>ERZ795031.4026-NODE-4026-length-12672-cov-6.046683_pt1 | contig 12672 bp, 12 predicted proteins | sample MGYA00375123_ERZ795031 | MGnify/ENA primary metagenome ERZ795031 (study PRJEB30166, sample SAMN05720159) | activated sludge metagenome | isolation source: anaerobic digester from wastewater treatment plant | place: USA | collected 2015-04-21 ... | reverse complement strand
GCAGGATCGTTTCCTCCCGGCCCCAGTTGTACTTCTCCTCGACGATGCGGCGTCCGTTTGCGCCGAGTCGGGCCGCCTCCGCGGAGTCCGTCAGCAGGCGGTGCGCGGCGTCCGCGATGGCCGCCGGGTCCGTCACGTCCACGAGGAGGCCGCAGTCGGCCTCCTCCACGATGCGGCGGACCTCCACCGCGAAGTCCGGCGCGATGACGGGCTTCCCCTCGCGCATGTAGTCGAAGAGCTTGTGCGGCATGGCCAGCGTGTGGTTCACCGGCCCCGGCTGGAAGAGGACCAGCCCAGCGGTCGCCACGGCGATGTGGGCGGGCACGGCCTCATAGGGCACCGTGGGGAGCAGCAGCAGGCTCTCCGCGAGCCCCGCCTCCTCCACGGCCCGGCGGTAGGCGGCCTCATCGCCGTAGACATACTGCCCCAGCACGACGCACCGGACTTCCGGGATCCGCCGGACCAGCAGCTTCACCGCCTCCAGCAGCTTCCATGACCCGCGCACGTCGCCGAAGACCCCCTGGTGAATCAGCACGGGTCGGCCCGCGAAGCGCTCGGCAAGTGCGGTCGGGATGTCGGCGCACGGGGGCTGGAGGGGATTGGTGTTGATGATGGTGACCCGCGGGGTGGACAGGCCCTCCCAGGGCGCCTCGAAACTCTCCCGCGTGAGAATGATGAGGTCCGTGTACCGCGCGAAGAGGCGCATGAAGCGGACCGTCAGCCAGGTCATGAACCCCTGAAGGGGTGCGGGGAAGAACTTGGCGAACTCCGTGGGGATGTGCTCGTGCATGTCCAGCACGACCCGGCCGCCGCGCAGGGCCTTTAGCGCCAGCGCGGCCACCCACGACTCCGGCTCCGGGGCGCACCAGGCGTCCGCGCCGAGGCGCATGCCCTCGCGGACCAACCGGAACAGCGCGAGAAAGCGCCGCTTTTTCGTGGCCGCCGGGGGCACGAGGACGATGCGGATTCCGTTCCCGTCCGGCTCGCCGGGTTCCGGCAGGGGGGCGTGGGTGCCCGGGGCGGGCACGGGCGCGACGGACCAGACCTCGTGGTTCGCGCGGGCGAGGCTGACGCCGATCTTCTGGTAGACCCGCTTGTCGTGGGGCTCGTGGAGCGTGTTGAGGAAGACAATCTTCAAGGTGCGTGGTCCCGGGGAATCCGCCTGTTGTCGCACCATCATACCCCGCCCATTCCCCGCAGACAAAGCGCGACGGCGAGCCGCGCCCCGTTGCGGCGCGTTGACGCGCCGCGCCCCGGGTGATAGAGTGTTGAACAAACAGGCGGGAATGAGCCGCTGGAAACCGCCCACCGCCGCCCCGGCGGGGTTGGGATCCTCCGGCAGGGAGGTCTGGACATGGCATTGCGAAGTGTGGCGTGGCTCGGGGTTGCGTGCTGTCTTCTGGCCGCCGGGACGGCGGCGGGGGAGGAGCCCAAGTGGGGGGAGGGGCTCTCGGACCGGGAACTGGCGCTCCAGCGGTGGTTCTCCCATCTGACCCACATGCAGGGGCACGGGGCCAATCCGTGGACCGGCTGGCATGACGACGGCAAGCAGTTGGACGTGACGGCGTTCCGGTACCAGTTCGCGTTCTGCGGGTACGGGGGCGCGGCGATGGCGGCGCGGACCCCGGCGTACCGCGATCTGGTCGGCCGCCAGCTCCAGGACCTCTGCGAGCGGATGGTGGACCGCCGGACGTGGTTCTATGTCACCCACTATTGGGACTACGGCGCCGACCCGCCCGACCCCTGCCGCTATGAAAACGTCATGTACACGGGGCACCTCACGCAGCTCATGTGCCTGTACGAGCTGATGACGGGCGACACGCGTTATTCCGAAGCAGGGTGGGATTTCGTTGCAGAGGACGGGCGGAAGACGCACTACACCCTCGAAAAGGCGGTGCGTGGGCTGCACGAGCAGAGTGTGGCCAGCCCCTCGGGCGGCATCTGCTGCGAGCCGGGGCTGGTCTTCGCCGACTGCAACGCCCACAGCGCCAACTCGTTCGTCCTGTTTGACCTGCTCCACGGCACGAAATACGCCGACGCGAACCCCCGGTGGTTTGACTGGATGCGCGTGCATTTCCGGAATACGGTTCCGCTGACCCGCGAGTTCCTTTATGTCATCTACGACCAGAAAAAGAAGGTCTTCTATCCCGTGGGGGATGTCGGCGCGGACTGCTGGGCCCTCGGCTGGGGCTATCCCTGGTTCCCGGACCCCGGTTTCTTGAAAGAGGGCTGGAAGCACATCTGTACCAGGGCCAAGTGGGTCACCCCGGCGAAGGGACAGGCCTACGCTGTGAACAACAAGGTTATCGGCTGCTGCGGCGGCGGGTCGCTGAGCGTGGCCAACAGCTTCATTCCCTTGGCGGGCGTGCAGGCGGAGGGCAAGGATTCGCCGCAGGCCCGGAAGGTGCTGAACTGGCTGGAGGCCACGTATGGCAAGGCGCTGGACACGGACGGCGACGGGCACAACGAGAGCTATTTCTACAACGTGTGCCAGAAGCACTACATCTCGGCCACGGGACTCATCGCGGCGGCCCTGGCGACGGACGGCGACTCCCTGCGGACGCTCTACCGCACGCCGCGCACGGAGATTCTGGCTGCACCCACCCTAGCCGCGGTGGATTACCCCAACGTATACGTGCGCGCCGCTGAGTACCGGGCGCCGGTGCTCCGGTTTGTTGTCCTGAAAGGAACGCCGTCCTTTTCGGGAAAGACGGAGTTCCGGTGCGAGAAGATCACCGGCCCGGCCACGGTGCTGCGGGACGGCAAGGAGTGGGCCGAAGTCGCCCGGGAGGGTGATATCCTGCTCATCCGGAGCGATGTGGACGCGGAGCATGTCTTCGAGGTGCGTTGCGGGGCGGCCGGCTCCTGACGAGTGGGGGCGCGGACCATGCGGGCGTTAAATTGACTGGCCGGGGGGGCGCTGGTAGGCTGGTCTGGGCCCGGGCAATGCCTGATTCCGGGCCGGATCATGAAAGGGTCGGCCTTTGAAGATACGCAGGGCAGTGATCACGGCGGCGGGGCGGGGGGCGCGGCTGTACCCCGTGGCGGACACGGTGCAGAAGGCGATGCTTCCGCTGGTGGACCGGGACGGGCTGGCGAAGCCGCTGGTCCAGATCATCGCGGAGGAGGCGATCCGCGGCGGGGTGGAGGAGGTGTGCATCGTTTGCGCGCCGGGGGACGAGGCGCAGTACCTGCGGCAGCTCCGGCTGCTGCGGGAGAACCTGCGGGGCGCGTGCGGGGACGCGGGCTGGGCCTGCGAGCAGGCGGCCCGGCTGGAGGACCTGATCCCCCGGCTGTCGTTTGCCGTGCAGGAGGAGCCGCTGGGCTACGGCCACGCGGTGTGGTGCGCGCGGGACTTCGTGGGCAAGGAACCGTTTCTGCTGCTGCTGGACGACCATCTCTACATCTCGGCGCTGGCGGACCGGCGCTGCGCGGAGCAGGTGATCCGGCTGGCGGAGCAGGAGGACGCGGCGGTGTCGGCGGTGCAGTCCACGCACGAGCGGCATGTGGGGCGCTACGGCACGGTGAGCGGGCGGCGGATGCCGGACCTGGACGGGGTCTACCAGATCGAGCGGATTCTGGAGAAGCCCTCGGTGAGCCAGGCGGAGCTGCTCCTGCAGACGCCGGGGCTGCGGACGGCGCATTACCTCTGCTTCTTCGGGATGCACGTGCTGCCGCACCGCATTTTTGACATTCTGGGCGAGGGGCTGGCGGCGCGCGGCGGTGCGGAGCTTCAACTTACCCCGGCGCTCCAGGAGCTGGCCAACCGCGAGCGCTGCCTGGCGCTGGAGGTGGCGGGCATCCGCTACGACATCAGCGCGAAGTTCGGTCTGATGCAGGCGCAGATCGCCCTGGGCGCGGCGGGCATGGACCGCGACGGCGTGCTGCGCGCGATCATCGAGCTGCTGGCCGAGACGGACCGGCCCGGGGGGCCGGGTACGGCATGAGCGGCATGAACCCCTTCATCGAGACGATCACCAGCCGGGACCCGGCGCTGCGCAACCGCTCCTTCCGCTCGCTGTGCGCGGGGCTGGAACCGGAGGCCCTGCTGGCGGCGTGCGACGAGCTGGACCGGTTCCGCCGCGGGGCGGAGAACCTGTACGAGCGCGTGCGCGCGGCGCTCTTCCTTCACGCGGCGCACCGCTTCTTCCTTCAGGAGTCCCCGGCCTTCCCCGCGTCGGGCGCGATTCCGCCGGAGGGTTTCGACGCGCTGCTCGCGCGGCGCTTCGAGGAGGCCGTGGGAGCCTTCACGGCGGCGATGCGGCGGGACGGGCTGAACGGGGCGCTGTCCAGCGCGCTGGCGCAGGCCTATCACCAGCTTGCGTTCCAGACCCTGAGCGACCAGGTGCGGCGGAGTGTCCGCGCGAGCCGGGGCAACCAGTGGATGTTCCGCGTGGGCCACGCCGACGACCATCCGGTGCGCGTGCGGCCGGAGCTGCTGCGGCGGGGCGACGGGGGGCTCTTCCCCGTGCTCATGGAGACGACGCCGGTGCGGCTGGACCTCAGCCACAGCGGGTGGTCGGACATCTTCTTCCTGGGGATGGACTACCCAGAGGGCGCGCGGGTGCTGAACATTTCCGTGGACCTGGGGGTCCACGGGCGCGACGAGGGCGTGCGGCCGCCGATCGCGGCGTATGTGCGTGTGATCCCCGAGCCGCTCCTGCGGCTGACCAGCGTGGACCTGGAGGCCACGAAGGACGTCACCGAGCTGCGCGACCTGTTCAATTTCGGCAACGACTACCTGAGCCTGCTGAAGGCGGGCGTGATCGCGTCGGGCCTCGTGCCGCCGTCGCTGGAGGGCACGCACCAGCCGCTGGCGCGGGTGATGGAGCGGGTGGCCGGGCCGGGCATGGGTGTCGAACTGGTCACGCGGGTCAACGACATCCCCAAGGGCTCGCGGCTGGCCGTGTCCACGAACATGCTGGTGTCCATCATCAGCGCGCTCATGCGGGCCACCGGCCAGACCGGTTGTCTGGAGGGGGGGCTGCACGAGGAGGAGCGGCGGCTGGTGGCGTCGCGGGCGATTCTCGGCGAGTGGCTGGGCGGCTCCGGGGGCGGGTGGCAGGACTCCGGCGGCACCTGGCCGGGATTCAAGGTGATCGAGGGGGCGGAGGCGGTGGAGGGCGACCCCGAATTCGGCGTGAGCCGCGGTCGGCTCCTGCCGCGCCACCGCATCCTCGGGGACGGCGACCTGCACCCGGAGATTGCGGAGCGGCTGGCGGCGTCGCTGGTCCTGATTCACGGCGGCATGGCGCAGAACGTCGGGCCCATCCTGGAGATGGTGACGGAGAAGTACCTGCTGCGCGGCGAGGCGGAGTGGCGCGCGCGGGGGGACACGGCGGAGATTTTCAACGGTATCCGCGCGGCCCTGCGCGACGGCGACATCCGCCGGCTGGCGCAATGCACCACGCGGAACTGGAACGGCCCCCTCAAGACGATCATCCCCTGGGTGACCAACCGGTTCACGGAGACGATCATCCGCCGCGCGGAGGAGGCGCTGGGGGACGACTTCTGGGGCTTCCTCATGCTCGGCGGCATGTCCGGCGGCGGCATGGCCATGTTCGTCGCGCCGGAGCGTTGCGCGGCCTTCCGCGACGGGATCCTGCGGATCATGCGCGGGGCCAAGGCCGAGCTGGAGGACGCGCTGGCCTTCGCCATGGACCCCGTGGTCTACACCTTCGACATCAACCGCGACGGCACGACCGCGCGGCTTCTTTCGGCGGACGACGCATTTCTCCCGGGGCGCTACTACGGCCTGCAAATCCCCGAACTGATCCGGCGCAGCGCCGAGGAGTCCTCGCGTCTGCGCCGGGTGGAGCTGGACCGCTTCACCGCGCGCGGCGGCGCCGCCGGCGAGTCCCAGCGCCTGCTGCGCCGCATGGTCACCGGGCTGTTCAACGTTTCCGGCGCGGCCGCGGGGAGCGAGCGCGCCGAATGGAACGCCGAGGCCGCGCGTGTCAAGGCCGAGAACGGCTTCGACGAGATCCAGCACGAGCAGATGCGCGCCGATCTCCAGCACGGCCGGATCGGCCTGGCGCACAACCGCCTTCCGGTGGACACGCGCATCGAGGACGTAGCGGAGGGCGACGTCCTTCGGCTCACGGGCGACGCCGGACGGCGGAGAACCGGCGAGGCCGCCCTGCGGGGGGGGCGTGTCGCCGTGATGAGCCTGGCGGCGGGCGTGGGCAGCCGGTGGACCACCGGCGCGGGGGTGATCAAGGCGGTCAACCCCTTTGTGCAGCTTGGCGGACGCCACCGCAGCTTCCTGGAAATCCACATCTCCAAGACCCGCCGCACGGCGGAGCGCTTCGGCGCGGCGCCGCCGCACATCGTGTCCACCAGCTATCTCACCCACGGGCCCATCGCGCGGCATCTGGAGATGGATGGGAACTGCGGGTATGCCGGCCCCGTGGTTCTCTCTCCCGGGCGCTCCATCGGCCAGCGCTTTGTGCCCATGGTCCGCGACCTGGTCTTCCTCTGGGAGACCATGCCGCAGGAGACGCTTGACGAGCAGAAGCAGAAGGTGCGCGATGCCGTCCGGAGCACCCTCATGGGCTGGGCCCGCGAGAAGGGCGAGGGCACGGACTACACGGACAACGTTCCGGTCCAGCGGTTCAACCCGCCGGGCCACTGGTACGAGGCGGCGAACCTCCTGCGCAACGGCGTGCTCGCGGCGCTGCTCCGCGAGCGTCCGCAGCTTGAGACCATCATGCTGCACAACATTGACACGCTCGGCGCGGACCTCGACCCCGAGGCCCTCGGCGCGCACCTGGAAAGCGGCAACACCCTCAGTTTCGAGGTGGTTCCGCGCCGCATGGACGACCGGGGGGGCGGCCTGGCGCGGGTCAACGGCATGGTCCGCCTGCTGGAGGGGCTGGCCCAGCCCCGCGAGGAGGATGAGCTCCGCCTCAGCCACTACAACAGCATGACCACCTGGATTCAGATTGACCCGCTGCTGGCGCTTTTCGGCCTGTCGCGGGCCGACTTGGAAGGCCCGGAGGAGCGCATTGCGGGGGCGGTGCGCGATGTGGCCCGGCTCATGCCCACCTACGTCACGATCAAGGAGGTCAAGCGCCGCTGGGGCCACGGCCAGGAGGACGTGTACCCCGTCGCCCAGTGCGAGAAGCTCTGGAGCGACATGACGGCCCTTGTGCCCGCCGGAAAGGGCTGTGGCTACATCGCCGTGCCCCGCATGCGCGGCCAGCAGCTCAAGGCCCCCGACCAGCTCGACGCCTGGGCCAACGACGGCAGCAGGGACCACATCGCGCGGATTTCGGGGCTGGAGTAGAAAAGGAAAAGGCGCGCAAGGACTTGCGCGCCTGTGACTTGCGGATGGTACCGGGGCTGGGGGTCGAACCCAGGACCTCTGGATCCACAATCCAGCGCTCTGACCATCTGAGCTACCCCGGCACGGAAAAAGACGCGCAAGTATACCGCTTTTTCCGGCCGGGGCGCAAATGCCGGCTTCGGACATTCCGGCCTCTTGCACCGGAATGCCGGCGGTCCGGCGGGATGTTTCGGAAGCAACAAAGAGGTGCATTCCATGAAACGGAGGCTCTTGAAGATTATGGCGGGACTTGCGGTTGGCATCGCGGTGGCTCTGGTGGGCGCCTGGACGGCCGTGGGCTACATGTCCACGAAGGGCATCGAGGAGCCGGAATACAGCGTGGTGGAGAAGAGGCGGGGCTATGAGATCCGGGAATACGCCCCGTACATCCGCGCCGAAGTGACGCTGGAGGGGGCCTATCGGGACACGCTGTACGGCGGGTTCCGCCAGGTGGCGGACTACATTTTCGGGAACAACACCAAGAGCGAGAAGGTGGCCATGACGGCGCCGGTGATCCAGGAGAAGTCCGAAAAGATCGCCATGACGGCGCCGGTGATCCAGGAGGCGGGGGAGGGGAAGAACACCTACACGGTGGCCTTCGTCATGCCCAAGGAGTACACCCTGGAGACCCTGCCCAAGCCGAACAACCCGAATGTGGCCTTCCGCGAGGTGCCCGCGCGCCGCTTCGCCGTGCTGAAATTCGGCGGCTATGCCACCGAGCGGCGGGTGGAGCGCAAGAAGGCGCAGCTCGCCAAATCCCTTGAGCGCGACGGTCTCAAAGGCGCGGGAACGGAGATTGTGGCGCAGTATGACCCGCCCTGGACGCCTTTTTACATGCGCCGCAACGAGATACAGGTGCCGCTGTGATGCGCTCCGGGGCGCTGTGGCTGGCGGGATGGGCGCTGCTCACGGCGGTGGACGCCGTGGTCCTCTCCTTCATTCTGGGCCCCTTTTTCCGCGCGCGGATCGGGCCGCTGCTGAACGTGGTGGACGGCGCGGTGAGGACCAACATTCCGGCGGCTCTCGCGACGTGGGCCCTGCTTTCAGCGGGGCTGGTGGTGTTCGTCCTTCCGCGGGCGGGTCAAAGCCTGCCCGCTGCGGCGTTGTTCGGGGCGCTCTTCGGCTTTCTCGTCTACGGCGTCTACGACGCCACCAACATGGCCGTGCTGCGCGGGTGGCCCCTGTCCGTGGCCGTGGTGGACGTTTGCTGGGGCGCGCTGCTTTGCGGCGGCTGCACCGCTGTCCTCCAGGCGCTGTCGCGGATGCTGCCCTGAGGCCGGATCGCCCCGCTCCTGGTCGTTCTTAGAGGGCGGAGTGTTTTCGGGGCTAACGCCGGGAGGCATGAAAGGGGGAGGGGATAGGAACGTCCTACCCGTGTGCCCCCGTGAAAATCCCTCAACTCCAAATAGAAGGGGCCGCCCGAATGGGCGGCCCCCGTGGTCTCTCTCTCGATTGCCTGTCAGACGGCGGGCTGCTGGGGCATGGGCTCCAGCTTCGAGGTGTCGAAGCCGCGCGCGGCAAGCTCCGCAACGATGCCGTTGTAGACCTCCGCGTCCATCTGCGGGGTGCGGCTGAGAATCCACAGCGTGTCCCGGCCTTTGCTGGAAACCACTGCGTACTCGTAGTCGTCGCCGAGCATGATGATCCAGTAGTTGGACCCGAAGATGCCCACGGGGAAGGGGCCGAACTGCACGGTGAGCTTCGCGTTGGTCTCCTTGTCGGCCACGGTGGCCTTGCCCACAATCTCGGAGAGTTCCCCGTCGAAGGTCTCCTTGAACCCGCGGTTCACAACCTGGACGGTTCCATCCGCGTTCAGCGTGTACTCCGCCGTGACGCCCACGAGTCCCCGCTCGAAGAAGAACGGGTATTTGGAGATTTCGTACCAGATGCCCATGTAGCGGTTGATGTCGACGGCGGCAACGGTTTCGGGCGGGTTCGCGCACACGCAGCCCTGCAACGGGGCGAACGCCGCGGCGATCAGGGCGGCGGAAACAAGTGATCTTCCTGTCTTCATGGCCATTGTCCTCCTTGGGTTTTGACCTACGTTTAGGTAACAGGATGAACTCCGGCTTCATTCCGCCCCGGGCGGCGTTTTCCGGGGAATGGGCGCATTTGCGGGGATGTTTGCAAAAACGAGACCGTGGTGTTACCCTTCGCAGAGGACCGGGCGTATGGGCGGATCCTGAACGCTGAAAGTGAGGAAGAGATGGCGCTTGCGCGTTTGATCTATGTGAGCCGCATGACGGAGGAGTGCGACATGGAGTCCCTCCACAAGATTCTCACCGTGTCGCGCCGAAACAATCTGGCCAGGGGGATCACGGGGGTGCTGTTTTACGACCCCAAGTTCTTTCTGCAGTGCCTGGAGGGGCCGGTCGAGGTGGTGAACGAGCTGTACGCCAACATCCTCCTCGACGGCCGCCACACCCGGGTGACGCTGCTGGAATACCACGACACCGACCGGCGGCTTTTTGGGAGCTGGGCCATGGCCTTTTTGCGGCTGAACGAGCTTACCCCCGACATGATGGCCCAGGCGGGATGCTCCGGGCGATTTGACCCCTTCAGCCTGGGATCAGAGGAGGCGCGAAACTTCCTCGTGGCCATTGTGGGGCAGCGCCAGGCGCAGCTGGAGAGCCAGAAGGAGAAGTAGGGGGCCGGTCTTACCGGGGTTCCATGGGGGGGAACCACCTTTCCCGGAGCGTGTCAAAGCGCGTGTTCCACAGGTTTCGCTGGCGCTCGTCCAGGACGGCGGAAACCTCTTCCCGAATCCTTGAAAGCGTGTCCTGCACTTCGGGGCCCACCCTCCGGCGCACCTCGCGCAGGTCGGCGATCCCCCGTTTCAGGATCTCGCGCACCTCCGCCGACTGCGCCTCGTCCAGCTCCAGCGCGCGGCGGAGCCGCGAGAAGGCGTGTTCGGTGTTCAGCCCGTGCTGGCGGAAACTCTCCAGCCGGCGCGCCGCAAACAGGGTCATGGCGGAGGCGCCGCACACGCACCCGCACAGGAAGATGACGCCCCCCAGGAGCAATGCGCGTCCCCTTCGTCCCCGCGGGGGCGGGAGGGGGGCTCCCTTCTCGGCCGGTTCTTCGCCCATCTTAGAATTCTCCGTCCGGTTCAATGAAGCTGGCGGCCTCGAAGAGCGCGTCCAGCGTGTCGCCGTTTCCGTCCGCGAGTCCGGTGACCGCCGTCAGCACCACGGCGGCCGCCACGGCGCACACGGCCACCCAGCCGAGGGGCGTGCGCGCGGGGGCACGCAGCGCCCGCAAAACACCCCCGGCCACACCCGCCGGTTCCGGTGCCTCCCGCCGGGCTCGGGCAGCCAGGCGCTCCACGAGGTCCAATGGGTCAGTCATGTCCTTTTCTCCCATGGCCGGACTCCTCCAGCATGCTCCTCAGGCGCCGCCGCGCGCGGAAGGCGCGGACTTTCACGAGGGTCTGGGACCAGCCCATTCTTTCCGCGATGGCGCGCACGTCGCACTCCTCGAAGTACATCAGCGTCAGCACAAGCCGGTCCTTTGCCGGAAGCCGCTCCAGGAGACGGTAGAGAAGCTCCGCGGCCTCGGAGGGCGTCCGGTTCTCCACGGGCGCGGCAAGCGTCCGCTCGTGCCACTCCTCCAGCGGCACCGTCCGCTCCCGCTCACGGCGCAGGGTCTTCCAGTGACGGTAGCCGGCCCGCGATGAAATCCGGCTGAGCCAATGGGCGAAGGGGGCCTGCGGCCGGTATCCCGGCAGGGCCCGGTAGGCCTCCACAAAGACCTCCTGCACCAGTTCCCGCAGCTCCGCCGGATTCCGGGTGTAGTGCGCCATCTGCCGGGTGACGGCGGCTTCATGCCGCCGGACAAGGCGCGCGTAGGCCGCTCCGTCTCCCTGGAGACTGGCCGCGATGTCGTTCCGGTCGCTCTCATCCGTTTCACCGTGCACCCTGGCGTGAACCCCTGGCCGTTTCCGACTCTTTTACCGTTAATGCGCGCGGACAGGGCGCAGGTTACACCCCCGGCCCGGGAAAACGCCAGTGTAACCGGCGCGCGGCTTGCGCCCATTATCCGCGGTGAAGGCGCCGGACGGGCCGGGTGGCCCGAAGGCGGCCCCGGCCCCCCGGAACAACAGCAAGGAGAACGAGAAGATGCGCAAAGGAAAATGGATGGGATTCACGCTGCTGGCGGCGCTTGCCGCCGCGTCCCTTCCGGCGTTCGCGGCCGAAAAGGCGGGCGCCAAGAGGGTCTCCGTGCCCCAGGTGATTCACCTGCTCAAGCAGGCGGACGCCAACGGGGACGGACAGGTGACGTTCGAGGAGGTTTCCGCGAAGTTCCCGAAAGTCACCCGGGACGTGTTCGAAAAGATGGACCGGAACGACGACGGCGTGCTGACGCGGGCGGATATTCCCGCGCGCGGCCTGCGCGCCCGCCTGCAGCGTCTGCGCGAAGCCCTGGCCGCCGCGGATGCCAACGGCGACGGGAGCGTCACCCTGGAGGAGGCGCTGACCGTCCCGAGAATGACCGAGGGCGTCTTCAACCGGCTGGACCGGAACGATGACGGGGTGCTCAACCGGGAGGACGTTCCCGGGAGGCTTCAGCAGACCGACGGCGAGAGGGCGAAACAGTAGCCGGACCCTGCGGGCGGCGCGTCCTCATGGGACCGCCGCCCGCGGCAGGCCGGACAACCCGCAAAGACTGAACAGGAGACCGAGACATGAAAAACGGGATGGTTCTCTGCATGGCATTGGCCGCGGCGGCCGCCGCGGGGGCGTGGGCGCAGGCGGCGGCGGACACGGCGGACGGGCACGTCGCCCGGATGCTCCGGCAGGCGGACGTGAACAAGGACGGCCGGATCACGTTCGAGGAACTGAAGGCGGTGCGCCCGCAGGTCACCGGGGAGCGGTTCAAAGCCGCCGACAAGAACGGGGACGGGGTGCTCAGCCGGGAGGACCGCTCCGCCGCCGAAGCCACGGCCGGGAGGAACGGCGTGCGGGCGAAGCTGAAAGAGGCCGACGCCGACGGCGACCGGAAACTGTCCCGCGAGGAGGCGCAGACCGCGTTTCCCAAGGCCGCCGGGAAGTTCTTCGACAAGGCCGACCGCGACGGCGACGGCTTTGTGGCGCTGGAAGAAGCCAAACGGGTCATGGGCGAGAAATTGCGGCAGGCGGACGCAAACGGGGACGGCAAACTGTCCCAGGAAGAGGCCAAGACCGCGTTCCCGCGCATGAATGAACGGATCTTCCATCGGCTGGACCGCAACAAGGACGGTTTCTTGAGCAAAGAGGACCGGAACCGGCGGGGGTGACACAGATGAACATTCGGCAGGCATGGGCGCATATCCTTTTCGGCATTCCGGTGGCGGCGCTGCTGCTGGC
>ERZ795031.4020-NODE-4020-length-12681-cov-30.377237_pt1 | contig 12681 bp, 14 predicted proteins | sample MGYA00375123_ERZ795031 | MGnify/ENA primary metagenome ERZ795031 (study PRJEB30166, sample SAMN05720159) | activated sludge metagenome | isolation source: anaerobic digester from wastewater treatment plant | place: USA | collected 2015-04-21 ... | reverse complement strand
TAGATTCTGTACTAATAAATACTGATTGTCTTTGGAATCTCAGCGCCGGGTGACTTGAGCTGGCCCCACTTTAGTGGACAGGAGGAGTAGCAAGAATTGGGCACGTCTTCTCGAGGGATGGGAGAGATGCCGAAGTGAGTGCACAGAGCTTCATTCAAGGCGAAGGAAGCGTTGGAGGCGATCCAGCAGAGATGACGACAACTCGATCGTCCTCTGCGTCAGCAGCTCATTCAGCTCGCTCTCCCGACTCTCGTACCTTTGCACCGAGTGGTGTTGTCCAACCACAAGGCAGGCCCGTTTCTCGGATACCTCCAGCACCTCCTTGACACGCTCCACCGCACGGCGACGCCCCGCCGGGCTCAGGAGATCGGATGCAGCTAACTTCAGGATAACCGGATTAAGAGCATTATTGGCTGCGATCTACTTCAACCGCGCGTTCTGTCGGTTCAGATCCATCAAGCCGCTTCGCCTGGTCAAGCCGGAGACCGCCATACTCATGTCACTACCTGTAATACATCTGCTCCGTTATCTAAAGCTTCCGCACCACCTCGGCAACGGTCATCCCTCGGCTGGTCTCTACTTCCGCCTCGCGAAGCTTCGAGATGATCTGCTCCGGTGTAAACCTCTTCCGCCACATCTTCTCCCCCCTCAGATCTACACTAACATCACGCCCGGACCTGTTTTCGGGGGGCATGCAACACCGAGTGACGCTAGACTTCAAGACCGGCAATATGGATACTTATACCTCTGTCTTCTGTCCCGCTTAACCCCTGCGAGTTCAGTAATAGATGAAGGTCCCACCAGAGACTCGTATCATGGAATGTAGATATCGAACTCATCATATAGGGTCTCTGCACCGCCGTTGCATCGTGTAAAAACCTGCACAGTATGCGGACTGTATCTGTGGCTTCTCATGTAAGCAAGGTGATCGTCCCAATTCCCATCGTTGACCGTCCACCCATTTGTACACGAAAGTCGATACGAACCCCGCGATGATCCAGCCGGAATATTAGATGCCGTCGTTGAGACATCTGACCCAATGATGGAGCCTCCTTCTTCCGAGTAGAATCGACCAGTGAGAGTGATGGAGCTAATGTCGACTGTACCTGTATTCACCACAGTGAATTCAATGCTAGGCATGTACATCGTCCAGGCGCCTGTTCCAGAGACTATGAAGCCAGTTGATATATCGGCTAGCTCAAAGCGCGGTGAACTGCCAGACTGGGAGGATGAGCTTGATGATGAAGCAGAAGAGGCGTTCTGCGCGGAAGGCCGGTTATTCCGGGTCGTCGCTATGCCATATATTCCTATACCAATGGCAAGAACCCCGACAAGCGTAAGCCATGGATGCTTCGCAGGCGAGAAGGTTCTTCGAGATGAGAATCCACCGCTAAGTTGATTCTGGGTCGTCTGACCAGATTCCTTGATCGCAGTATCTATGCCTTTTCCACAAGCTGGGCAGAAAGCAAAACCCGCATCAATGCTCTTGCCACATGAAGGGCATGTTCGAAAGGTGTTCACATCTACTCCTTCGTCAACGAACGACGAGTGTATCAACAGCGAAAATAGTCGGGATTCATCTATTCAGATCACTGCACTTATGTCGATGACATCTGAACAGAAGCCTCCTCAGGAAGCATCTCCGCTATGAGGCGCGCAAGAAAGATCCAGATGCAATAAAACGCACCGAGAACTAGTAATAAAAGCATGCTTGAGACTTGGATTGGAGACCCATCAACCATCGATACGCAGACAATCTCCCCGATTTTAAGCAGACTGATGCTCATTCCTATAGCTACTGAAATCTGCAGCTTTTGGGCTGTCGGAGTTCTGGCGTGACTAGGTAATAGAGCGAATACAAGTGCTAGACCCAGTATATCCGCTGCTATCCAGAGCTTCTCAGAGACCCCCAGATCTGTAAGGTGTTCAGACCAGGCCAGAATGAGCAGCGGAACGAGTAAGCCTAGCACTTGTCTCCTGTGCACACGCAAAACGGCAAAGATAAGCAGGCTGATCGAAAGCATGAATCCGATGTATTGCCGGTACTCATGACCGATTGAAAAGAAGTCACCTGACGCAAGGAGAAGACCAAGCACTGGTAACCAGAGTAGGCTCATTCCCACGACGAGAAGACCGAAGAATAAGACCCTATGAGTACTCATGATTCCCCTTCCTTTCTCCCTATCTCAATAAATGGATCACTAGTGGCTTCGCTCTTTAACTTCACACATGCTCGACATTCCACAACAACCCCTACGGGAACCTCATACAACTCACCTGTCGAATCACCGTAACGATTAAGATTGGAGACCATCTTCGCACAGTCAACCAAGGCTTGCCCGTGCAATGATGTGTCGTGATTCTAGGTCATTCTTCGCTCTAGGCCGGAGGGGGTCATGGCCAGGCAGAAGAAAGGCGCAGGCAACCGTGGTGCGAACCCGAGCTTCGAGACCACTCTCTGGCAGGCGGCCTGTAGCCCAACGCACTATACGGCCAGATGCGGTTGTATACCTGCCTCCACATCTCTGTGAGCCTGCACCTCGGTCAAGGTGCCGAAGATCTCCCCGTTCAGCCACAATCGTCTCCGGTTCGGCAGCCTCAGGGGTATCTTCAGACCCTCCCGCCGCCAGATCCGCCTAACCCGCTTGTGGTTGACCGCCCAGCCCTCGCGGCAGAGCAGCTCCGTGATCCTCCGGTACCCATACCTGCCGTAATCGCAGGCCAGCTCGATCGTCCGCTCTGTAACAGCATGCGAGAAGTCGCTCTGCCGTCTCTCATTCCTCTGCGCGGAACGGTGCTGGCCAAGGATAAGACATGCACGCCTCTCGGATACCCCAAGGTTGTCCATTACACGCTCGATCGCCCGGCGGCGTTTCGCCGGGCTCATCAATTTGGGGAGGCCGCTTCCTTCAGGATAGCCATGTCCAGAGCCTGATCGGCTACGATCTTCTTCAACCGCGCGTTCTGTCGCTTCAGATCCTTCAGCTGCTTCGCCTGGTCAAGCCGGAGAGCGCCATGCTCATGTCGCCGTAAGGATTACTCGTTTTACCCGAAAACCAGGGTCCCACTAATGTGTAAGGTCGGGGGTCGAAAGTTGAGTTTTGAGGGGATTTCGGCTCATCAGGTGTCCCCATGTCCGAATACGTCGATTAGTCCATGTCACAGAACAGCTGCTGAGGCTAGTTCAGAAACAGATAGATTGGTCTCACTTGATAGAGGATACTCCCCAGAGCTACCTCTGGAAAGCTGGATGGATGTTTCTGGAGTCGGCGATCGCGAAAGCATTCTCGTACAAGAACCCAGACCAATTGATTCTATCGATGGTGCTTCTAGAGTATCTCAGGTCAACAACATTCATGATCTCAGAGTTTCCGTAAGAATCGATCATCGGGAACCTGCCGATGATTCGTATCTCAGAGTAATCATAGCCGCTTTCGGCGATATCCTTCAACATGTACATGACATCGGCCTTCGCACCACCGACAACCATATCTTCTGAGAGGTTGTCGGAAATGCTAAAATAGATAGTGACTGTCCCCCCAGCGATATCAACAGATGTAACATCATATTGATCGAATTCATCGAGAATCCAATCCTTGAATGTCGGCGCACCTTGCTGGGATGTGCCGACATCCCGAGAGGAGTTGGATTGGCTTCCACCATTTGCCCCAATAACGTGACCGATGACGAACATCATTGTAGGGCAGATCGACAATAGAATCTCAACAGTCGCCTTGCGGGGATTCATCTTCCGGTCCTTCAACCCAAGTATGACGCCAAGGAAGGGGATGAAGAAGCACAAGATACCAGTCACTATCGATAACTTCTTGGTGGCGTTCGACTCGACTGAAGTCGAGCTAGAGAGTGTTGTTTCTTTAGTGATACTGTTGGCAGATGTAGTAGAAGTCTCTATTGGTTGGTTGAACTTGGTGGGTTCGTTCTTACAACCGCAAACGCCACAGGTCGAATCGGAGTCCGGTATCCTGCTACCACAGTACCCACATCTGGTAGAATCTCTCACTCGACCAACCTGATGAACACCTGACATTCCTGCCATAGCTGATCCACAATGGGGACACCGAATCATGGAAATATCCGCGCTAGAAGAGGTGGTGACCACTCCTTCACCACAAGCAGGGCAAGTAAGCTTTCTCATGCGCTCTGCTCCTCTACTGGCTAGGGGAAATCGATATAGGGTCTACCGGAAAAGGGATGGCATTCCCGGAGACGTTGAAGAGTCATAACCAGAGCTGTTCGAGGCTTGTACTTATGTAAAGCCATCATGGCGTAGCTCGAGCATGTTGGATAGTGGATGCAGCGGATTCCGACTCTGCCCAAAAAGGGAGACAAAACGACTTGATAGATCCTGATAAGGAACACGAGTGTGCACACGAATAATGAAGAGATCACGACCCCCGATCCGACTGAAGCAGGCAAGTGATGACCTGAACAGTACGGTCTACTTCGCTTTGTTGTGCTAGAGCGAAACTCATCGTCGATCCGACCATCAGGAGTTTCAGGTGATACACCTTCCTAGTACTGCAGCCACAACCGCCCATCGTATTAGCCTCTGCTCGACTACAACCGGTAACTTTTGAAAGTGGTATCGCACCCTTCTCAATTGAGTATCCACCAGAGGCATTCAACACTGGGGCACAGAAAACAACCTGACGGGTCGTAACTATCAGCCATAATCTGGAGGACGCCTTCTGTTTACCTGCAGCCATGGTGTCTACTAGAGCCAGATGATAAACCAACTCACCCTCGGACAGGAAAGAGAGAGCCTCTGTGGGGATCCTCTCTCTAAGAATGGGACTGAAGTCCATTCAAACCCTTTCCAACTTTGACCCTCATCAAGAGCGCCAGTGGTCCATCAATGGGAAAAGTGATCGCTATCTGGAATGCCTCCCGGGTGCACATCAAGACATCAACGCCCCGCTGAACAAGTTCAGAATAGTCTTGTACTCTAACATCTGCAAGTCAACGATCAGCATGGAACACGTGAGCAGGCTTCCTTTCGTAGACAGGAGTGAATCGCCCCGGTTTCCCCTGAGAGTTGTTCACGTGTTGCCGACCGTCATGGCCGGAACTTCCTGGCGTTGATAGTACAGGTTCTCGAACTCGATCGGATGGGTGTTCCCGATTGGCCCGAGGAGCCTCACATTGTTGAACCAGTCCACCCGAGTGTCTGGTCCTCGACCTGGTCGATCCCGCGCCATGGGCCTTCATGATGGATCAGCGCGGTCTTGGAGCCCGATGATCGTTTTCGCAAGAGAATCATCGTGGAGTCGCTCACGCTTCTGACCTAAGGCTCGATGCTAGCATTTAGGTAGAACGCTCGGTGTAGCAGATCAGCAGGTACTGAACCTGACCTAGCATCAAGAGAAAGTGTTGCTATGCCTCAGTTTGTGTTGACGCATTTGATGCCCAGAACAGGAGCCTGATCTATTGAAGAATTTCAGATGGTACCTTGACGGGCACATCCCGTGTTTTCCGTTATGAAGCATCGAGATAGAGGCTCCTTCCCGTTAGCACAGAGTCTGGTATATATCCCTGTGATGCATCACGATAGACTAGAATGAACGAATCTCGAGCTCCCATTTTAGCATCATGAGAATGGGAGTCGTGAGTTTCACACTCAGGAATGCATCTGAGAGGGATGGACTCCCTTCGTGATCACCTTCCGATAGACAGCTTCCTCATTGCCGACCACTCCGAACCGTACTCTTCGGTATTCCCCTGAGCGAGCCTCACGGCCCGCTCACGAACCTCGAGCGGATACCTTCTCTGATTCGCCAGAGCCCCATCCTCTCATCTTATTGAGCCTCCGGCGATCTCGTGGCGATTCAGTCCATTACTCCGGATTTCGTCTGGATGGCTCAGGTCAGCTGACGCTACTCGAATCTCGTCAGCATGGTCTCGGGATTTCTGGTTAGTGCAGAATAGGCTAATCACTTCGAGTGGAGCTCCAGTACAACAGTGTTTCTCTATGAGAGCGATACTTGTGCTTGGGGTCGACTTGACATCTTTCGCAAATTATTTTCATATATGAAACATCGTGGCTGAGCAAGGGAGGAACTGTAGAAATGTCCTCGAAAAGAGAAAAGAACTGGACAGTACCCGCTGACAAAGCATCAAGCGACTCTGCGCTGAAATCTTCATCTAGGGCTTTTGTCGACGCGATCAAGGAGCAGATGTCCGTTCTGTTCCCAGGAGAAGCTCAATTCGTAACCGCGAATCGTTTCGGTATCAATCCATCATATCTGTCTAACATCCTGAACCTTCGTGTGCCCCCTCCTTCTCTCGAGAAAGTATTCTCGATAGCCGAAGTCCTCCAGATCGATCCAATGCGGCTTGCTTCCTTGGCAGGGTATGTATCTGGTCGACATGCATTTTACAAGCCAAGAAACAAGAGTGAAGGGCATGAACTCTCGCAAGCACTTACTCCAGTACTTTCATCTGAAGTGTCGGTAAGTCTTGACGATATGATGGCTATGATCTTGGGGAAGTACGTCGAAATACGTGAAACGGATGGGGTAGAGGCTCTGATTGACTTCATCGATTCAGAAATGGTTCCTGGGTTGTCGTCACGACAGAACTGGATGGGGAAAGAGGGAACCATCCTTCGGACTTACAGAGGCATCGGAGAAGGGATTCTCGCAGTTATCTCTGCGATGGAAAAGGCAAAGCGTCACTTGGAAAACCTCCCTCGGGCTCGAGGTGATGGTTCCTTGAATCCTGATTTCCGATTCGTCGATCAGGATGAGTCCAAATCGTGTAGAGAGAAGACTGAGCTTGGAAAGATGACTCACAATGAAGACCAGAAACCTGAACCGAGCAAGCCATTAACTAATGGGAAAGCCCCTCGGATTAGAAGGAACAGATGAATCCTGGTCGGAGATAACGAATGAAGACGAACACTCTCTCGCAGTTCTCAACGAATACACTGAAGGTGCTGGAGTAAGAGGATAGATGAGCTCTATGGTAATAGGCACAGTCCTCCCATTCCAATACAGAACCTTTCGATTCCAGAGGGGTGGCACACGTACTGATGTCGGGATTCATTAAAATCGACGTCGACGACTTCTTCGAGTTCTGGAGCGTTCAGCCTCCCAAGCTATTCGTGTTGCATTCCTTCTTGCTCGCATCAGCCTGGAGGAAGGCTAACTTACCGAAGATCTCATCTGAGAAGCATTTTAGAGTCACTCTATGGGAGAATCAACTCATCCTACACATTAGGCAGACAGCATTGAAGCTAAATCTCCCAGAAAGCACCCTGAGGGATCTTCTAAAGAAGCTCGAGGAAAACGAGATGATACGGATCGACTACCCCGTGGATGGAATTAAGGTCATAACAGTAATGGGGGTTTACGTTTACAGCGTTCTTGGTGAAAGGACTCCGTGCACGTACCACGCACCTTCCGTGGCTGATCTGCGAACTCATCGCGACGGCACCGAGTTCGATCCGTCGCCGGATCCCGATATCTACATCTCCTGCAACGATCTAGTTAAACGCGAGACTGGAAGACTAGAAGACTCTAGACTGAAAGAGGTAGAGAACCACGACAAGCATGTAAGTGAGGGAACCAACGAGCCTAAACATGTAGGAGTCGGGGATCAGCTAACTGCGAATACGTCCTTTCCCGACGACATTATGGATCTTGCAGTCTGTCTAGTTGAGAAAGACAGCTCACTAACACCAGAAAAGGCGATTAAAGAAGCTAAACGGCTTCTTACGGAAGAGGACGAAGTATGGGATCTGGACTGACGCAACAGACAGTATCTATCGAGCGAAAGCCCCCTTGGGGGATTCTCGAGGATCTGGCAAAGCTTGAACCTGAGACGATTATAAGGGAGAAGGCTCTAGCTGAGATGTGCAACTGCCATCCACAAACCATCAAGCGATATGTGACAAGAGGTGAGTTTCCTCCTCCGGTGCGATTGGGCGGCAAGCCCTGCTGGACCGTTAGGAGCATACTGGAGCACATCGAAGAGAGGCTCAGGCATGCTAAACGAGAAGCTGAAGCTGAAGCAGCGAGGCTTGCGAGGATTGGTGTCTAGCCCTGTGAGATATTTTCATGGAGATTTCCTGATGGTGTGTGTTTCTCTCGTTGACTTCAGGAGGTGAGAGCTGTGGCAGGAGTCCGAGCGGACAAGAGAGGAAGAGGGAAGTATCAGGGCTGGTACACCAACTTCCATGGGGAAAGAGTGTTCTTCACTGGAACTCGGAGCAAAACAGAAACCAAGCAGATGGCCGAGCGGCTGGAAGATGAACACAGACAGATACGGCTCGGTTTTAGACCTCCTCCAACATCCGCATTGGAACACATGAAGCGAGCCTTCAGGGAAGTGGCAGACGAGTACCTCGAGTGGGGAAACTCACAGGGAGGACGTCAGGGCAGGCCATGGGGGAAGACCCATGCGAGGGAACGGAAGAACAAGCTCGAATGGTGGCAGAAGCGACTCGAACTGAGCCGTCTATCAGACCTATCCGGGTGAGCAGGCTCCCTTTCGTAGACAGGTGGTGTAGTTAGAATTGGGCATGGCTTCTCGAGGGAGGGGACATGCCGAAGCGGGTGCACACTGCGTCGTTCAAGGCGAAGGTGGCCTTGGATGCGCTCAGAGGAGAGAAGACGATAGCGGAGCTGGCGGTGCAGTACGGGGTGCACCCGGTTCAGATCAGCCGGTGGAAGAACGAGTTCCTGGAGCGGGCTCCGGAGATCTTTTCGGAGGGCTCGGTTCGGAGCCGGGAGGCTGAGCTGCAGCGGGAGTTGGACGAAGCACACCGGCAGTTGGGGCAGGCGAAGGTCGAGCTGGACTGGGCCAAAAAAAAAGCTGAAGAGCTTTCTGCCCGCCGATCGAAGAACGGCCGTTGAGTTGGAGAAGCCATCGATCAGCATAGTCCGGCAGTGTGAGATACTTGGAGTGAACCGGTCGACGCTGTACCGGAAGCGGATCGGCAGGGATCTGGAGCCGATCGGATTGATGGCGGCGATAGACGAGATCTACACGGCTCATCCGTCCATGGGAGCGCGGAGTATCAGCAAGGAACTCCCGGGCCGCGGGATGAAGGCCGGTCGGAAGAGAGTCGGACGGTTGATGAAGCTGATGGGGCTGGTGGCGATATGTCCACGGCCGAACACGAGTCGTCCGGCGAAGAATCACGAGAAGTACCCCTATCTGCTCAGAGGGCTTGCGATCACACGGCCGGACCAGGTCTGGGCGTCGGACATCACCTATGTGAGGATGCCTCGAGGCTGGTGCTATCTGACGGTGATCATGGACTGGTACAGCCGGAAGGTACTCACTTGGCGGCTGTCGAACACGCTTGACCCGAGGTTCTGCGTGGAGGCGCTGGAGGAGGCTCTTGAGAAGTACGGCCGCCCTGGGATCTTCAACACTGATCAGGGCAGCCAGTACACCGGAAGCGAGTTCACAGGCGTACTCAAGGCTTCCGGGATCAGGATCAGCATGGACGGCAAGGGCCGAGCCCTGGACAACGTGATGGTCGAGCGTCTCTGGCGAACCGTGAAGTACGAAGAGGTATACCTGAAGAGCTACAACGACATGGTGGAGGCCAGGATCGAACTGGGCAGGTATCTGGAATGGTACAACGGGGAGAGGATGCACTCTTCGCTGGGATACAGGACTCCGGATGCCGTATACTCAACCCGGGAAACCGGAAACCATGAAGCTGCCTGAGTCTAACGCAAAACACCCCTCAGGCTGTCTACAAAGCCGGGGCCACTTCAAACAGATGAATCCTGGTCGGAGATAACGAATGAAGACGAACACTCTCTCGCAGTTCTCAACGAATACACTGAAGGTGCTGGAGTAAGAGGATAGATGAGCTCTATGGTAATAGGCACAGTCCTCCCATTCCAATACAGAACCTTTCGATTCCAGAGGGGTGGCACACGTACTGATGTCGGGATTCATTAAAATCGACGTCGACGACTTCTTCGAGTTCTGGAGCGTTCAGCCTCCCAAGCTATTCGTGTTGCATTCCTTCTTGCTCGCATCAGCCTGGAGGAAGGCTAACTTACCGAAGATCTCATCTGAGAAGCATTTTAGAGTCACTCTATGGGAGAATCAACTCATCCTACACATTAGGCAGACAGCATTGAAGCTAAATCTCCCAGAAAGCACCCTGAGGGATCTTCTAAAGAAGCTCGAGGAAAACGAGATGATACGGATCGACTACCCCGTGGATGGAATTAAGGTCATAACAGTAATGGGGGTTTACGTTTACAGCGTTCTTGGTGAAAGGACTCCGTGCACGTACCACGCACCTTCCGTGGCTGATCTGCGAACTCATCGCGACGGCACCGAGTTCGATCCGTCGCCGGATCCCGATATCTACATCTCCTGCAACGATCTAGTTAAACGCGAGACTGGAAGACTAGAAGACTCTAGACTGAAAGAGGTAGAGAACCACGACAAGCATGTAAGTGAGGGAACCAACGAGCCTAAACATGTAGGAGTCGGGGATCAGCTAACTGCGAATACGTCCTTTCCCGACGACATTATGGATCTTGCAGTCTGTCTAGTTGAGAAAGACAGCTCACTAACACCAGAAAAGGCGATTAAAGAAGCTAAACGGCTTCTTACGGAAGAGGACGAAGTATGGGATCTGGACTGACGCAACAGACAGTATCTATCGAGCGAAAGCCCCCTTGGGGGATTCTCGAGGATCTGGCAAAGCTTGAACCTGAGACGATTATAAGGGAGAAGGCTCTAGCTGAGATGTGCAACTGCCATCCACAAACCATCAAGCGATATGTGACAAGAGGTGAGTTTCCTCCTCCGGTGCGATTGGGCGGCAAGCCCTGCTGGACCGTTAGGAGCATACTGGAGCACATCGAAGAGAGGCTCAGGCATGCTAAACGAGAAGCTGAAGCTGAAGCAGCGAGGCTTGCGAGGATTGGTGTCTAGCCCTGTGAGATATTTTCATGGAGATTTCCTGATGGTGTGTGTTTCTCTCGTTGACTTCAGGAGGTGAGAGCTGTGGCAGGAGTCCGAGCGGACAAGAGAGGAAGAGGGAAGTATCAGGGCTGGTACACCAACTTCCATGGGGAAAGAGTGTTCTTCACTGGAACTCGGAGCAAAACAGAAACCAAGCAGATGGCCGAGCGGCTGGAAGATGAACACAGACAGATACGGCTCGGTTTTAGACCTCCTCCAACATCCGCATTGGAACACATGAAGCGAGCCTTCAGGGAAGTGGCAGACGAGTACCTCGAGTGGGGAAACTCACAGGGAGGACGTCAGGGCAGGCCATGGGGGAAGACCCATGCGAGGGAACGGAAGAACAAGCTCGAATGGTGGCAGAAGCGACTCGAACTGAGCCGTCTATCAGACCTATCCGGGTGAGCAGGCTCCCTTTCGTAGACAGGTGGTGTAGTTAGAATTGGGCATGGCTTCTCGAGGGAGGGGACATGCCGAAGCGGGTGCACACTGCGTCGTTCAAGGCGAAGGTGGCCTTGGATGCGCTCAGAGGAGAGAAGACGATAGCGGAGCTGGCGGTGCAGTACGGGGTGCACCCGGTTCAGATCAGCCGGTGGAAGAACGAGTTCCTGGAGCGGGCTCCGGAGATCTTTTCGGAGGGCTCGGTTCGGAGCCGGGAGGCTGAGCTGCAGCGGGAGTTGGACGAAGCACACCGGCAGTTGGGGCAGGCGAAGGTCGAGCTGGACTGGGCCAAAAAAAAAGCTGAAGAGCTTTCTGCCCGCCGATCGAAGAACGGCCGTTGAGTTGGAGAAGCCATCGATCAGCATAGTCCGGCAGTGTGAGATACTTGGAGTGAACCGGTCGACGCTGTACCGGAAGCGGATCGGCAGGGATCTGGAGCCGATCGGATTGATGGCGGCGATAGACGAGATCTACACGGCTCATCCGTCCATGGGAGCGCGGAGTATCAGCAAGGAACTCCCGGGCCGCGGGATGAAGGCCGGTCGGAAGAGAGTCGGACGGTTGATGAAGCTGATGGGGCTGGTGGCGATATGTCCACGGCCGAACACGAGTCGTCCGGCGAAGAATCACGAGAAGTACCCCTATCTGCTCAGAGGGCTTGCGATCACACGGCCGGACCAGGTCTGGGCGTCGGACATCACCTATGTGAGGATGCCTCGAGGCTGGTGCTATCTGACGGTGATCATGGACTGGTACAGCCGGAAGGTACTCACTTGGCGGCTGTCGAACACGCTTGACCCGAGGTTCTGCGTGGAGGCGCTGGAGGAGGCTCTTGAGAAGTACGGCCGCCCTGGGATCTTCAACACTGATCAGGGCAGCCAGTACACCGGAAGCGAGTTCACAGGCGTACTCAAGGCTTCCGGGATCAGGATCAGCATGGACGGCAAGGGCCGAGCCCTGGACAACGTGATGGTCGAGCGTCTCTGGCGAACCGTGAAGTACGAAGAGGTATACCTGAAGAGCTACAACGACATGGTGGAGGCCAGGATCGAACTGGGCAGGTATCTGGAATGGTACAACGGGGAGAGGATGCACTCTTCGCTGGGATACAGGACTCCGGATGCCGTATACTCAACCCGGGAAACCGGAAACCATGAAGCTGCCTGAGTCTAACGCAAAACACCCCTCAGGCTGTCTACAAAGCCGGGGCCACTTCAAGGTCCAGATGTTAAAAACGATCTGGTTTCACGATGAGGAAGGGGGGGATGGAGA
>ERZ795031.4019-NODE-4019-length-12685-cov-22.181869_pt1 | contig 12685 bp, 10 predicted proteins | sample MGYA00375123_ERZ795031 | MGnify/ENA primary metagenome ERZ795031 (study PRJEB30166, sample SAMN05720159) | activated sludge metagenome | isolation source: anaerobic digester from wastewater treatment plant | place: USA | collected 2015-04-21 ... | reverse complement strand
AGGGAACGGCACGCGGCGCGAGGTTAGCAGAGCGGGGTCTTGCGGTCCTGCGGTCGTGCAGTCTCTTTCTATGTATCTGGCTATCAGAAATAAGACCTGAAACCATGTTATAACATTGTTATAACGTACCAGTACGCGGTACGGGGTATTCTTTTGTTGACCCGCCGCGTGCCGTTCTTCCGCCCTGTGCCCTGCGCTCTGTGTCATTGTTTTGCTCCCCTGCAGCATCCTCGTTGGTTCTTTACCCCCTTCCCAACCTTCCCCCTATATTTGTGCCATTTGGCAATATGATATTAAGTTCTTTGACATAATTGTTAAGTTTGTTTATAAGATATGCGGGATGGAGCGAAGGCGTAGCCGAAGCGGAATCCCGCATATCTGGACCATTATCTTTTTTTTCCTACTACTTATGATCAACAACTCATCTCTTCAGAAATGGGATCGCCTGAAGCAGAAGCAGCAGGACACCCAGTTTGTTAACATTCTCATCCAGGGTATGAACTGCTCTCGGTTCGAAGCCAAAGCCATCCTGAATGCCGTTTATGAGACCTATCAGCCATTTTTTGATAACTCCGGGACAATGAAGCCGGGGCAGGTTCTCTTTGAGGTAGTATCGGTCGAAAATGGCGCACAAAAAAAGCTTTCTGAATGCAAGATGATCTCAGTGGTACTTACCCTGGACGCGGGCGAAGAAGACCTCCAGGTAAGAAAACAACTGGGCGTACAGGGCCTTCGGCGACACCGGCTGGAGCGGATAGTAAATGAAGCTTTCCAGCAGGGCGGCCTGCTTACCGTTGAAGACATTGCCAACAGGCTTCTTAACTGTGGTGAGCGAACTCTCTGCAGGGATATCAAAGCCTTTAAGGAGCAGGATATAGTTCTTCCTCTCCGTTCAACGATCCGTGATATGGGCAAGTCTGTTACACACCGTAGTCTGATAATTAAGCATTGGCTTTCCGGGAAGGAATACTCCGAGATTGCCAGGGCAACACATCACAGCATTGATGCAGTGGCTAACTACGTTGACAAGTTCAAACGGGTAGTTTGCCTGGCAAAGAACAACTATGAGATAAAAACCATAGCATTCCTGGTAAAGCTTTCACCTAGTCTGACACAGGAGTATTACGAGCTGCATCAGACAACAGATGCTGTAGCACATAGGAGAGAAGAACTGGATGAGCTTATAAAAAAAAGCCGAAAGTCCTTTTAAACCAGCAAACTGTCATGATACCAAAGATGCCATCCGTAAAGCATTACAGTTCTGCACATGACAGGTTCCTCAAGCCTGCTATTGTGAACTTCTTTAAACGCGAGTTCTGTGGCTTGTTTGGTCCTATTGTAAGAGAAAACATTGCTGATGCTATTATCGATCTCTTCAACTCTCTTTGCCCGGAATCTTCCAGGTTAAAACCAGGCCAGGTCATCTGGAACGCTCTTGATAAACGAACCCGGGCAGATAGTGAAAAACGCAGATATAAATCCGTGATATTATCGCTGGTAACTGATGATGAGGTCTCAATGTTCGAAAAGAATTGTTCTATTAAAGAAATACGTCAGAATGTTATGGCCCGGATGATAAAAGAAGCATATCAACAAGGAGCTGTCTTGTCTACCAGGGACCTGAGTCTTCTATTGGTATCATCAGCAGCATGGCTCTCTCAGCAAAGAATCGAGTATGAAAAGCAAAATCAAACGATACTTCCTCATACGGGTGTCATTCACGACATGGGTACCACATTAACTCATAAACGAATTATAATCTATAAACATGTCGTTGAAAAGAAAGATCCTTCAATTGTTGCAAGAGAGACAAACCATTCACAAGCCTCTGTCGATAAATATCTTAAAGACTTCAACAGGGTTAAAACGCTGGTAAATGACAATAAGGATATTGAGTTCATTCATCATACAACAAACATTGCCAGGCCAGTGATCAGGCAGTATCTTCAAATTATTAACAATTATGTCAAAGAACAATAAAAATATTTTTTACAAAACCCTTGTAATGTCAAATGACATTAACAGGGGTGAAGGAGAAAGAAAATTCTGCTAATATTGGAAAGGAATATGAACTTCAATACTTGATATAACAAATTGAGCGGAAAGCAATGATTCTCCCGGGAGGCAGGAAATCCTGAAATAAGAATGCGTAATATGATCATTTGACAATTATTTCGTAATTTATGCGGAATCATTGTAAAAGAGTTCATCATGACCTTTCAGAAAATTGTCACCGAAGGGAAACAAAATCATGGTGCCAGCCTTAATATTAAGGATAAGGCCAGAGCTTTAAGAAAAAATATGACCTCTGCTGAGAAAATACTTTGGAGCCAGTTAAGAAGGCGTAAGCAAAACGGTATGTATTTCAGAAGACAACACCCATATGGAATCTATATCCTCGATTTTTATTGTTTTGAAGCTAATCTGGCAATTGAGATTGATGGAAAAATTCATCTTGCACAAAAAGAGTACGATAACGAAAGAACGGAGTATCTGGTTTCGTCAGGACTGAAAGTGCTTAGATTTAAAAATGAGGATGTAGAGAATAATCTTGAATGGGTAATTAATACTATAAATGAACACCTACCCTGACCAGCATCCCATAGATAATACAATACTCATTATTCTCATTCCACAAATATCCCACTAAAGAGTGCAGAAGCAACCATTGGAAGAAGCCTTTCCCCCCTTTTACTGCACAACTTGAATGACTTGTGCTTTAAGTTCTACGCTCCCCTGCAACCTCCATTAGAAGAAGCCTTTCCCCCCTTTTACTGCACAACTTGAATGACTTGTGCTTTAAGTTCTACGCTCCCCTGCAACCTCCATTAGAAGAAGCCTTTCCCCCCTGGGGGAAACGGGAAAGGGGGTATATGAATGCAGTGAGGTAAGTTATTGCAGGGGGAAACATGAAAGGGGGTATATGAATGCAGGGGAATCGAGATGGAAAGGGGGTATATGAATGCAGGGGAATCGAGATGAAAGGGGGTATGTGAATGCAGGGGAATCGGGATGGAAAGGGGGTTAGTAAATGCAGGGACGGGACGGAATGGAAATAGGTTAAATGAATATATGAGATAAACAGAAAATGGGCTGAGACAAACTCATTATTCGTAAAACTTCAAACAAGCCGGCATCTTAACCTTTGCTGAATCAACTGCTTTTTCAGCCATTCCGTTTGTCTTACCGATCCTGAAGACGGTAATCTGATCCGATTTCTGGTTCCCCACTATCAGGTATCTGCCCGAAGGATCAATTACAAAGTTACGAGGCCAGTCGCCTCCGCATGAACTGTGACCGACAGGCTCTATAAGTCCGTCGGGAAGTATTTTAAACGTGACGATATTGTTTTCGCCCCTGTTCGATCCGTACAGGTAACTGCCATCCTTGCTTATATGGACATCGGCACAGTAATTGTTTTCAACTATTCCTCCCTTCATTGTCGGAAGTGTCTGAAGCAGCTTGAGCCCCTGAGCCTCTTCCACAGCAAAAACCATCATTGTCGAGCCAAGTTCATTAATCACATAAAGCCGTGTACCGTCGCTGTTGAATGCAAAATGACGCGGTCCTGAGCCCCTGGGAAGACTTGTGATTCCATTCTCAAGCAGATTCAGCTTTCCTGCCCTGCTGTCAAAATCATAAACATATATCCTGTTGAGACCCAGGTCGGTGACATAAACATAGCGTCCTGCCGGATCATTGAGTATCATATGGGCGTGCGATCTGTCGGGTGAATTCTTGTCGTAAAGGATGGTGTCGGTAATGGTCTCCGGCACTCCGCTTTCATCAAGCCTGACCACAGCCACCGAGCCGTTCGGATAGTTGGCTATGAAAAGATGCCCGCTGTCGGCCGACATCGAAATATAGCACGGCCCGGCATATGGAATAAGCATTTCATTCAGCTTTTCAAAAACTGAATTCTTCTCATCGTAGCTGAAAGTCGACAACCCTCCTCCGAACTCTCCCCTGAATTCCATCACCTCGTTAATGACATAAACCAGCCCTGTCCTGTCAGAAAAGCAAAAATAAGCCGGACTCGGGCCTACATCGGCTGAAGAAACATACTTGAGCTTGCCGCTTCCGGGATTGAATTCAAAAACCGCCATGGCCTTCTCTCCTTCCCTTTCGGTGAAACCGCCGACGAAGAGACGGGGCCCCTGACGGCATGAACTGAGGGAAAGGATTATTGAAATCAGAATAAGGACCGGTGACAATATCAACCTTTTCATCATAATATAATTTTGATTTTAATGGTATGATAGCCTGCCCCGCTCAAGCGGAGGAACCGCACATGATTGAAAATCATATTCATTATGTGTTTGTGTTTGAATTCATACGTGTTTGTGTATTTGATACATGTGGGTTTCATGTTTGATGCAGTTACAGAGTGTGGGTATAATTAATATAGTGTGGCTATGATTAATATGTATGTATGTTTTGCTAAAATTAAGATTTCCCGTAAGCTTTTGCAGGGGTCTGCCGACCCCGTGTCCCCCTGTTAATGCCGGGAAAAGGGTTTATCCGAAAAAACAGCATTACAGAGGATGAAACCGCCCTCTCATTTCCCCTTTCCGAGCTCCCTGTATTTCCTGTCAAGCTCATCCAGCCTTACCCTTACACTGAGAATCCAGGGCTCCTCATCCTTGTCCCAGTGCCCGTAGGTGGTTACCACGAAAGTGCCATCGGGTAGAAGTTCGACTCCGGGATAGCAGCAATCCCAGCTGTGGATGTTATCCTTGAAGCGGATCCTGTACTTCCCCGGCTTGCCCTTTACCAGGTCCTTCCATGTTCCGACCCAGCCGACCCAGTCGCCTTCGGTAGGACTTCCCTGTCCGGTTTCAGAAGCAATAAGGCTGTAGTTCACTTCTCCTCTCTCCTTTGCAATAGTTCCAAGTTCAGGCCTGAAACTATTCGGGCTTATGTCCCGGAACACAACCAGCAACCTTCCGTCGGGTGCATACTTAAGCACGTGCCTGTCGCCATTAAGCTCATTGGGAAGAGGACGCGGATCGGTCCATGTTTTGCCTTCATCACTGGAGAAAATTATCTGAGAATTTGCCCTTCTTGCATTTTCCCTTAGAAGGACTGCAAGTGTTTTTCCGTCGGGCGACCGTATAACACCCGGCTCGCAGAGGTTAAGGTCCCTCCTGCTGAGAATGGGTTCCGGAATGCCCCAAGTCAGCCCTCCGTCGGTCGAAATGGTCTTGTAAAGTGTAAACAAAGCCTGATCATTGACTTTCCTGTCTGCGCGGTAAGTTTCCTGTCCGCCGGCAGTAAAATATCTCATGTCATCGTGGAAGAGCGCCATATAATGGCCTTTGCCCGTCTTCAGCTCAGTCATCGCGCTCATCACGACAATCCCTCCCCAGTCGCCCACTGGTTCAAGTTCGCTCCAGCTTTGTCCCTCATCCTCCGAATGGGCAAGCCTTGCCGGGTAAAGGCCCGAGAACACTATAAGGTGTTTCTTCCCGGAGGGATCGACGGTCGGGAAAATTGTGGGCGTCTCGAGTGAGGTCTTCCAGTTTTCGGGTGTAGGAATCCGTTCACTCCATGTAAGACCTCCGTCGATACTCTTCTTGTAAATAATTTCACCACGGCCATGACCTTTGGGATAGACGGTAAGGATAGTCCTGCCGTCGTCAAGAAGAACCGTTGTCGGATGACCCAGGTACTGGCCTTTTTCCCTGTCGACAACCACCTGGCGGAAGGATTCGTCATTGAGGTCGATGACAGGAATCCGGAGATAGGATTTGCCGGACTTTACCTGAGAAGGAGCGATCAGGGATAAAGCCGACAGGAGGATAATAAGTATAGATGTCTTCATGATAAAGAATTTGAAATACATAGAAACACGGAGTTATAAAACAGTGCAACCCCGTGTTTGACAAAATAAATAAATTAAATAAAAAAAGAGGCTGTTTTCACAGCCTCTTAAAACATTTTATACTTCAAAACTATCGCATTCGCGGTATGCCTGTATCACCCGGGCTTCGCCCTCTTTGGTTCCTCTCTGGCTTATCCCGTGCTCCATGCACAGGGTCCCGTCGTATTTCTTGTTGTACAGAAATTTAAAAATACTCTTGTAGTTGATCTCACCGGTGGTGGGCTCATTTCTCCCCGGGTTATCTCCAAGATGGATTGCAGCTATCTCGCTCCATGCCATCTCAAGATTCGGGATAAGGTTACCCTCGCTTACCTGCTGATGGTAAAGGTCATTTACTATCTTACAGGCGGGTGAATTTACCGCCCTGCATATTGCATAGGCCTGCGGAATCCCTTTCAGAAACAATCCCGGATGATTGGTATGATGATTCAGAGGCTCAAGAACCAGGGTAACACCTGCAGGTTCCATTATGTCGACGCAATAGCGCAGGTTGTCAATAGCATTGGCTGTCTGATAATCCATGTGAAGTCTCATATCATAACGGCCAAGAACAATAAGCGCCTGTTTTGCCCCTGTCCTTTTGGATACTTCAACTCCCTCTTTCATCTGGGCGATCAGCATATCACGAACCTCCTGGCTGTTAAGGACAAAATCCTGTTTGCCTGAATCGGCCCTTAGGACATAGGGTCCGAAATCCATCCCAAGGCGGTTAAGTTCGTTCATGATCTTCTCCTGCACAGCAGGTTCCCTTCTCATGAGGCTGTTGTCGAAGACGGCCCTGAATCCCTGATCGTGGATGAATTTTATATTATCTATGGGATCCTGTCCCGCGTGCTGCCGGAACATGCCCAGACTCGGAGCATATTTCAGCTTGAAGGGTGCAACGGCATCTGCCGCCCTAACCTGTCCGGAGGCTTTGGCAGAGCCTAAAATGGCAGGTGCTGCCAGAATCGCAGCACCTGTCGTAGCTTTTTTTATAAAATCTCTTCTCGAATTATTCATATTTGAGAAATCTTCATTTAGTTGCATGTCTGCTACTTGGCTGCAGCAGCTGCAGCTGCTCTTCTTTTGGCCTGTTCGGCAAGCTGTTCGGGTGTCGGAGGCTGGTATGCTTCTCCTGCAATCGGAACTTCCTTGGGAATATCGACCGGACCAAACACAAACACTTCCGGGCCAAGCTTGAGGTCGGAATTCATCATTTCCTCGTACGTGGTTTCTTTTCCTGTATAAGCCGAAATCCTTCCCATGATACCTACCATGGTCGAAATAGCTGTGACTTCCAGCTCATTGAATACCTTTCCCGTACGGATCGCGGTGACAAGGTCGATGTGCTCCTGTACATAAGGATCGACGCTTACTCTTCCGGTTGGCTTACCGTCTTCATCAAGCGGATATTCGTATTTCCACAGTTCTGTTCCTGCCAGGTCAAGTATAGTGTTCCGGCAGTTGGTTGAACCCTTGGTTCCCTGAAGCCTTTCGGAAACATTATTTGCACATCCGTTAATCTGGCGGCACATACTGTGAATATGAACACCGTTCTCCATCACAAAATCTATGCTGAAGTTGTCATACTGGTCGCCTGTTACCCTGCGGAGACGCGATCCCATACCGACTGCCTTGACCGGATATGCTCCGAAGAACCAGTGGGCAACGTCGATGTTGTGAACATGCTGCTCAACGATATGGTCGCCTGAAAGCCATGTCCAGTTAACCCAGTCGCGGATCATCCATTCCATTTCGGTCCATGACGGATTATTGTCGCGATGCCATAGCTTACCGCCGTTCCACCATATATTGCCGCCGACAAGATCGCCTATCAGACCCTGCTGAACCTGCTGCCAGTTGGCAACATAGTCGCGCTGGTGACGACGCTGTGTTCCAGTTGTAATGCTAAGTCCCAGTCCTTCAGCCTTCTTGGCTGTTGCCATTACCGACCTCGCTCCTGTAGGATCAACGGCAACCGGCTTCTCGGCAAAGATATGCTTCTTGGCTGCCACCGCGGCTGCAAGATGCTCCGGACGGAAGACCGGAGGAGTTGCAAGAATAACAATGTCAACTCCCGAATCGATAACTTTCTGGTAAGCATCAAAACCTACAAAGCAATTCTCGGCCGGAACTTCCTGATTCTTCTCCTTGAGAATCCTTGCCTTGCAGCTGTCAACACGGTCCTGGAATGTGTCGCCAAGAGCGGTCACCTGAAGATTCGGACCGGCATTGAGAAAGTCGAGGGCTGCTCCGGTTCCGCGGCCGCCACAACCTATTATCCCTGCCTTGAGCACGGGACCGTCGGGAGCCTGGTCGAGGAAAGTGGGAACTTCAACAACTTTCTTTGTTTCACGGGCACAGCTTGTTATGATCGTCGGAACGACAACTCCTGCCACACCAACTGTAGCTGCCTTGCCAAGAAAATTACGTCTTGAGATACTCGATTTTTTCATATTTGATCAGATTAGGTTTTTATAAGAACTAATATACCTGGTTTTCAATGGTCATGAATCTATCAAATGTAAATATAGAGTTTTTAATAACCAAAGATTCAAATGAATTTAAAGTTTTTTAACAGAAATTCATTCTCCTTCCCCTCAAACTCTTATTATCCGCCTCCGGACTGGCCGGTAAAGCTGTTCCATTACTTTGCGTCAGAGAACGACAGGCATCAATGGCGTGCTGTAATACTTTTTATTGCTACATTTGTTAGTTGACACAAAGATACTAAAATTCTATATGAACTTAGCTCAAATACATATATCTATTTCGTTTTTCGTCCTCCTTTTCCTGTGGTCATGCTCGGGAAGCCCGGGGAAAGATACAGTCGAAAAGGATGAATACCCCTCAATCAACCCTGATTATAGCGGAATAGTGATCCCTTTCAACATAGCACCGATGAACTTCAGAATTGAAAATGAAGGATCGGTTTTCGTAGCCAGATTTCAGGCTGAAAACGGCAAAATGACAGAGGTTCAAAGCAGAAACGGCGACATAGCAATCCCTGCCCGGAAATGGAAGGATCTTCTTGAACAAAACAAGGGCGCTGAACTCAAAATCGAAATCTTCGTCAGGGACGATGAAGGCTGGACGAAATACAGGACAATAAGCAACCTTATAGCAAATGAAGCTGTCGATCCATTCATAACATACAGGCTCCTTTACCCGGGTTATGAAAGCTGGAAGGAGATTCACATCAAACAACGCAGCCTCGAAAGCTTCAGGGAAAAATCGATTATAGAAAACAGCCTTGTTGAGGAGAACTGTCTGAACTGCCATTCATACAACAATACCGGACATACCGAAAGCTTCATGATCCACATGAGGGGCAGCCTTGGAGCTACCTACTTCTACAACGACGGCAATTTCATCAAGGTAAACCTTAAAACCAATGAACTGAAAAACGGCGCCGTCTATCCGCGCTGGCATCCCTCGGGAAAATTCATAGCCTTCTCTTCTAACAAAATTGTTCAGCAATTCCATTCAGCTCTTGATAAAAAGGTGGAAGTAAGCGACCTGGAATCATCGCTTGTACTTTATGATATTGAGAAAAATGAAATAATGGATCTCAATATCACCGATAAGGAGAAACATATGGATACCTATCCCGAATGGTCACCCGACGGCAATTTCCTGTATTTCTGCAGGGCAGCGGCTCTGGAAGAAGGGTTCAGTTACGACAGCATATACTATGACCTTTACAGGGTTCCCTTCGACCAGGCGACAAGAAAGACCGGAGCCCCTGAATTGATTTACAATGCATCCGCCATGGGCAAAAGTGTCTCATTCCCAAGGATCTCTCCCGACGGTTATAACATTGTTATAACGCTTCATAATTACGGTTGTTTCCCGATATGGCACAGCGAAGCCGACCTTGTCTCGATCGACCTGCGAACAATGAAAGCCTCAAACATGGCGCTCAACAGCAGCGCTACCGACAGTTACCATTCATGGTCTTCAAACGGCCGCTGGCTTGCATTCAGCAGCAAAAGGACCGACGGCCTCACAGCCAGGTTGTTCTTTTCATATATCGACAGTGAAGGAAATGCCTCAAAACCTTTTATAATGCCTCAGAAGGACCCCGGATTCTACGACCGCTTCCTCAAAAGTTATAACGTTCCGGAACTCTCAACTCTTGAAGTTGATGTGAACCCGGGTAAGATACTGAAGAGCGCCAGGGGAGAGACATTGCAGGCAGTGTGGACCGGAAACTGAAATCCTTCCTTGTTGTAACTATCCTGAAAATGAAGAAAAACAATCAAACCTCGGACATCACAGCTAAAGACCGGATAGCCGCGTCTCTACCCTTCCTTGTGTTTCTTGTACCGGTATTTGTTTTTTTTGCCTTCGCGGCCGATTACATAGGATTCTACCAGGAAAAGCAGTCTCTTTTCATCTTTTCAGCCGACTATTTCTGGGATACTGTCAGCAGACCCGGATCGCTGCTGGTTTATATTGGCTGTTTCATAACAACTTTTTTCCATTCGCCCGTACTGAGCGGATTGCTGATTACATTGATGACCGGTCTGGTGATTTTCCTGGTATCAGGTATCATAGTCCAGCTGACCGGAAGAAAAGGCTTTCTTGTACCGCTTCTTTTCGGGACTGTGTTTTTTGCCCTCCAGGGAAATTACCAGTATCTGGTCCATAACAACCTCGGAATACTTCTGCAGCTCGCCTGCTTTTATCTGGCTGTCAAATACTCCAAGGGCTGGCTCCCGGTGATACTTTTCCCGTTCTGCTACCTGATAATGGGAGGATTCGCATGGATGTTCGCTATGATGTATTCGATCCATCTTGCGCTGAAATCGCTGAAAAGGGAGTGGCTGAAAATTATATTAATACCCGGCATCACTCTTCTGATCATATGGTGTCTCGGGGAATTCTTCCTCTTTCATAATTTCAGGGATATGCTTGTCTACCCGCTCGCGCGCGAAGGAACCGGCTCGCCTCTGATACTCTTCCCGGCGATGGCAGTGGCCGTCATCCTTCTGTCTTTAGTGGCAGGGATCAGGATAAAGATACCCCTGGTGCTAAAACGCTTTGAACAATACAAATCAATATTTATCGTGGTTTTGGCCTTTCTGCTGGCCGGCACCACGGCTGTTTCGCGTTACAGTAAAGTGTACGCGGAATATTTTACTGCCGAGAAACTGTTTTACCAGAAAGAATACAGGAAACTCAATGATTATATTGACAAACATCCCTCGAACAACAGGCTTACCATCTACCTTAACAATATTGCCCTGTGCGAAACAGGAAGGCTGAACGATAAAATGTTCCATTACAGGCAGAGTCCCGACGGTCAGTCGCTATTTCTCAAATGGGAGATGTATGGTGAGGTGTTGCGCCGCGGGGCATATTTCTATTACACTACAGGCATGATAAATGAGGCAGAGCGTTGGGCTTTCGAGAACATGGTGATGAAAGGAATCACGCCGCAGGACCTCCTTATGCTGGTTAAGTGTGAGATTATAAACGGGAATTACAGGATGGCTGCAAAATATGCCGCCATGCTTTCCAAGACTTTCTCTTACCGCGAGGAAGCAAAAGAATACCTTGGCCTGCTGGCCGATACCGCGCTTATCGACAGTCATCCGGAACTGGGTGCAAAACGCGGGGAAAAGATAGAACATGATTTTTTCTCAATAACCGACAATCCCCACATCAACGTTGAGCTGGCATTTTCCGCCGACAGCTCCAACAGGAAACTGTACGAATACCGGGTGGCATACCAGATGCTTACTGAAAACTACGAGGGAATAGTGGCAGGATTGCCACATCTCGAACGCCTGGGCTACACAAGGGTGCCTGTTCATATACAGGAAGCGGCTCTTGTCAGCAGAATGTCGGGTTTATCGCTTTCCGGACTTGGTAGTCTGAAGATTGAGCCCCAGACAGAAACAAGGTTCAACCAGTTCCTTCAAACCTTCAATTCATTCGGCAATAACCTGAAAACGGCACAAGCTGCCTTGAAACAGAGGTTCGGTGAAACGTTCTGGTATTATGGGTTTTATCATTAAGCTGAAGAAAAGGTATGTGAAATTATTCGCCCGTTGGTTGTTATACCCCCTTTCCCTCCCGATAGTTATCGGGAGGGAAAGGGGGTTAGTGACTGCTGGGGGAAACGGGAAAGGGGGTATGTGACAGCAGAGGGAAACATGAAAGGGAGTATGTGAATGCAGGGGAATCTAGATGGAAGGGGTATGTGACAGCAGGGAGGTAAGTTCCTGCAGTGGAAAACAGAAAACAGGGTAAATGAATAAGAGGGTTCTGAGGTCTTCTTGTAATTATTTAATCACCTGTAATCCCCTACCGGTTATACCCCCTTCCCAACCTTCCCCCAGAGGTGAAGGAGAAAGAAAATTCTGCTATTATTAGAAAGGAATATGAACTTCAGTATTCTATATAACAAATTGAGCAACAGCATCCATTGGAAGAAGCCTTTCCCCCCTGGGGGAAACGGGAAAGGGGGTGAGTGACTGCTGGGGGAAACGGGAAAGGGGGTATGTGAATGCAGGGGAATCGAGATGGAAGGGGGTATGTGACAGCAGGGAGGTAAGTTCCTGCAGTGGATAACAGAAAAGAAGGTACGTGAATAAGGGGGGGTGAGGAAGTTTTGCAATTATTTGATCACCTGTAGTTACTTCCTGACCATGATTTACCCCCTTCCCTCCCGATAGCTATCGGGACTTCCCCCAGGGGTGAAGGAGAAAGAAAATTCTGCTATTATTGGGGAGAAATACGAACTGCAATATCTGATATAACAAATTGAGCAACAACATCCAATGGAAGAAGCCTTTCCCCCCTGGGGGA
>ERZ795031.3993-NODE-3993-length-12744-cov-8.150445_pt1 | contig 12744 bp, 8 predicted proteins | sample MGYA00375123_ERZ795031 | MGnify/ENA primary metagenome ERZ795031 (study PRJEB30166, sample SAMN05720159) | activated sludge metagenome | isolation source: anaerobic digester from wastewater treatment plant | place: USA | collected 2015-04-21 ... | reverse complement strand
CAACAAAGACCTGCAGGTAATCACGGAACTCAAACTCGCCACACCCCACAATGCCCTGCTTTTCAACCCTTACAACAACACGTTGGCCCTTTCCCTTTCGGAGATTCTGATTCATATTTTACGGACCAACGAGAAAGACGAACCGCTCTTCGAATTTCTCTCCCAATCCATTAAATATCTAGATTTAGCAGAAAAAGGCATTGCCAATTTTCACATCGCCTTTCTTTGTCGATTAACCATCTTCCTAGGATTTCAGCCCAACATGGACAAATCAGCAGGTAACCGTTACTTCGATTTCAAACAGGCCACATTCGTAGACATTCCTCCTTTTCACAAACAATACCTGAACACTACAACAGCTCAGTTTCTCGATGTGCTGATGCGCATGAACTACCAGAACATGCACCTCTACCGTTTCTCAAGAGACCAACGCGCTGAGATTCTTGACCATATTTTGGAATACTACAGACTTCACACCCAAGGCATGGGCGACTTAAAGTCTCTTTCTGTTTTGAAAGAGGTTTTCGATTGATTCTTTAATTATTACATTATACAAATTTATTCTCATTGTGTATTTTTGGATACTAAAATTCAAAAAAGCACGAAAATGATATCCCTACCCAAGAATTTTAATCTAATAACATATAAAATTGCAATCTTTAGATTACAAAATTGAAGTTTTTTATTAAATTTGCGGAACTAAATTGCGCAAAAATACATTACGATATGGAATTAATGGACAATATCATTGCGCGTGCGAAGGCAAATCCGCAACGCATCGTTCTCCCAGAGGGAAACGAAGAGAGAACACTTCAAGCTGCCGACAAGGTCATTGCTGACGGCATAGCTAAAATCATTCTTTTGGGTAACAAAGATGAGATCAACAAGTTGGCTGATTCTTTCGGTCTGAAAAACATCAGCAAAGCTACTATCATTGATCCTGAAACTGACCCTAATGCTGGCAAATATGCAGATTTGCTATTCCAATTGAGGAAGAACAAGGGTATGACTCCTGAGAAAGCTGCTGAGACAGTTAAAGATCCTCTTTACTGGGCTTGTTTGATGATTAAGAGTGGAGATGCCGACGGTGAGATTGCAGGAGCTAGAAACTACACAGGAAACGTATTGCGCCCTGCATTCCAGATCGTAAAAACAAAACCAGGAATCAACGTTGTATCTGGAGCATTCTTGATTATACTTAAAGAAAAGACTTACGGTCACAACGGTTTGATGCTTTTCGCTGATTGTGCAGCAACTCCAAACCCAACAGCCGAAGAGCTTGGACAGATTGCTGTTTGCAGTGGTAACACAGCAAAGAACATCTACGGATTTACAGAACCTAAGGTCGCAATCTTGAGTTTCTCTACTAAGGGAAGCGCAAAACACGAAATGGTCGACAAGGTCATTCAGGCTACCAAAATAGCAAAGGCTTTAGATCCAAACATGAAAATCGATGGTGAACTTCAGGCTGATGCCGCTATCGATCCTTTTGTTGCTAAACAAAAAGCTCCAGACAGCGAATTGAAAGGTATGGCAAACGTACTTGTATTCCCTGAGTTGGAAGCTGGTAATATCGCTTACAAGTTGGTTCAGAGATTGGCAAACGCACAGGCCATTGGCCCATTGTTGCAAGGTTTGGCTGCTCCTATCAACGATCTTTCTCGTGGTTGTAATGTGGACGACATTTATAAGATGGTCGCCATCACTGTAAACCAAGTGATCGAAGCAAAGCAAAATTAATATAACCATAGTTAACGCATCCAATCCGTTCTAAGTTTGGATGCGTTTTTTATGTGTTTCTGTACCCCTCATCAGAAATTAAAAAAGCAAAATATGAAAATATTAGTATTAAACTGTGGTAGCTCGTCAATCAAGTACAAACTTATTGATATGGCAAACAACCAAGTTCTTGAGCAAGGTGGTTTAGAGAAAGTAGGCATGAAAGACTCTTTCCTTAAACACACTAAGATCAACGGAGAGAAAGAGGTATTGAATAAAGAGATTCCTGAACATACTGTCGGAATCGAATTCATCCTTGAAACTCTTACTGCTCCAAATGGCGGTGCCATCAAATCTTTGAAAGAGATTGATGCCGTAGGTCATAGAATCGTTCACGGAGGTGAGAAATTCAACTCAAGTGTTTTGGTTACAGATGAAGTTATCAAGAGTATCGAAGACTGCATCAAATTGGCTCCTCTTCATAACGCTCCAAACTTAAAGGGTATATTTGCTGCTACTAAGCTTATGCCAAGTGTACCTCAGGTTGCTGTATTCGACACTGCATTCCACCAGACAATGCCTCCTGTAGGATTCATGTATGCAATACCATACGAACTTTACAAAGAAGATGGCGTTCGTCGCTACGGATTCCATGGAACAAGTCACAGATATGTTTCTCAACGTGCATTCGAGATCCTTGGTATGAAGCCAGAAGGTTCTAAGATGATTACTTGCCACATCGGTAACGGAGGCTCTATCACTGCCATCAAAGACGGAAAATGTGTAGATACTTCTATGGGTCTAACTCCGCTTGAAGGTTTAATAATGGGAACTCGCGCAGGCGATATTGATGCAGGAGCCATCACTTATATGATGGATCGCAGAAACTACGACACAAAAACCATCTCTGATATTTTGAACAAGAAGAGCGGTTTGCTTGGTGTCTCAGGTGTTTCTTCTGATATGCGTGACGTAAGAGCAGCTATTGCAGCCGGAAACGAGCGTGCTAAATTATCTTTGGATATGTTTGTCATGCGTGTTAAAAAATACATTGGTTCTTACATAGCCGTTCTTGGTGGTGTTGATGTTATCGTATTTACAGGTGGTATCGGTGAAAACGTTGAGGTTGTTCGTGAAAAAATCTGTAATGATATGGAATGCTTCGGCATTAAGATCGACAAAGAGATTAACAACGGTGTTCACGGAGATGAAAAGATTATCAGCACGAAAGACTCCAAGGCAACGGTTGTCGTTATCCCTACAGACGAAGAGTACATGATTGCATCAGACGCTTTGTCTATCGTTAGCAAATTAGGAAAATAAGCATACGTCTTATCATAACAAAAAGGTCGACTAATCAATTAGCCGACCTTTTTTATATCTATAACATCTAAACATAGAACGAATTACCAATGTTGTGGATTTAAAACGAGATGAATTTCTCGGACGCTCCATACCCAACACCGAAGGTGGTCAATTATTTGTAGCAAAAGATTGTCCAGATGATTCGTATAATATTTCATATAACATTGCGTCAAACAATGTGAAGCCTTTTATATACAAAAATCTATACCTTCATCAGTTCAGACATGATTCCGTCTGAGACAAAAATTCCTTTTTCGGTTAGCCTCAACGTATCTGCTTCTATTTCCAAAAGACCGTTTGAAAGAAATGACTTGGCATTCTCCATACAATAGCTATAAAGAGTCTCTCCAAAGGCAGACTTAAGATGCGCAAGATCCATACCCTTACGCGTACGCAAAGTGGTCATCACATAATCATTATATCTAGTATCTAAATCCAAGTGTTCTACCTCAAAGAAATCATTTGCTCCTGACAATACCTTTTCAATATAGACTCTCGTATTGGAGATGTTCCACTGACGAGAATCTCTTTTGAAGGAATGGGCAGAAGCTCCCAACCCAATATATAACGTCTCATTCCAATAGGAGGAGTTATGCTTTGATTCCATACCTGGCTTTGCAAAGTTGGATATCTCATACTGCACATAACCTGCTGCAGACAATTGTTCACGCAAAAGCGAGAACATATCCGCACAAGTATCCTCATCTACAGGTTTCAGTTCGCCGCCCGAAACCAAACGCGTTAAGCGCGTTCCCTCTTCGTAGGTAAGACTGTATGCAGAAACATGCGGAACCTCCATTTGAATGGTTTGTTGCAAATTGTCTCTCCACAAATCCAATGTCTGACCCGGCAGTCCATACATAAGATCGATACTCACATTGGTAATGCCATTTCGCTTAATGCAGGCAACAGCCTCAATTGCTTGGGCCGCCGAATGTCTGCGGTTAATCGTCTTCAATTCATCGTCATGGAAACTCTGGATGCCGATGCTGACACGGTTCACAGAGAGCGAGCGCAAGCCTTGAACATACTCATCTGTTACGTCATCAGGATTCACTTCAACCGTCAACTCCTCCACAGAAGAACAATCGAAAACAGAACGGGCATGATTCAAAATGGCCTCCAGCTCACCTATCGTCAATTGAGAAGGTGTACCTCCACCCAGATAGATCGTACGAACAGACTCTCCTTTCAGATATTCCTTACGAAGATCCATCTCACGACAAAGAGCCTCTATGTAATCCTTTCGGTTACCCTCAAACGTAGACGAATAGAAGGCACAATAGCCACATCTACTCGCACAATAGGGTATATGTATGTATAAAGCTGACAAAATCTGATTTATATTCAAAAGATAAAACCTAAAAAACTTATAACACTAATTAAACACTAAATTCTTCTTTATTACGCAACTGCATTTCGTTTTTATCATCTTCATATCGCCTCATATTACATACGAATTTCTTAGCGGAATAAATTCCGCTGAGTGATTACCGATGGATAATAGATTTGTCATAAAACGAAATGCATCTCGGACGGTCACCCAGTGGACGGAACGTCCGCTAAGAAATTCGTGCAAAATACATGTTCTCACCAAAGCTTAAATAACAGAAGTTATCTTCTTAATTTAGATGCAATAAAATAAAAAAATTCGTGATAATTCGTGTTCAAATATTTTCTTCTGCTTTTGGTTGATGCATTAGATATGCATCACCTTTTTAACGGGAACATCCCAGTTGTCATGAGGAAGTTGTTCTTCGTACTGACATGGGAAACAAATGCCCACCGTAGTACATTTCAACTTTGGTAACAACCTATCATAATAACCCTTTCCTCTACCCAAGCGGTAACCCTCAGAATCGAAAGAGAGTCCAGGAATCAAAGCTAAATCCAATGCATCGTAATCGACAAATGGCGGTCCAATAGGTTCCATGATATGAAATGCACCCATCCGGACATCAGCCTCAAAACAATAACGACGCAGCTCGATTTGATCACCCACAACGGCAGGGAAAATCAGGTTTTTATCCTTCCAACGCTCCACCAACTGATGAGATATCGGCTCGTCTGGCAACGACCAATACAATAAAACATATTTGGCTTTCTGAAATTCTGGCATCTGCTCTACCGCTGCAAACAGCTTTTCAGAAAGTGAAACCCGTTCCGCTTCCGTTAGCAAAGCGATGCGCTGCTTCATCTCTTTTCTCCACTCTTTCTTCAGCATCCTCTTATTCTTTTGCAACCTTCAAAACCTCTGTATGGTCAGAATATACAATTCGAACTATGTATATACCCAACTTTTTAGGAAGTGTAAAATGATCGCCATTCGAGCTGCCTTGATAGATCAATCTTCCAGAATAATCATAAAGAAACACATCTTTATTACCTGTATTTTGATTGAATGACAATGACAAATTGCCATTTTCATCCACATAAGCTGTCGCATTCTGTAGATTCTCATCTTTTACCTCATCCACTGACGATGGTTGCAAATTCTGCAAAACCGCATCCACATATAGTGAAGAAGGTTTATTCAATAGAGGATTCTGAGTAAACGGTTTCCATGCTCCATTATCCAAAAAATATGCAGTATTCTCCTCAACAGATGATCTTGAATTCACACAAATCAACGCAAAAGGATCGGTATCATCAACTGGCAATTCAAATACAACAAATAGATTTTTATGGATAGTAACAGGAGCATCCAATCTGATATAGTTTTCCTTTTCACTCCAATTATTCAAAAAAGAACTGGAAAACTTATCTGAATCCTTTACATAATAAGAGTTTAAAATTCTCAAGGCCTGTTCGTGCAGAAGAGTTTCAGGAACATCTTCTCCCTCATATATCTTTAGACTAACCGGATAAGTCTGAGAATACTTGCCTACATAAGGAATAAAATAGACGCCATAAAGCATGGAATTTCCATTCAGGCTAAATTTCTCAGCAAAAGAGCGATAACCGTAACTATTGCTTCCTGCAGCAAAATTGTCTGATGGAGCAGTAGAAGGAGACTCTCCTTCCTTAATGTTAGAAAGACGAACGCATGGATATTCGTAAGGGTTCAAACCATTCATAACCAACTTCTCTGTACCTTGAGGATCTAACCAAGGCTTAAGATTCATTTTTTCTACAACATTTCCGGTCCATGCCTGATTTATCTTATAGAAATAATCAGGACCTGTTTCAGAACAGACTGAATTACCACCAGACAAAGCTCCAATCAATCTACCATCGGCATCAAAAAGTCCAGAACCAGAAGAACCTCCCTCTGTTATACCTTCTTCCCAATTATCTATTCTCCAATGCGAATTCATTTTAAACACTTGCAAATAGAAAGAATAGGTATAGGGCATGTCATATTCATAGGATATCTTTTTCATATCACCTGCAGGATGATGCATTGCATAAACTGGAGTTGGTATTTCAGTTGTAAGATTCCAACCTGAATAATAGGGCATAAAATCGATTGGAGGCATCTCGCTCAACTTCAAAAGAAGCATGTCACGCTGCTCATTACAACCCGTTACAGTGGCTCCTGCAACACTTTGCTCCAAGGTACCTTGAACTTGAACATCCGAATAACAATAAGGATTTTCATAATTGAAGAAGAACACACTTGATTCTGCCATACTTTCATCTGCTGGTGGATTAGCATGATCAGCAAACAAGCAATGCGAAGCTGTCAGCACATAAGGTGTTCCATCTTCAGAAGTGTTGTTGATAAGAGTTCCTGAGCAATAAGCATCGCCATCAACAATTATCAGACAAACACTACGTCTTTGTTCTTGATGAGAATTGGCACAAACCACATCCTTCTCGCATTCGTATGAGACTTTAAATGCAGGCATCACTATCCTCAACCCTAAGTAATCATGGTTCACCTCACTAATTTTCAACTTTCCATGGAAATCCGAGTTGGCAGGTTCTATGTACTCAATGACAATAGAATCTCCATCAATGGGAGCTACCGGCAAAACACCACTTTTCTGTCTGTTTTGGGAAGTAAACGAACCTAAAATTGTCGATCTGTCAGGAGAGTAAATAAACACTTTAGCCTGATCAGGAATATCAAACTCAGAGAATAACACATTCAATGAGTAGGCACCCTTAGAGGCAATTCCCACACGCCAAACAGATGTTCCGTCTGGTAAATGTCTGGTTATACCAGAATTATTCTTATCTATAGAGACAAAGAATTTGTTTGCAAAACGACGGGCCGATTTCATATTTCCCTCCAAAGAATCTTCCCTAAGAAGAGAATCACGATTAAACGGAGGCATCTCAATAAACGGCACAGCTGAAGAAACAGAAGACGACTTCAACATCTTACTATTTTCAGGCAAAAGGTCAGGATAAGGCATGCCGCCATGAGACACCTGTGCTTTAACAGACACACCTGCTCCCAAACATAAAATAGCTATTATTAATAATCTATATGAATCATGTATAAGCTCTTTCATCGCAATATTTTCATTTATAAATACAAAAATAAGCTTTATCCCAGAATATTGCAGAAAAATTCAACATATAAACATATATTCCACCATTTATTGAGATAAAACGACACAAACGTCATCAACAAGCAATCCTTAAAATCTTACAAATCATCCGTATGCTTATAACCGAATCAAATATTAGAGCAACGCATCAGAACTACTCGACCAACTTTTTACATCGTCGTTTCTATATTCCTTCAGGTATTGCATTGCATTTCCTTTCTCGATAAGTTCTAGATTAACGTATTTTTAAAACTTTAACCATCTAAAAACAAAGCAATTGACGTAGTAAAAGCACACCGATCTAAGTATTTGAAAATTAAAGTTTTCCTTTTACAAGCCGGAGACTTGATTTTAAAGCGACCCTTAGCCGAACGAATCTATTGGCCGTGTCTTGCTAATCGTGCATACTCCAATATATCGTGTCTAGCATTTTCTCTTTACTTAAGAGAACTCATTTTTTGTGCATTCTTGTTTATCGTGTCAAGCCATACTCTTCGGATAATAGCACTTCCTGGATAAATGATTTTCCAATAAAAGCTGAACGTACGATTATCTTTAGGAGTAATCCCATTATTTCGAGTTTCAGTACTAAGAATTGTTTCATGATCGGTAATTCTGATAAATCGGAAGTTAACAGCGACCTTCACAGATCCTGGTTCATGAAAGGATTTAAACTGTTCAAGTGTTGTAATTTCAAGAGAAGTAGATTTATTCTCATTTTGGCATGGAGATGTTAAGTTAATCATCATTACTGTAATCCATTCATCTGGAGCCACAACAAAAAACTTAAAATCAGGTGTTGAAACTGTATCTGAACCAGCACTCTCATTTGATTCCATTTCCTTCAAATCCACCTCTTCATCGGCAATACCTCTTATTTTCAACAGCAATCTAGCTGCAGGAATATCCTTTACGCCTGTAACCTTTAAAACCTGTTTAATTGTTTCTATAGAAGCAGGTATTCTCACTTCATGATATTCGTTAGATGAAAAAACAGGCATTAGGCTATCGATAACCTGATTATCTGTCGGCGAATGTCTTATCTTAACGGGACATAAAAGAGAAACCGCAGAAATGAATATCCCTGCAATTAAAACCCCAATCGCAATAATTCTATTTAAAATAAACAAAAAGGATAAAGGACAGAAAAGAGAAATAACACCTGTAATGATAAGTATGACTCCAATCCAAAAGAAATAAGACGGTGCATAGAACTTTGCATAGTGCATCAGGCGAAACATTATTGCTATCGCAATAAATATACAAATTAAACCAGGAATAAATTGTTGAAAATCCATTTTATATATTATTATAGTTATCAAACGATCAGGCAATTAATCAATTACACTGGATTTAGATGATACAGGAAGCATTAAAACAAAGGAATAACCTTAGTTTAACTCTACTCCTTCATTTTCATAATTTCAAACATATAAATATCGGATGCAATATTACAACCTTTTCGTGTGAAATAAAAATCCCTGACAAAAAAGAGGCCACATCTTTAAGATGCAGCCTCTCTATTATAATCAAATTTGAATAGTCTATATTACTTGTATTCCTGCCAAGACTTAATTTGAATTTCATTGATCTTCTTATCACAGAATGCCTGGATGAAGGCTCCAGCCAAACGTGCATTAGTAAGCAATGGAATATTATGGTCGATAGAAGAACGACGAATCTTGTATCCGTTAGTCAACTCCCTACGAGTATGATTCTTTGGTATGTTAATAACCAAGTCGATCTGGTGGTTCAGCATCAAATCACTAATACTATTCTCACCTTCCTCATCTGGCCAAGATACAGTAGTAGCCTCAACGCCGTTCTCGTTTAAGAACTTCTTAGTGCCCTCTGTAGCGTAGATCTTGTAACCCTTAGCAAACAACATCTTGCATGGATCCAACAAATCAACCTTACCCTTGATATCGCCAGAAGAAACCAAGATACCCTTCTGAGGAATGTCATATCCAACAGAGATCATGGAAGAAAGAAGAGCCTCTTCGAAATCGTCGCCGATACAACCAACCTCTCCTGTAGATGCCATATCAACACCATGAACAGGATCAGCCTTGTGCAAACGAGCGAATGAGAACTGAGAAGCCTTAACTCCTACGTAATCGATATCGAATGTAGAAGAATCCGGTTTTGCAACATCCATACCCAACATGATCTTAGTGGCTGTCTCAATGAAGTTACGTTTCAATACCTTTGAAACGAATGGGAAGCTTCTTGATGCACGAAGGTTACACTCGATTACCTTAATGTCGTTGTTCTTAGCCAAATATTGGATATTGAATGGACCGCTGATGTTCAACTCCTTCGCTATTTTCTTACTGATCTTCTTTATGCGGCGAGCTGTCTCCAAATACAATCTCTGAGCTGGATAAACCAACGTAGCATCACCTGAGTGAACTCCGGCATACTCAACGTGCTCTGAAATAGCATATTCAACAACTTCACCATCTTTAGCTACTGCATCAAACTCAACCTCTCTTGCCTCCTGCATAAAGACAGAAACTACAACCGGATACTCCTTAGAAACATTAGCAGCAGCCTTCAAGAACGTCTGCATCTGATCTTTTGTGTAGCAAACATTCATTGCAGCACCAGAAAGAACGTATGATGGACGAATCAAAACAGGGAATCCAACTTCGTCAACAAACTTGTCGATCTCGTCGAAGCTGGTCAACTCCTGCCAACGAGGCTGGTCGATACCCAACTGATCCAACATCTCAGAGAACTTGTTTCTGTTTTCTGCTCTATCGATAGAGATAGGTGATGTACCTAAGATAGGAACGTTCTGTGAATGCAATTTCATTGCCAAGTTGTTCGGAATCTGACCACCCACAGAAACGATAACGCCTGTTGGGTTCTCCATATCCAAAACATCCAATACACGCTCAAAACTCAACTCATCGAAGTACAGACGGTCGCACATGTCATAGTCTGTAGATACTGTCTCTGGGTTATAGTTGATCATGATTGACTTGTAACCATACTTTCTTGCAGTTTGAACAGCGTTTACAGAACACCAGTCGAACTCAACAGAAGAACCGATACGGTAAGCTCCAGAACCCAACACAACGATTGATTTCTCTTTGTTACCGTCGTATTTGGTATTGATGCCCTCTGCACCGTAAGTGATGTATAAGTAATTAGTCAAATCAGGGTGCTCAGAAGCAACCGTGTTGATTCTTCTTACTGCAGGAAGAACGTTTTGTTTTTTACGTAATGCACGTACTCGAAGACTTTCAGGAATCATATTACCGTCTGGATCTTCAGTATAACGAGCAATTTGGAAGTCTGAGAATCCTAGACGTTTTGCCTCACGCATTACATCTGCAGGGATATCTTCGATCTTCTTGTATTTAGAGATTACCTTAGTGTAATCAACAATATTCTTCAATTTACCAAGGAACCAAACATCGATCTTTGTAAGTTCTTCGATACGCTCTACGGTATAACCCTCTTCGAAAGCCTTAGCAATAGCGAAGATACGTAAGTCTGTAGGGCGTGACAACTCCTTGTCCAAATCACCAAACTCAAGCTCTTTGTTTCCTACGAATCCGTGCATACCTTGACCAATCATACGAAGACCTTTTTGGATAATCTCCTCGAAAGACTTACCGATTGACATGATCTCGCCGACAGACTTCATGGAAGAACCGATTTCACGGTCAACACCTGCAAACTTAGACAAATCCCAACGAGGGATCTTAACGATCATATAATCTACTGAAGGAGCAACATATGCTGAGTTTGGAGTTTCCATCTCACCAATCTGATCCAAAGAGTAACCCAAAGCCAACTTACTAGCAACGAAAGCCAAAGGATAACCAGAAGCCTTAGAAGCCAAAGCCGAAGAACGGCTCAAACGAGCATTGATCTCGATGATACGATAGTCGTTTGTATTAGCGTTGAATGCATATTGGATGTTACACTCACCTACGATACCGATGTGACGGACAACCTGCTGAGCAATTTCCTGCAACATCTTGATCTGGTCATCAGACAATGAGATGATAGGAGCAACAACGATACTCTCACCCGTGTGGATACCTAGTGGGTCGAAGTTTTCCATTGGAACCACGGTGAAGCAGTGGTCGTTCTTATCACGGATCACCTCGAACTCGATCTCTTTCCATCCCTTCAAAGACTCTTCTACCAAGATTTGTTTAGAGTGGGCCAATGCGCTTTCGCAAAGTTCACGGAACTCAGCCTCATTATCGCAAATACCAGAACCCAAACCACCCAAAGCGTATGCTGAACGAACCATAACAGGGAAACCAATCTCCTTGGCAACCTTGAGGGCGTCTGCCATATTTTCTACCGCATGGGAATGTGGAGTTTTTGCCTTTATCTCATCCAACTTCTTAACGAAGAGGTCACGATCTTCTGTAATCATGATAGCGTCAACAGAAGTACCAAGCACTTTCACGCCATACTTCTCGAACACGCCAGAAAGATAAAGTTCAGTTCCGCAGTTCAAAGCTGTTTGACCACCGAAAGCCAAAAGTATACCGTCTGGTTTCTCTTTCTTAATCACTTCCTCCACGAAATATGGAGTGATAGGTAAGAAATAAACCTTATCTGCCACACCCTCAGAAGTCTGAATGGTTGCAATGTTAGGATTTATTAAAACTGTACTGATACCTTCCTCTCGCATTGCTTTCAAAGCCTGCGAACCGGAGTAATCAAATTCACCTGCTTGTCCGATTTTCAAAGCACCGGATCCAAGCAAAATCACTTTTTTAATTCCCTGCATCATAAATTATAGCGTTATTTCGTTTCTTGTTTCTTGTTGTCCATTTACTTCCAATCAGGCAAAAAAAATGCGTCGGGAAGAATCGCCAACGCAAGAAAGAAAAAACAAGGGGAAGGATAACGAATCCGCCATCCAAGCCTTATTCCCGTCTCTATTAAATATATGTGTAATCACCCTGATATGGTCATATTAATTTAATCGTGCAAAATTACATAGATTAACTCATTCAACCAAATTTTTCTTTACCTGATGGCAATAAGTTTATAAACTTTACAAAAAAACAAGCTTTAAAGGATATAAGAGCAATGCTTTATAACTAGAATTAACATATACTTATATTACCCGTTGGCGGAATTAAATTAGTGCATATTTAACCCGCCCAATAGGTTTGTT
>ERZ795031.3981-NODE-3981-length-12768-cov-5.139935_pt1 | contig 12768 bp, 8 predicted proteins | sample MGYA00375123_ERZ795031 | MGnify/ENA primary metagenome ERZ795031 (study PRJEB30166, sample SAMN05720159) | activated sludge metagenome | isolation source: anaerobic digester from wastewater treatment plant | place: USA | collected 2015-04-21 ... | reverse complement strand
ACGAAACTCAGACTGGATTCAGAAAAAACTCAGAATCGAACGATTTAGGATAAATATAAAAACGGGGAGTTTGAAGACAACGAATATATTGCTGAATGTTATCCGTGGCCATGTGAATGGGATGTAACCCCGACTCCCAGAGTGCCGGAATCCACATCGGTGCATAAATGCGATATATTTCTTAATCCCAGAACATGGGCGAATGATTTCGGTGGACAGAACAGGGCAAGCAATATGGATGATGGCAAGATTGCAATGCAGCTATACAATTACAGGTATAGTGATGTTAATCTTGAAACGACAGTCGGGTATTCAGGTAAAAGGACTGTGCTTTATGATATAGCATCAGGTAAATACACAGTAATAGGAAAGTCTATTTCCCCTTTTTATATTAATGGACATATTGTAATTGACCCGTATATTACAGTTAATGGCAAACACTTCAGTGTTCTTGTAGATGCTGTTTCCTACAAAGATTGTTATAAATATGAGGTTATATACACTGACGAGGATACAAGTGTTCTGTTAGATTCAAGTCCATATATAACAGACAAATGGACTATTATGTCGGTAAACCATGTAGATGCAGAAGGTGACCCAGTGGGGGCTGGCAACCGCTCTCTTATGTATGCAAAGACAGGCGAATGGAAATGGACAACACTTGCATACGGCAATCCTGACGGGAAAGCGGGGGAGCTTTCAATTGCCGGAGACAAGGCAATGTTCTATCATTACGGTACAAATGCTTCATGGGTCTGTGATCTGTCTAAAAATCCGAAAAAAATTACTGATTGTAAAAGAATCGGAAAAGAAAATGAAGTTGCGGGATTTCCGAAGTTTGACAAAGATAACCCTAATCGTATTGCTTATAGGCCCATTGCGGATGGGATAGCGAGAAATCGTTTTGTTGTCATGGACATATCAAAAGAACCATGGGTTATTGAAAAGGAATTTGACATACCGACAACAGAAAAAAACTTTATTAATCTGCAGCTTGCAGAAGTTAGATCCAATATCATGCTCTATAAAGAAAGTTATCAAATGGAGGCTAGTGGATATCAGACAGATGGTAAGTTATGTTATTATAGGATAGATAAAGGAAAGAACTACTGCTCAAAACCGATAGAAGGACAGACAAGCTACGGACATGGATTTACATCGTTTGAGGGCAAGTATCTGTTCTGGCAACCTGCATATAAAGCAGGGTATATTTTAAGAGACATGGATTGCTATTGCAAGGAAGAAGGTGTCTGCCCGTTTGAGGAGTAAATTAATGATAAGAATTTATTTAATTGTCTTGTTTGTGTGTTTGTTTTCCTGTGATGGTAGCGGCAAAGGGAATTTTCCTTATGAACATAATGGATTATATTGGTCTGATAAATCTCCTGATAAAATGACTTGGGATGAAGCAGTTGAATATTGTCCGAATCTCGATGGACGGTTGCCGACAATATCAGAACTCAGGACACTTATTCAAAACTGTCCAGGAACTGAAACTGGCGGAGAATGCGAAGTCACCGACAGTTGTCTGGCTTTTGATTGCAGTTATGGACCATGCGGTGTTTGTGAATATGACCAATCCGGAAAATATTCAGTTTTTGGAGATGCGATTTGGCTTTGGTCGTCTTCGGAGCGGTCAGATAACCCATTCCACGCATGGTATGCTAATTTTGAGAATGGCAGCGTGAGTGGGTACGGCAAAATTAGCAAAGGCAGTGTCCGCTGTGTGAAATAACAATCTCAGGATGGTGTCGAATTCTGGTATGCAAGAGAGCAGGCAGTCTGCGGAAACGGCGTGATAGAAAATGATGAAATATGTGACGGCAATATTGTTCCGTGTTCGTCAATAAGTTCAAGTTATATTGGTGGAATCGCAGCTTGCAATTCAACCTGTGACGGATACAATGAAAGTGTTTGTGAAACGGATGGATGGTAGGTTTTTTTGTAGGGGTTGACCAATGTGTCAACCCAATGTTTTTATGAACGGATTTTTGTAGGGGCGGATCACCGTATCCGCCCGGTTTTCTGGGCGAATGATTATTCGCCCTTACGGAGGATATTTAATGCGTAACATATTAATTGTATTGTTTTTAACGGTTTTCTGGTCATGTACTTCATGTAACAACAGTCAGAACCATGATTCAGAGGATGAGCAGGATTTGCATGATTATGATTTGATTGTAAACGCTGATAGTGAAGTGATTGATAAAGATTCTGAAGTTGTTTCTGATCTGGAATCTGATCCGGAAACTGATGATGATAATTCTGGAAATCCTGATGGAACAAATGAAGGGGAATCCTCAGAGTATGATAAACCGTGGCTTATAGACAACGATCCGTATGCGGACAAAGACAATTTTCTTTATGAATATTACGGAGATTATGATGTCATTCCCGATGATCCAGAAAAAGTTCGGGATTTGTGGAGATATAGATTTTTCCCTGTGCCGGGTGGAGAAGTATCTGATACCTGTGAAAATGGATGGCAGCAACCCTTTGAAGCGTGTTCTGATTATTATCCGTTCCAGCCGGTAATTATTGAAAATGATCCTTATCTTGATGAGCGGGATCAAACATCGATAAAAAACTCCAGTATCACTGACAACAAATGTGACGGATTCCTGACACCGGAAATAAGGTGGAACCATCACTGGGTTTATGGGAGAGATCCGAATTATATATCTAAAAACGGGAAAGTGGTTTTTACAATGAGTTCGTCGTATGCATTATACGGAAGTGCCGGTACTTATGTGATGGATATTCTAAAAAGGCAGATAATAAAAATTGCTACGCCTTACTCTGATATGGCATTTAACGGAAGCATGGTTTTCATGACAATTTATAATGATTCTAAGAACTATGATAATCCCGAGCTTCCGGGATATGAAATGCCGGTACAGGAAGTTGTATATTATGACATTGAAAAGAAGCAATACGGATATGCCTGGTACGGGGAAAAGTTCTACGGTGCAAACTATGTGGGTTTGAGCGATACTTATGCAATGATAAGTTATCAGACACTGCCGGATGATTTTGGTGAGATGAAAGTTGTCTATACAAAGATAGGTGACTGGAAAAACTGGAAGGAGTTGAAAAAATTCACAACAGGTGAATCAGGATATGTGATTGCGAGATTCCCGCACATGGTAGGAAGCCAGATGGTTTTTCAGAATTATGAAGTTGCAACAATTTTCTGTGATCTTGAAAAAGGTGATGACGGCTGTGTCAAGGTTTCACTTGAAAATGAAAGAACATATTTCCCAAAGATTATTGGTGACAGGAAAATGATATACAGCGCAGTTGCCACTGATGGATCAAAAGCAAATGAAATTGTTCAAGTCGAACTGAATAAAGACGGGACAATAAAAAGCAGGGAATCAATAATTCAGGATGCAAAGATAAATGGAATAATGGATGTTGACGAAAACTTCATAATGTATGGAAAAAAGATGGGAGAAACAGAAAACGGGCATCCGATAACAATGTTCTGTTACTACCGGATGAGTGATAAAAAATCTTTTTGTATTGACGGCGAAGACGATATGAAAATAAGAAAAGATTACTCATATTTATCCGGTGGCGGAAGGTATCTGGTTTATCAACATTATTTTGATATAATTCTCAGGGACATGGAATGTTATTGTGACCACAATCCCGAAAGATGTCCGTATAGTGATTACACTCCAAATGTTCAAAATCCCAAAGTTTCAGAGTGGAAAAAATGAAAATGAAGTGTTTTGTGCTTTTATTTTTATTGCTGCTAAATTGCCTGTCTTTAAATGGGGTTGAAAAAGAAAAGGAACATCCGATAACCGGATATGGCTCTTTTACGATGAAATTCACATCATTGGGACAGGATAATGCTTTCATTTCTAAAGATTCTTCTTTTGCATACCTTATCGGAGTTAAAGGCGCTCTGGTTTTTAAAAAGACTTTTTATTTGGGAATAGCAACAAATCTTCTTGTAAATAAAGCTGATTACAGATGTTTTAAAGGAGAATCTTATAAAGAAAGAGAATATGAGGATAATCAACCGTGTGTCGATGAGGCGGACAAATATATTTCTTTATATTATCAGGGAATTATAGCAGGTTATATTTTTAATCCGGTAGATTTTATACGAGTTGAAATCGGATCATTTTTTGGACATGGCTTTTTTCATGCTAAAAATGACAAAAAGATTATTTCCATTTTTGGGTTTTATTCACAAAACCTTTTCATTTTTGAACAGGAACTGATTGTTCTTTACAAAATTACAAAATTTCTCGGAATTGGTACAGGACTGTCGTACAGGTTTGGATTTACAACCGAAGGAACAGAGTATTATGATTTTGAGAATTTAAGCGGCCCTTCTTTCATTCTGGATTTCCGGTTCGGGAAAATGTGAAAAAGTATTTTCTTCTAGAAATCTGCTTAATTTTTTTTGAACAGAGGAACTTCAGAACATCACAAATTTGACTTAAAAATTATCCTTCGTTAAAATTATCCGCTCTAACTTTTGAGGTGGTGCAGATGAACATCAGATTTTTTGTTTTTTTAATTTTTCTGCTTTCTTTTTTTATTGCAAATGCAGATGAAAACATGCCTGTTGAAGAAAAAAAAGAGGAACGGGGTTTTATTTTCGGTTCTTACGGCAGGGTTCAGCCCGCAACCGACCTTGAGGGGGGAAGTGCCAAATGGGTCAACATTGTCGGTCACGGAAGCCGTCTTGAACAGGGAAGTTATGTTGAACTTGATCTTGCATATCTTTTTGAACAACCGGCAAACGGGCCGAAGTTCGATTTTGTTTCAACGCTCGCTTTTTCAGAATCACTTTTTCACAGCAACGGAAAATGGGCGGCACTGAACACTTTGAGAAACCTGTTCGTCCGTGCAGAGAACATTATCTGGAAACCGCTTAACATGTGGGTCGGAAGCAGAATGTTCAGAGGAGATGACATCTATCTTCTTGATTTCTGGCCGCTTGATGACGCAAACATGTACGGCGGCGGTATCGGACTTAAGTTTGACACATGGACCGTTGATTACTACATCGGTTTCAACCGTCTTGAGATCGACTGGCAGTATCAGGAAAAACAGGTGGTTACTGACACTTTCGGGGCTGAAAGCATTACATGGATGGACCGTCAGCGGCTTGTAACAGGGCTGAAATATGAACACAAATATCAGCTCAGTGACAAAGGAACAGGGATAAAATGGAAGCTTTTTGCTGAGTTGCAAAGAATCGGTGAAGGTGAGAAATATAACGATCCTGTCGATGATGAGAATCTTATCTCCTATCCTGAAGATCTCGGCTGGTCAGTCGGTGGTCAGCTTGGATTTTACGGTTATCAGAAAAACAGTTTTTTCAATATGTTTGCTAAATATTCCGGAGGTCTTGCCGCCTACGGACTGCTGAGCGTTCCGTGGGGTTTTGACAATGAATACAAAACAACGAATGCCAAAGAATTTCTGTTCGGTCTTTCAGGTAATACGGAATTTAAGCATTTCGGCAACATGTGCGGGGCTTATGTCAGATATTTTGAAGATGCAGACCCGAACAAATACGACAATGATGACTTTGTTGAGTTCATTTTTGCGATAAGGCCCCATGTGGTTCTCCATGAATATTTCTATCTTGCATTTGAACTGAGCCACCAGCTTAAGAAGACCAACGGACTGACGCGGCTTAGCGACGATTCCGAAAAGAACATTCTGCCGCAAGTGACAAAAATTTCATTTATTCCGATAGTTACGATAGGCGGTGGAAACTATGCAAGACCTCAGCTGCGGCTCGTCTATACTGCCGCATTCCAGAATGACGACACAAAAGCGCTTTACAATAAAGATGATATCAGGTCACAGCGGTCAGTGCTCCACTATTTCGGACTGAGTGCCGAGTGGTGGTTCAATGTCGGTCACAGGTAGGAGGAAAAAATGAATAAATTCAGATATATACTGTTTGCGATCATTTCAGTATCAGCTTTTTCATGTGTCGATGTAGATAAGATCGAAGGGCCGGTTGACATTACAAATCATGTTGAGGACTGGCGGGATGAAGTGATATATCAGCTTATCACCGACAGGTTTGCAGATGGTGATGTGAACAACAACCATAAAGTGAACAAATTGTCCCTCACGGCCTGGAACGGCGGCGATTTTCAGGGAATCATTGATAACATTGACTATCTGAAAGAACTTGGTGTGACAACTCTCTGGATAAGTCCTGTTGTAAAAAATGTTGATGAAGATGCAGGCATTGCCGGCTATCACGGTTACTGGACTCAGGATTTCAAAGGGGTCAACCCGCACTTCGGCGATCTTGCAAAACTGCGCGAAATGGTTCAGATCCTTCATGAAAACGACATAAAAGTCATCCTTGACATTGTCGCAAATCATATCGGTCAGCTCTTTTACTATGACATGAACAAGAACGATCAGCCCGATGAAATGGTGATGGGAAGCAACATGACCTGTTCACAGTACTGCTCTCATATAGTCAATGTCGAAGATGAGCAGGCGGGAATTGAGATATGTAAGCAGGAATATAATGCAGCTTTCACGATGGGAGGAGACAATTCCGAATGTTTCAACAGCTGTGTGGACAGATGCGAAAATGAAGATTATCCACAGAAAATGGGACTGAAGAGATATTCAGAATGGGATCCCGATTTTGATCCAAGAAAGATCAGGGCATTTTCTGAAGCGGGAGAATCGGGGATTGCTCCGCTCAAATGGGTCTATATGCCTGAAATTAACCGAGTTCCTCCGAATCCGCCTGAATTTCATAACGATGAGTGGTACAACAGAATGGGAAGAACTGTTTCCTGGGACAGTGATTATCAGGTCGTTAAAGGTGATTTCCCGGGTGGTTTGAAAGATCTTGACACAACGAAAACTGATGTCAGAAACGCTCTGATCTCTGTCTTTCAGTACTGGATAAGTGCAATAAACATTGACGGTTTCAGGATCGACACCATCAAGCATGTGGAGCATGAGTTCTGGCAGGTTTTCACTCCGGCGATGAGAGATTATGCAAAAAGTCTCGGCAAGGAGAATTTCTTTATTTTCGGAGAGGCGTTTGATGGAAATGATGAACTTTTAGGAAGTTTCACAAAAAACAACGAAATGGATTCTGTTTTTTATTTTTCTCAGAAATTTCAGGTTTTTGACTCAATATTTAAATATGGCGGACCGACAAAGAACTTTGAAAGACTTTTCAACCTCAGAATGAATAAACTTGATGACGGCTCCCCTCTTCCTGAAGGTGAAAAACCAAGATATGGAACTGTTTCAGGTGTGACTGATGCTGACGGGAAAGTATTAAGTCCGCAGAAGATACTTGTCAATTTCATGGATAACCACGATCTGCCGAGATTTTTATATGAACAGCCCGATGAAACTGCTTTGAGAAATGCTCTTACACTTATGCTGACAATGGATGGAATTCCATGTATTTATTACGGAACTGAACAGAATTTCAAAGGGGGTAACGACCCTGCAAACCGTGAACCGCTCTGGGACAGCGGATATGATACAGAAAATGCAACATTCAGACATATTTCAGCTATTAATTCTCTAAGAGCCGGGTATGCACCGTTAAGAAGAGGCAACATGTCGATCATCTGGTCAACCGATAACACAAACGATGAACCTGATGCCGGAATTCTTGCGTTCGAAAGGACTTACAAAAAAGAGAAAGTGCTCGTAGTAATAAACACCAGCAAAACAAAGTCATCAACTACATCAAATGAAGAGACCGTCATGAAAACCGGCTTTGCCGCAGGGGCAAAACTGAAAAATGTCTTCCCCGGATCAGATGGAAAAATATACACTGTTGACAGCGATCAGACCCTTGAACTCACTCTCCCGAAACAGTCCGCAATGATACTTGTGAAAAACTGATCTCCCGAAAGAAATCTAAAAAACACCTTCTTTTTGAATTATTTTTTTTATTACTGTATAATCACTTAATTTCAGTTCCGGAGGTTTGACATGGCATCTGTGACTTTTGAGAAAGTTGTTAAGAAATACAGCGAGGAAGCTGTAATCCTTAAAGGGATCGACCTTGAAGTGGGTGATGGTGAATTTCTTGTTCTTGTCGGCCCTTCCGGTTGCGGAAAATCGACTCTGCTTAGAACTCTTGCAGGTCTTGAAACGATAACTTCGGGAAATATCAGGATCGGGGAACGAATTGTGAACAATGTCGCTCCTAAAGATCGGGATATCGCAATGGTTTTCCAGAGTTATGCCCTTTATCCTCACATGACTGTCAGAGAGAACATGTCGTTTGCCTTAAAAGTAAGAAATTTTGAAAAGAAGGAGATTGAAAAAAGGGTCAATGCGGCGGCGGAACTTCTTGATATAACGCATCTTCTTGACCGCCTGCCTAAACAGATGAGTGGTAGGCAGAGACAAAGGGTGGCAATGGGAAGAGCGATAGTGAGAGATCCGAAAGTATTCCTTTTTGATGAACCCCTTTCAAATCTTGATGCATCGCTTAGAACTCAGATGAGAGTCGAGCTCAAAAAACTTCATGAACGGCTTAAAACAACGATAATTTATGTCACTCACGATCAGGTCGAGGCGATGACGCTTGCCGACAGGATCGTCGTTCTGAATAAAGGGATATTGCAGCAGGTTGGAACTCCTGCGGAACTTTTTGATACTCCGGCAAATGTTTTTGTCGCCGGTTTCATCGGCAGTCCGTCAATGAACCTTCTAAACCTCAAAACCATAAAAAGGGGCGACCATGCGACACTCGTTTCAGACGGTATAAACATCGGCATAGTCTTTTCTGAAGGGTGTTTCCGTGAAGAAATGGTTGTTGGGATAAGACCGCAGGATTTTATGCTCACAGACGGTGATCCCGAAATTTCAGGAACAGTTGAGATAGTTGAAGCGCTCGGAAGACAGTCGCTTGTCCATGTGAAACTTTCTGACACTGCCAAGATCGCCGCGGAACTCGAAACGGTTCTTGCAAGAAATTTCAAGATCGGCGACAAAATAAAACTGAATATCAAACATGAAAAGATGCACTTTTTTGATTCAGTTACAAAAGAAAGGATCAACGGAGAAATAAAGTGAGAAAATTCACTCTTATTCTATTTTTTCTGATCTTTCATCTTTTCATCTATGCACAGAAGACCGATGTGACCATCTGGCATTCATATCGGGGGAGCGAACAGACTGCTCTTGAAGAATTAAAGAACAAATTCAACGAGTTGGACAACAGTTTCAATGTTGTGCTTCTGAGTGTTCCATACGATGCCTTTGCAAATAAGCTCACTAACGCCATCCCGAGAGGTAACGGTCCTGACGCTTTCATTTTTGCCCATGAAAGGATTGGCGACTGGGCTGAAAGTTCGATAATAAGACCGCTTGAAACTCAAACTGTTGAAAATTTAAGAACTGACACTATTCCTTCAACTCTCGAAGCATTGAAATATAAAGGAAAATACTGGGGCTATCCCCTTTCATTTAAAAGCGTCGTCCTTTTTTACAGAACAGATCTTGTGAAAAAAGTTCCTGCCAGCACTAGTGAAATGATCGAGCTCGCAAAAAAACTAACTGATCCGGCAAAGGGAAATTATGGTCTCGCTTTTGAAGCAACTTCAGTATATTTTTCAGCCCCGTTCATCTACGGGTTTGACGGCGGATTCTGCTTTGAAGAGGGAAAAACTAAGAAAACAGGTGATGCATGCCTTAACAACGAAGGGAACATCGCGGCACTTGATTTCATCGGAAACCTTGTGAACGGATTAAAAATTGTCCCGCAGGAAGCGACAAGTGCTCTGGTGACCCAGCTTTTCAATGACGGTAAGGCGGCAATGGTGATAAACGGACCGTGGTTTTTAGGCGAAATAAGAAAAGATGTCCCTTTTGATGTAGCAGTTCTTCCGACAGTTTCTCAAACCGGCAATGTGCTCAAGCCTTTCTTAACCGTTGAATCCTACCTTATCGCTGAGCATCCAACAGTAAATGTGAGCGGAGCAAGAGCATTCGGAAATTTCATCACTTCATTTGATGGTGCAAAGGTCCGTGCAGTGACGGGAAGGCAGTCGGTTTCAACTAAAAGCGTCTACAGCGATCCTGATATAGTAAGCGATAACATTTTGAATACATTCAGGGTTCAGGCGGAAATTGCAGTCCCGATGAGTAACGATCCGAAGATGAGAATGGTCTGGGAACCATTTGCGGGTGCTTTAAGAAAAGTGCTTCGCGGTGCAGAAAATCCCAAAACCGCTCTTGATGCCGCACAAGCTCAATATGTGATATTTTCAAGACCTCTTCCCAAAGCAAAAAGTCCTATGATATTTGTTGTGATACTGCTCATTGCAGGTCTGACCGGACTGCTCATTCTTGTGCGGCAGATCAGAAAACATAAATTTTTCCAAAATGTGATGAACAGTCCAACACCGTATTTATATCTTTTTCCGGCGATGTTTTCCATGCTTCTTCTTGTTTTTGTCCCTTTTACTGTCGGAACTGCCGTTGCATTTTTTGCTCACCGCAGCGGAGAATATCAGTTTGTCGGGTTTTCAAATTTTGTGTCAATTCTTCTTTCAAAGGATTTTCCGATAACCAACCCCCTTTCTTTTTATTTCACCCTTGCAGTAACAGTGATGTGGACTGCTGTGAATGTGTTTCTCCATGTTTCTATCGGGTTAATACTTGCGTTGATGCTTCGTGAACCGTGGCTTCAAATGAAAGGTTTTTACCGTATGCTTCTAATAATTCCGTGGGCAGTTCCAAATTATATCACAGCTCTCATCTGGAAAGGGATGTTCAACAGGCAGTTCGGCGCGATAAACGGGATACTTCAGTCAATGGGAATGGAACCGGTAAGCTGGTTCAGCTCGTTCTGGACATCATTTGCGGCAAATGTGACAACAAATACATGGCTTGGATTCCCGTTCATGATGGTGACAGCACTCGGAGCACTTCAGGCGATACCGAAAGAACTTGAAGATGCCGCAAGCGTTGACGGAGCAAACGGTTGGGAAAGGTTCAGACATGTAATTCTGCCACTACTCAAACCGGCACTTCTTCCCGCTGTAATTTTAGGCAGCGTCTGGACATTCAACATGTTCAATATCATTTATCTCGTAAGCGGCGGAGAACCTGACGGCGGAACCGAAATTCTCATCAGCGAGGCCTATAAATGGGCGTTCCAGCGACAGGAAAGATACGGATATGCCGCGGCTTATGCAACTCTTATTTTCATTGTCCTTCTTGTTTATTCCAAAACCACAGAAAAGATCGGGAAAGAGAGCTGACAGTTTTTCTACTCTTCAAACGGGCAGACCCCGGACTCCTTACAATAACATTCCCAGTCACGCATTACGGCGGTGGGTCTGCCTATTCTTTTCCACAGATGCCATTTACCCCAGAAGGTGTTAAAACCCATGAGGTTCTGTGCCGATGTTGTAAGAATGTTCTCCTGTGGGCAGTATGACTTCTTCTTGTCAAATCTGTAGAAACAGCCGAAAAAATCAGCTGTTCCGGCTGACATGACATATGTTTCAATATATACCATTTTATCGCCCCTTATTGTGCCGGGTCCCCAATCAATTCCCGTTTCCATATGTTTTGTAACTTCATATTCCACATATTCCGGCTTATCAATGTCCGTCAGAATAACTTCCACAAATTTATTCTCTCCATATACATTATAGACTAGACGGTTTTCATTCTCAGTATCTATTCTCGGCGAATGTCCAAGCTCATAGGTTGTCCCGTCAGTGTTCAGACGGTTTATCTTTTTACAGTCGTTAATGTGTTTGGGATACTTTCTCAGGTCACAGTAATATATCTCACGGTTGTTTGTAATAAATGTCAGGTGATCACTCACTATGTTTCCTTCTCCGGCATAATTCTGTATTCCTTCAATATTATGCCACTGCCAATCTTCTGCTGAAGCGTATTTGACACTTCCGTCAGAACCGTTCGAACCGGATTTCACCTGTATCAGTACCCAGTTTTTCCCGACAAATGGAGGTGTTATAAAATAGGAATTATGCTTTTCATTGTCATATACAAACTCATAATAGTATTTATTATCTTTTTTAAGAACAGAAATGACATAAGAATTGTACTCTTTGTTATTTTTAGGATCAGGATGTCTGTCAAAAACTCCCATAACAAATCGACTATTGTTAAATCCCATCAATCCATTTGATTGTCCAATCGCACTATAAATATCCTTTTCAGGATCATATTCCAAAGTTCTTGCACTACTATCCAAATCCATTCCGGCAACTCCATCACTCATTCCGTGTGTCCAGATTGTTCCTATGTTTGCCCCGAAACCATTAACCGTAAGCCACTTGTCGCACTTGCTGTTAAATGACTCAAGGGTTGAGTCTGCTTTCATATCAGGCAGTTTGCATGGCCACGGATAACACTCTCTGATAGTTGTCTGTGCCGGGTTGTTTTTCTGTGCTTCAAGATACTTCTGATACTTTTCCCAGTTATCCCATTCCCAGATGTTTCTTACACATTGAGGATCTGTTTCCGTCGGGGTATCACATCCGGGACGGCAAAAAGTGGGTTTTCCGTTCTTGTCTTTGAATGGAAAGTTTGTCTTGATCGTGTTTTCGTTGTATCTGAGATCAAGGCACGGAACAGTCGTGTCAGAATCTGTGTCAGCATCAATATCCGGCTGTTCGGTATCAACTTCAACAGTATCGGGATCAGGAACAGGGGTGTCAACATCTGTGACCCCTGAATCCTTATCGTTAATGTCAGCGTCATTTTTCGGCTTATCTGAATTGCATGCCGAAAGTG
>ERZ795031.3973-NODE-3973-length-12783-cov-6.254950_pt1 | contig 12783 bp, 12 predicted proteins | sample MGYA00375123_ERZ795031 | MGnify/ENA primary metagenome ERZ795031 (study PRJEB30166, sample SAMN05720159) | activated sludge metagenome | isolation source: anaerobic digester from wastewater treatment plant | place: USA | collected 2015-04-21 ... | reverse complement strand
GATTTTGCCAAAGTTTTTGATGGCTTTTCTATCGGTTCCAATGACTTGACTCAATTAACACTAGGCATCGACCGTGATGCTGGCAATTTACAAGTCGCTGGACAATCTAATGAAAACAATCCTGCAGTTAAATCTCTAATCCAATTTCTTATTGAAGTTGGACACCGCACCCATACTAAGGTTGGCATTTGCGGTCAGGCACCAAGTGACTTCCCAGAGTTTGCTAAATTTTTATTAGCCTGCGGTATTGATAGTATTTCTCTTAATCCCGATACTGTCCTAAAAACTACTATAGCTCTAGCCAAGTTTAAGCCACGAAAAAGGGAATAATGGCCATTACTCATTAAATTGTAGGCAACAATTTTTAAATAAAAAATGGATCATTGTATTGCTATTGACAAATAGCATATATTATATTATAATAACAAAATTGTTCTTGAAAAATAAAAGGAGGCGAAAAATGCCGAAACAGGAAAAAATTATAATGATGACTCTGGTTATCATGATAGTAATCGGGGTGGTAATTCTTGTTGCCACCGATAAACCCCGATACTTAATCGTGGACGGGTGGCACAATATAGCCTATGAAGGAGCTATAAACACCGTCTTTAATGAAGGACTGGACAATGTTGATAATGCAAAGGCCCACCTGGCCAATGCATACTTAGAAGATATGGGGGTGGATTACATTGTATTAATAGATCCACCCAGCACAAGAACTGTAGTAGATTTTTATAATTTGGCCAAAGCCCATGGGGCCAAATTGATTATCGGAAAGACGTCTAATGAAGAAAAGCTTAAGGCTGCATTATTTAATGCAAGCCTAAGCAATAAACAAATAATATTTAAGACCGATCGGGAATGGGAACCTGATGAAAAAAACTCCTTTTATTAATTTTAAAAGGTCGATTAAAACAAATCGACCTTTTTTCTTTACTAAAAAACCTATATAATAAAAGAAGCTCAACTGCGCTTTTAATTTAATTATATATGTATTGGTTTAATAACCCGCCCTCAGCTGTAATTTTTAATATTGGATCAATAAATTTTTATTGGTATGGCCTCATAATGATTCTAGCTATAGCTTCAGGCTACTGTCTTACCTGGTCATTAGCTAAAAAACATAACTGGAAATCTAATGACTTGTTAGATTTAGCTTTTAATATTATTATTGGTGGACTTATTGGGGCGCGACTTTATCATGTTATTATTCATTGGTATGATTATAGCTATAATTTAATAGATATTCTTAAAATCTGGGAGGGCGGTTTAGCCATCCACGGAGCTCTAATTGGTGGTGGATTAGCTCTATTATTTACGAGCCATAAACGACACTGGCCATTTTGGCAAATAGCTAGCTGGATTACGCCTGGTCTATCTTTGGGCCAAGCTATCGGCCGATGGGGTAATTTTTTTAATCAAGAATTATTTGGCCCGCCCACTAACCGTCCCTGGGGTATCCCTATTGACATTATCTACCGGCCAATAAGTACTCTAACATCTACCCATTATACCCCCCTGTTTCTTTATGAGTCTTTAGCCTGTGGTCTCCTGGCCATTATTTTATATTATTTAAATCACCGGGCAGTAAGATCTCAATCCATTGTTGGCACTTACTTCATTGGCTATGGTTTAATCCGTTTGGTTATGGAATTTTGGCGGCAAGACCCTACATTATATTTATTCGGTTGGCGATGGCCACAATGGATAAGCTGTTTTATGATTCTTGGTGGACTATGGCTAATTATTTATCCTCTAATCTTGCAACAAAAACATTGATATGATAACATTAGAAATGTTTTAATCCTTTATTTATCTTATTAACTCTAACTATGCCTAATTTAAAGTCAGCCAAAAAAGAGTTGCGCAAAAGCAAAAAGCGCGCTACCCACAACGCTGCAATTCGACAAGAAATTAAAAAAATGGTTAAGGGCAGTAATCGAGCCATTAGTGCCAAAAATCCTCAAGCTCATGACTTAGTAAAACAAGCCGCCAAAACTCTAGATAAAGCAGCTAAAAAGGGAGTAATTAAAAAAAATACCGCCAGTAGAAAAAAATCTCGTCTTCAGAAAAAGCTAAATACCACTAAAAAAGTGGCGAAGAAATAAAATTTTGAAGAGTAAATTATTCTAAAAACATTCCATAATCAGGAGTGTTTTTAGATATGACAATCTATGGTAGAATTTCAATCTTGGCCGTCTTAACGCCAAACTGTTTAGCTTCTTTATAGTCCTGCATCCACACATCAACACGATTTTGGTGACGACGGTGCATTCTGTCTCGCACTACAAAAATCTGGTCGCCAAATAATTCCGGAATTTTAATCTTAGTACCCAACGGTAAAAAATTAACCGCCACCGTATCTTCAAAGCCATGTTGACAAAGATTAAAACCACTAGCAGTAATACAGGGAGAACTATCACACTGAGCTTTATTCGAATTATAGGCCGTAATAATATAAGGACCACGCAGGCTACCAGCCGGCTTAATAATTTCTTCTACCCTAATCTCTGATTCTGGCAAACGAAGCGATAATCTTTCGCCAGCTAAATCACGCGGCTCTATATTATTAGCCGTTAGACTAAAGACTAGCGGTCCAGTTTGACTAGCTGGTTTCATCTCTGACTCAGCTAATACCGGACCTGGCCATAATAAAAACTCATAGGCGACTACCGCTAATAACAGACAACTAATTTTTTTCTTTTGTTTTTTGCTAAATATCTGACGATGCGAATCATCCATAAAAGGCTCTTCAATTAGAGCTTTAATAAAAAAACAAGCATGGGTAGTATTTAAGGTGATGGAAGACATTAACACAATTATAAAAAATTGTCAACCATAATAAAAATAATTAAAGTAAATTGACTAATAATGAGGTGGACTGATACAGACTCTTGCTTTTTCTTAAAAAGTATCTTAAGATGTTGCTTGCACCTATCTCAAAACTTTTGGTAAGGGTGGCCAAAAGGCTTCAACAAAAACTAACAATTTTGTTTGAGGTTAATTATTTATACTAGGTGTTAACCTAGTTATTTTTTATGAGTCAAACAAAAAACGACAAAGAAGAATTTGCTAAATTATTAGACCATGACCCGGTCGTTATTCCTAAAATTGGCGATACTATTTCAGGACGCATTATTTCTGCTTCTAAGTCAGAAGTAAAAGTAGATATTAATGGGGTTATGACTGGTATTATTCGTGGACGTGAACTTTATTTTAATGCTAGTGACTATGCAAAATTACCAATCAACACAGAAATTGAGGCTACCGTAGTTGACCTAGACAATGAAAATGGTGAAGTAGAATTATCTTTTCGCCATATTGATGAACAAAAAGCCTGGTCGCTTATCCAAAAAAGTTATAATGACAAGACTAATATTAGGGTCCGTATACTGGATGCTAACCGAGGTGGATTAATAGTAGCATCTTCTCAACTTACTGGATTTTTGCCGGTATCTCAACTGGCTCCCAATAATTACCCTCGAGTAAGTGGCGGGGACAAAACTAAAATTTTAGAAAAACTTAAAACTTTGGTTGGTTCTGAGTTAGAAGTAAAAATTATGGCTATAGATGAAAATGAAAAAAAATTTATTGCTAGTGAGAAAGATGCCTGGCAAGACAAGCAAAAAGATGTTATTTCTCGTTATAAGGTTGGCAACACAGTAGAAGGAACCATTACCGCTATTACTGGTTTTGGTATATTTATTAATTTTAATAATGACCTAGAAGGTTTAATACATATTAGTGAATTAGCCTGGCAAAGAATTGATGATATTAACGAATTATACAAAATAGGCGATAAAATTAAGGCCGAGATTATCTCTATTGATGGCTCAAAAATCTTCTTATCTGCCAAGAAATTAATTAATGACCCGTGGAAAGATGTAGCTAAAAAATATAAAATAGGACAAAAGGTAAGTGGATTAGTCTTAAAAGTGAATCCTTTTGGTTTATTTGTCGAACTAGACAAAGACATCCACGGATTAGCTCATGTCAGTCAATTAACATTAAAACCAGGACAAAAAATTACCGATGTTTATAGTCCAAACTCTAAAGCTGAATTCGTCATTATTTCTCTAGAACCAGAAAATCATCGTCTAGGCCTAGCCAGCGCTGATAAAAAATCTCAGAAAGTATCATCCCCCATTAATTTAGCCGAGGATAAAAAAACTGATAACCCCCAAACTCAAAATCCGAAAGATACAACAGCTAAAAAAACAACTACCAAAAAATCCGCCCCCAAGGCCGTTACTCCGGCTAAAACAAAATAACCATGAGGGGGAAATCTTAAAATAATTATGATTATTTTCAATTATGAAAAATCTATTTAAAAATTTCTTTCTCATTTTAATTATTTTTTTAACCATTAGTTATTTATTTAGCCTATATTCCACTAAAAGTACTCCGGTAGAAAAAATTGGGTTAGAAAAATTAGTCCAAGAAATTAACAATGAAGAGGTTTCCAGCATTACTGTGAAAGGTGATAATCTCTCTGTTGTCTTAAAAGATAATCGCCAGCAAACTGCCTACAAAGAGCCAGGAGAAAGTCTAAGCCAACTACTCCGCAACTACGAAGTAAGTCCAGAAAAAATGACGGCAGTTAATGTTAAAATAAAAAATGATTCCACTGCCACTATTATTCTTACTACTGTCTTACCTCTCCTTATTCCCATTCTAGTATTTGCTGGATTATTTTATTTTATCATGCGCTCAGCTCAAGGAGTTAATAACCGAGCTTTAAGTTTTGGCCAAACTACTGCTAAAGAAGTAGATCGCCGTAAGAATAAAATCACTTTTAAAGATGTGGGGGGAGTAAAAGAAGCTAAAGAGGAATTACAAGAAGTAGTGCAATTTTTAAAACAACCTAAAAAATTTACTGATCTAGGAGCTAAAATTCCCAAAGGTATTCTCTTGCTTGGCTCGCCAGGTACTGGCAAAACTTTACTGGCTCGAGCTGTAGCTGGAGAGGCTGACGTCCCATTTTTTAGCCTGTCTGGATCAGAGTTTGTAGAAATGTTTGTAGGTGTGGGCGCATCAAGAGTTAGAGATTTGTTTAAAAAAGCTAAAAAAAGTGCCCCTTGTATTATTTTTATTGATGAAATTGATGCCGTTGGCCGCAGACGTGGCGCCGGTCTAGGGGGCTCTCATGATGAACGTGAACAAACCTTAAATCAAATTCTAGTAGAAATGGATGGTTTTGAAACTAACACTAATGTTATTGTAATAACTGCCACTAACCGACCTGATGTTTTAGACCCAGCACTTTTAAGACCAGGCCGTTTTGACCGGCAAGTTGTTTTAGACGAACCAGATATTAAAGACCGCTATGATATTTTAAAAATACATGCCGCTAATAAGCCGTTAGCTAAAGATGCTAATCTGCAGTTAGTAGCCCAACGTACTCCCGGCTTTAGTGGAGCTGATTTGGCTAATGTACTCAATGAAGCGGCCATATTAGCAGCCAAAAAAAATAAGAAAATTATTGACAATGAAGATTTATTAGTGAGCATTGAAAAGGTAATGCTCGGTCCAGAAAGAAAAAGTCGTCTTTTAAGTGATAAAGAAAAAGAAATTACAGCTTATCATGAAGCTGGCCATGCCCTAGTAACCCATTATTTACCCCACACTGATCCAGTACAAAAAATCTCCATAGTCGCTCGAGGACAAGCTGGCGGCTATACTTTAAAAATGCCAGGGCAAGATAAACATCTCCAAAGTAAGCAAGAATTTATTGAAGAAATAGCTGTACTTTTGGGGGGATATTCAACTGAAAAAATTGTTTATAATGAAGTAACTACTGGCGCGACTTCCGATCTCAGGCAGGCTACCAGTTTAGCCAGAAGGTTAGTAACTGATTATGGCATGAGTGACAAATTAGGTCCGCGAACTTTTGGTGAAAAAGAAGAAATGATTTTTCTTGGTCGTGAAATCCATGAACAACGTGATTATAGTGAAAAAGTAGCCGAAGAAATTGACCAAGAAATTAATAATTTTATTCACCAAGCTCGCCTGATGGCCGAAGAAATAATTAATAATCACCGTCAAGAATTAGAAGCACTAGCGCATGAACTTATAGCCAAAGAAACTATTGAAAAAAATACTTTTGAGAAAATGGTAGGACCTAAACCGCTTGCTTAAATAAATTACCTCTTTCTTTATAATTCTGGAATAAACCAAAACTAGCACAAGCTGGTGATAATAAAACTACATCACCCGTTGTGGCGCATTTTTTAGCTAACCTCATAGCCTCAATCATGCTACTGGCTAAAAATATCTGTTCAGATGGATAACCGGCTAATAATAAACTATCTTTAAGACGAGGTGAGGCCTCTCCCTCAAATAAAATTACTGCCTTAACTGGTTGCTTACAAATTACTTCAGCTAAAGAAGTAAAATCATTACCTTTGTCTGCTCCACCAGCTAATAAAATAATTGGCTCTCTAAAAGATTTAATGGCTATGATGGTAGAATCTGGGTTAGTAGCAAAACTATCGTCATAAAAACGAACACCATTTTTTTCTCTCACCAATTCTAAACGATGCTCTAATCCCTGAAAATTAGCTACTGCTCTTTTGGCGATAGCTGGTAATACACCTACTATTTCCGTAGCCGCCCAAGCAGCAGCAATATTTTCTTGATTATGCTCCCCTATTAATTTACTGGGCCAAGAGAGATGACTAAACCATTTTATCTGTCCTGGACACAACTTTTTATTTAGCCAAGATAGTAATTTTTTATTAATAACTAACCAATCTTCTGGATTTTGATGTAAAAAAATTTGCTCTTTTGCTAACCAATAATCAGCTAAACTTTTATGATAATTAGGATTTAATGGGTCAGCTGAAGCTAAATGTTCTTCATAAAGATTAGTAATAACGGCAATCTGTGGGCTATGCCTTAGATCTTCTAACTGAAAACTGGATAATTCCAAAACTACCCATGATTCTTTGGTTAATTGATCAAAAAAGGCAAACGGCGGTACACCGATATTGCCCCCTAAAAAAACTGGATAATTAGCTAATTTTAGAATATCATAAATTAAACTGGCGGTTGTCCCCTTTCCCTTACTGCCCGTAACTCCAATAATATTTCTAGTAGGACAAAGTTCAAAAAATAAATTCATTGGACTATTTAACGCCACACCATTGTGTATGGCTTCTTGAATTTGCGGACAAAATATAGGCCAGCCTGGCGAGCGCCAAAGCTCGTCATAACCCTTTAAGGATTGATATGATTTACGGCCCAATTGCCAATTTATAGACAGACCGCTAGCCAAATGACTAATTTTTTCCTGTTTATCTTCTAGTGCTGAAGCTTCACGCCGATCATAAATAGATAAATGAACGGGCACGCCTTTGTTGGCAAACCATAAAACAAGGGCCTCATTTTCTGATCCTAGCCCTAAAACGGCAATTTTTTTATTTGAATACTCTCTAAAATTAATCATACTATAATTCAGCCCAACTATCGCCGACTGTAGTACTAACCACCAAAGGAACGGATAACGCTATTATTTCGGTCATCAAAGATGGTACGGTGGCGGTAATTTTATCAATTAATTTATTAGAGGCCTCAATTAAAATTTCATCATGAATTTGTAATACTAATCTGGCTTCAGTCCAGGTAAAATTATTGGCCAGCCAATGGTCTACATTAATCATGGCTACTTTCATAATATCAGCAGCTGTGCCTTGAACTGGAAAATTAATAGCCATCCTTTCAGCCGCCCGTCTCAAGGTTGGATTGGGACTTAATAAATCTGGCAAATATCGCCGACGACCCCAAATAGTAGTAACAAATCCATCTTGACGTGCTTTTGCTAATAATTCATCAATATATTTATGAATCTGAGGATAAATAGCAAAATATTGTTCAATAAAATCTTTAGCCGCTCCATAACTAAGACCGGTCACCCTAGATAACCCATGTGGTCCTTGGCCATATAAAATGCCAAAATTAACTGCTTTAGCAGTACGACGTTGCTGCTCAGTAACCTCCTCTAAGGATATTCCATTAATTTTAGCCGCTGTCACAGCATGAATATCATGACCAGCCAAAAAATCAGCTATCATACTATCTTCATGAGCTAAGCTAGCTATTATCCTTAATTCTATTTGAGAATAATCAAAACTAATTAATTTATAACCCTGATCAGGCACGAAAGCTTGACGTAGTTTTTTCCCCATATCAGTACGAATAGGAATATTTTGAAGATTTGGCTCACTGGAAGAAAGACGTCCAGTAGCAGTTATGGCTTGATGAAAAGTAGCTCTCAGTCGTCCATCTTTTGGGCTAATTAATTTGGATAAAGCCAAAGCATAAGTATTTAATAATTTACTAATTTCTCGATACTCTAAAAGTAAAGAGACAATGGGATGCTGATCCTTAATTTTCTGCAAGTTTGCAGCATCAGTAGATGGGCCATTCTTTGTTTTATCTAAACCCTTAGAACTCAAAGAAAGTTTATTAAATAAAATATCCTGCAGTTGTTTGGGTGAATTAATATTAAATTTTTCTCCAGCCTGATTATAAATGGCTTGGGCTAAATCATTAAGGCTATTTTGCCATTCCTTAGCTAAATTAGCTAGTACTTCTTGATTTATTTTAATACCAGCTAACTCCATTTTAGCTAAAACAGCAATAAGTGGAATTTCAATTTCATTATATACTTTCAATAAAGAAGCGTCAGCTAATTGTTTAACTAGGGCTTCATGAATAGTCATAATCTGTAAAACTCCCGAAAAATAATCCTTGGAGTTGTCATTATTTTCTTCCCACTCAAAACCAATCTGGCGACCAATATCTCTAAGACTAGCTTGCCGTTCACCAGGATGTAAAAGATAGTTGGCCAACAAGGGATCGCCAACCAATCCCTCTAAAACAATATCTTGAGTTAAAAAAAATTTAACAACATCTTTAGCTTGAAAAATAATTTTTTTTATATCTTTATCTTCTAAAATTACTCTCCATGGCTCTAAAATCGAGCCACTAACAGATACAGAGGAGGTAAATAACTCACCTTGAACTTCCTGTCCTATGGTTAATTCATAAACCTCATTCTGACCGGCCAGCATTAAACCTGTTAGCTGACCACCTTCAAAGGCTGGACAAAGAACTAAAGTTTTCCCTAACCAAGCGCGGGCTAAATCAGTTGACTCATGAACATTATTTATTTTAATTATTTTAGCTTGATGAATAGTAAAAGCTACTGGCTGGCTTTGGTGATAATGGGATAATTTTTCTAGCCTAGGAAGAAGACTATTAAGTTGCCATTTTAAAAAAGCTTGGCGAGCTGAAGCAAAATCAAAACCAACAAACTTTGCTTCCTCTAAGGAAAATTTAATCGGCACATTAGAGTCAATAGCTGCTAATTTTTGACTTAAATCCAGACTTTCTTGATTAGCTAAAATTAGCTGACGCCAACGTGGTTTTATATTAATATTATCACCAGCGGCCACAGCTGCCTGAATATTATCTAGATTGCCAAATGACTGAAGCAAACTAACCGCTGTCTTATGACCAATGCCCGGCACTCCCTTAATATTATCACTAGCATCACCACACAAAGACTTATAATCCACCACCTGCTCTGGCTTAAGACCCATAATTTTTTCTACCCCCTCTTTATCTAAAATAACTGTCTTCTGTAAACCTCGTTGTAACCAATAAACACTGACATGATCATTAACTAGCTGAAAAACATCTTTATCTCCAGTAACCACATAACTATGAACGCCCTTAGGCGTATAATTCACAATTGTTCCAATAATATCGTCAGCTTCATAACTAGCTAATTCAATAATGGGGACATTAATGGCTGCAAGCAATTCCTTAATTATTGGAATCTGACTATATAGCTCTTCGGGTTGTTTAATTCTTTTGGCCTTGTAGTCAATAGATAACTCATGGCGAAAGGTTGGCTCGGGCCTATCAAAGGCTACTACTAAATAATCTGGCGATAATTCATTTATAACCTTAAACAAAACGCTAAAAAATCCATAAACAGCATTAGTCGGCTGGCCATTAAAGGAAAGGTCAGACTGAATAGCATAAAATGATCGATAAGTAACGGCATTCCCGTCAATAACTACTAATTTTTTATCTGCCACTGACATATCAATATTATAATTTGTTTCTCTTATTTTAAGCAATAAAATATACCCGCTTTAAGGCGGGTATATTATAATCATCTTAAAGATTCGCTTATAGCCGACTTCATATCATCGCTCCATTTGTCTTGCCAGTCGGTGGGCTGATGGTCCCAAAATTGAATTACATAAACCCGACCATCCTTAGTCATCTTCTTTTCAAAATTTTGTTTACCCTCGTCATCGTCCTTTAATTGATTCCAGACATCTTCTGGATAAACCCTAATAACTAGTGGCTTAGCATAACTAGGGACAATTTCATAAACATAGGCTGGATCACTAGTAGGTATAAAAAATCTAACTTCTGTATAATCGTCAGCATTAAATCTTTCTGTTTGGTAATAAATAAATTCCGGCGGCAAGTCTAAGCGAAACCCCAAGTCTTCGTTTCTATAATGATATAAATTATCTTTACCCAATTCGTCCATATTGGGTTTTGTCTCATTTTTTATGACCCACCAGATTAATGCCCCGCCAACAATAATTACTAAAATTAATAGCCAGACCCATTTGGGAAGTTGCTTATTTTTGGGCATAACTCAACTATTTAATTTTTTATTTTTTACCTTTTTCTATATCTTTGAAATTCTGTTGAATTTGCCATAATCTATAGGCAGTTGACAAAAAAACATAAGCCATTAACAAAATTACCATCCCCATAACCAATTTAGCCATGAACTCAGTCCAGACAGTTAAAAAACTAAGAATTAATAATAAAATGCCAACCACAGTTAAACTAATTATTATCTGCTTAACTTTTTTATTGATGGTTTTAATAACATTCTCCATATTTATAAATTAAATTAATTAATAGATTAAATTATAACATAATTTATAAGTGTTGACTATAATACCACCATCTGGCCCTCTTCTCCAGATAAAGAACCGTTAAGGCAAAAACCAGCAGCTTGACGATGGCCGCCACCACCTAAAAAATTAGCCAACATCGACATATCAATGTCGGTTAGGCGAGACCTTAAACTTCCCTTAATTTGACCGTTTTCAGTTTCTATCAATAGTAATGTGCCAACAACGCCCTGAAGACCACTAATAAGCCCAATAAGGCCACTAAGATCATCAACACCTAAGTCAAATTTAGATAGCTCATTTTGTTTTACTACAGCTATAGCCACTAAATATTCATAATTAATTTTTAGACGACTTAAAACAAGACCCCACAAATGCATAACCGCTAGATTTTTATTAGCTAAGGTCTGCCCCATAATTTTAGGCACCCTAGCTCCCATTAACATCATTTTAGCCGCTATTTTAGCGATTCTGCCACTGGTATTAGAATATACAAAATTACCAGTATCAGTTAATAAACCGACCAAAATAGATTTAGCTATTTCCACATTAATTGGCCAATCAATGGCTAACAAAAAATTATAAATTATCTCTACGGTAGCGGCAGCTTCACTTTCCTTAAAGTCTATATCAGCATAATCCTCTTGCCGTTCATGATGATCAAATTCAATAACTATTTGGTTGGAGCGACGAGTATATAACCAATCCTTTAATTTACTGCGACTAGCCGTTGCACAATCTACAACAATAATAAGATCAAAATCATCAAATTGTTCCTTGGTTATTTTATTTGTCAGTTGGTTAATTCTCGATAAAAATTTAAAATTTTCATCAGGAACACTAGAGCAATAAGCTACTGCTGGTTTATTAATAGCAGCAGCTAATTCTAAAAATATATTAGCTGACCCCAAGGCATCGCCATCAGGATTAAAATGAGTAGCTATAAGCCATTTTTTAGCCTCACTCATTAATGACCATGCTTGAAGAGCTACTGCCTTATTCATATAAAATTAGATCGATAATCCATCAATTAGACGATTAAGATGGTCGGCTTGTTCGGCTGAATTATCAATTAGCCAAATAATTTTGGGTATACGTGGTAATTGACATTGTTTAGTCAACAATTTAGCAATTTCTGCCGATTTTCTTCTTAATTTCTTTAGGGCCGTACCTCGCAAATTAATTGGCAGCACTGATACTCCAACTTTCATTTCCTGATAATCACCACCCAAACTAACATAGGTAATAGATAATAAACCATCAGGAAATTCAATCAATTTATGAACTATATCGGCTATCTCCTGATGTAAAACGACATTAGTACGTTTTAAATTACGAACCATAAATTACAATTTTTTAAAAATCTGCTCTTCACGATAAACCTGCAAAACATCTCCCACCTTCAGTGCATCCGGACTTTCAATTTGTAAACCACATTCTTGATCGGTAGCAACTTCCTTAACTTCTTGCCGACCGGCCTGAAGTTCAATTAACTTACCCTGATTAATAATTTCTCCGTTCCGTATTATTTCTAATAAGCTATCTCGGCTAATACTGCCTTGTATAACTTTGCCGCCAACTATTTGGATCGCCCCGTTTTGCTTAAAAATCGCTAATATTTTAACCTGCCCTAAATCTATCCGCCTAGTTTCTGGCTTCATTAGGGCCTGCATGTTTTGTCTAATTTTATTTATAAGATCATAAATAATTTGATATCGTTCAATAACCACCCCCTTTTCTCTGGCCAAATCCTCAACTTGAGGGCTCACTCCTACATTAAAACCAATAATCTTTGCCTGATTAGCAGCTGCCCTAATAACATCTCCCT
>ERZ795031.3968-NODE-3968-length-12795-cov-6.313579_pt1 | contig 12795 bp, 10 predicted proteins | sample MGYA00375123_ERZ795031 | MGnify/ENA primary metagenome ERZ795031 (study PRJEB30166, sample SAMN05720159) | activated sludge metagenome | isolation source: anaerobic digester from wastewater treatment plant | place: USA | collected 2015-04-21 ... | reverse complement strand
ACAGCTTTCTTTCCTTGACACTTAACGATAATTCTTTTATATTTTTAAAAAACAAAGGGCAATTATGAATGTTGTTCTAATGTACTTTGTTTCTCCCTTCTTATCTTCAGCGTTTTTTCTCGTAGCTGAAAACAATATTTATATCCACGAAATTTGCTTCAAGCAAAATATTTTCACTTCTAGCGCTGGCGGAATGCCTTGTGTTGTGGCGCAGTATCCACAAATGCCGGGCGTGTGATATAAAAACATTTATACAAGGAGGATTCAATGGCTACTAAAAGAAAAAGGACAACTCACTACAGTGTCGCGGGAACAAAATTATACGCTGTACGTGATGCTAAAGGGCGCTTTGTGGATATCCAGACATATAAGCGCGCTCACGCCATGGACATAAAACGCAAAAGCAAGGCGGAAAAAGCGACAGCAAAAAAGAAAAAATAACCGCAGCCTGCGCAATAAAACGAATGTTCGCAGATTTGTCGCCGCAAGACAAACGCCATTATTATCGGCGGCAGGGGCGACAGACAGCTGCGACCCTTTTAGGCATTCTTACCCGTCGTGGAAGAAACACTCTTGAGTAGCCGAGAATTTAGGCGGTAATGGCGCAGGCGGCGAAGCCTTGACGGACAAGTATCATGCTATTAAAAACGCAATAAACAAATAAGCCGGCGGCAGCACAGGAAACCAAAAGGACGCATTTGCGTCCTTTTGGTTTTTCCTATCCAGACCATCACTTTTGTAATTTGTAATTAAATAATTCAATTATATTGTATGCTTGCTTTGCTTTTCTCGCCTCGCGTGTTTTAGATTTTCAAAAAACATCAAAAAGGCGTAAAATACACCTGTACACGGCAAAGGCTAAATGTCTTTCCCGTTCATTATTGAGGTTTGAATGTTATGACCGGATCAGACATTTTGGTAGTTATCCCGCACAGCGGAGTCATTATCCCACCAGAAATCGCCTTGGAGGATCTCTCCGATGATTTCCCGTCTCTGCTCAAAAATATCGACTGGTACACCCAGTGGCTGTACGATTTTAGTGATATTCTGGGCAACCGACGACTCGTGTTTCCCTTTTGCAGCATTCTGCTCGAGGCAAACCGCGATCCTGCAGACATTGAAGATTGTGTCCCGCTGTTGGATGTTCACGGCCGCCCAATTTACCGCCCTGGTTTCGAACCAACGGAATCCATGCGGAAAGCCTGGTCTGAAAAATATCTCAAGCCTTTTCACCGCCGGATTGAAGAAATTATTTCCTCCGGAGCGGGGCTTATTTTTGACGGTCATTCCACGGTGACGGCGCGCGGCGTAGCCGAAAACCAAATTGAACTGATGAACTTCCAGCAGACGGAAAAAGACGAAAAACCTCTTCATTACTGTCCAGATGTGATTGTGGAAACATACGCGGAAGAACTGCGCAGTCGCCTGCCCAATGTTCTGGTCACCGTGAATGCGTCTGATTTTTTTAAAGTTCACGGCCACGTGTGCGCCGCCCACAGCGTCAACGCACTAAAAAGAATCGGAACCCGTGCTCCCGCGTTCATTCAGGAAACAAATGAACGACTCTATAAAAATGCCGACGGCACTCCTAATGTCGCGCAGATTAACCGGCTCCGCCGCGTCTTTGCCGAATCCCTCCATCAAACCCTTCAATCTCTTGATGAATCCCGCAAAATAAAAATAATCAATCTGCATTCCGGCAAACAATTCTATAACTACGATTGTGGCCCCAAAGCGTTGCAAACAGTCATGCATTATTACGGCGAAGATGTCGACAGTAATGAACTTATCGAAGCGCTCGGCACGACTGAAGACGGCACGCCTCCGGAAGAGATGATTAGGGTAGCCAAACAATACGGTTTTACGGTGAAATCCGGCACGAACTGGTCGCTCAAGCAGGTTAAACAGTACGTGGACGAAGGAACACCGGTTATTGTTCTCTTGCAGGCGTGGGCAGACCGTCAAATGACGCTCGACGAGTGGCGACGCGACTGGGACAATGGCCATTACGCAATCATCATCGGCCTGAACAAGGACATGCTTCTTTTTGAGGATCCTGCCTCCATCCGGCGCACTTGGCTCCGCGAACGAGAATTTCTCGCTCGGTGGCACGATATGCATCCGAAAAGCGGTGAAAAATATGAACACTTCGGCATGGTGCTTTTGGGAAAGCAACCGGCAACATTATCCTTCGAGCACATGGATTGATTCTTATCACATTTTACGGCTGTCATAGGCCCAGTGCAGAAGCGCCTGGCGTTGCTTGCGCCGGCAGTGGAGATCACCCGCGGGGCAATGTTTTTTTAGCTGCGCAATGTGCCGGTGCATCGCTTTCCATCTTTTTATTTGGCGCGCGTCATCGGGGCAGCGCCTGCCCATATAATAGCGGCAATACCACTGAAACCAGCCGCGCGGGTCTTCGTGATAAATCCAACCCTTTTGCCTCCAGTAAGAAAGCGGCTTGGAGGCATTCACGCCGAAACAATTCAGTTTCGCGTCGTGTCGCTCGGCGCAGAGTTTTGCTCTGGTAAACCACGAAGCTGAAAATTCTTGGCGGCAATCCGTCATGTATTTGCCGCCGAAAATGCCCGCCTCCAGCATTTGTTTGGGCGTTAATTGTGGCCTAAACTCGGGATCAAAATTTTTTCCGACAGGCTCCGTCAGATAATAACGGTATCTTTTCTGCATTTTGTCATTAACGACAACTAATTTTGGCTTCATTGTATAAATTATACTGAAGTTAACGGGAACTGTAAATAACAAAGCCGCGCGTTTTCGGCGCGGCTTTTTACGTTTTCTATTGCAATATTTTTACATTTTTTTAGCGGCTTTTCCGATAGCTTTTCTGATGGAGTCGAGTTTTTCCTGTCCCATCTTAACCATAATTTGTATCACCAGTGTGCGCCCCAGAATATCTTCGGCGTAAGGGATGCTCGCGCGCGAATATTCAATTTTCCCCTTGTAGGACGGATCGGTAAACGGATATTTCTTGGAAATGGCCGTGGAGCGCGCCAGAAAATGCTCCCAGTTGGGAACATAGTGCCAGAGATTGTTTTTGTAGCAGACCGTATCCACCCCCTCGGCGGCCAAAAGCTTCTGGTATTTTAACGCCACTCCCTCTTCCGGTAAATTAAATGCCAAAAACGTGGCGGAATCACCTTCCGGATCCGGAAGCTTGCGGAATTGCACGCCCGGCACCTGCGCCAGCGCGTCCTTGATAATTTTTTTATTTTTCCTCTGCTCAGAGCAGATGTAATCAAGTTTTCTCAGCTGCGCCAGGCCTAAAGCACCCTGCAGTTCATTCATACGGTAATTGAACCCCAGAATGGTTCTGCCTTCCAACGCGCGGCTGACTTTCGGGTTATGATCATGGCCGTGGTCGTGATACCACTCGGCGCGGTGATATAAATCTTTGTTATTGGTGATGACCATGCCGCCCTCGCCGGTGGTCACTGTCTTGACATAATCGAAACTGAAACAGCCCATATCGCCGAAAGAACCGAGTTTTTTCCTTTTAAAGCTCGCGCCGCAGCCCTGCGCGTTGTCCTCCAGCACTAAAAGTTTATGTTTGCGCGCTTCCTCCAATATTGTATCGATACAAGCGGCGGACCCGCACATATGCACGGGGATAACGGCTTTAGTATAGGGAGTTTTTTTCTTTGCTATTTCTTTCGGATCCAAATTGAGTGTCTCGTCAATATCCACCATGATGGGGATCGCGCCCACTTCCATAACTGCCTCGTAAGTCGCCAAAAACGTAAAGGCGGGAGCCAAAACATCGTCGCCCGGTCCTATATCCAGAGCAGTAAGGGCTACCTTCAATGCGGCGGAGCCAGAAGTTACACCAAGCGCGTAATTAGTGCCGCAGTATTTGGCGAAGGCTTCTTCAAATTCACGTACTTTGAACATGCCCTTGCGCTGAGCGTCGAAACCATAGCGCATCAGCACGCCTGTTTCCAATATTTCCACTACTTCTTTTATTTCTTCCTGACCGATTAATTCCGCACCAGCCATTTTGTCCTCCTGAGTATCACTAAATAAATTATTCTTATTTCACAATGCCTGCGCATACATCGCGATTGCATCGTCTTTGGTTACCTTGCGCGGATTATTTTCCAGCGGCCGCGCCACGGTGAGGGCGACATCGGCGAGCTGGGGAAAATCTTTTTCCGTAATGCCGAAATCCGCCAGTGACGCGTGAATGCCACAATCCTCAATCAGCGCCTCCACTGCGTCAAGCGCTAGGTACGCGGCTTCGCGCGCGGGCAGTCCATCCGTATTTTCACCCATCGCCTCGGCAATGTCCGCGAATTTATCCAGCGCGGCAGGCAGATTGAAATTCATCACTGCCATCAGCATCATCGTGTTGGCCAGGCCATGCCCGATGCCGTATTGTCCGCCCAGCGGATAGGAAAGAGAATGAACCGCCGTGACACCTGCATTGGCCAATCCCAATCCCGCGTACAGGCTGCCCAAAAGCATTTTTTCGCGCGCGGCCAGATTCTTTCCGTCATGCACGCAGGTGCGCAGATTCTCGGCAATCAAAGCAATCGCCTGCAGCGCAACAAGCTCGCTCATGGGCGATGAATTTATCGACGTGTAAGATTCAATAGCGTGACACAAGGCATCCAATCCTGTCTGCGCGGTGGGCGCGGACGGTAAGCTAAGCGTTAATTCAGGATCCAAAAGCGCCAGCTCCGGATAAAGGTGCACGCTATTCATCCCTTCTTTCTTTTTTAAATCTTTACGGATAAAAACAGCGGTAAAGGTAACTTCGCTGCCGGTGCCCGCCGTGGTGGGAATCATGATTTTGGGCAAGCCAGGTTTCGGGACTTTACCCAGTCCCAGAAAATCCGTCGCTTTCGCGTTATTGGCGGCGATCACGGCAATGGCTTTAGCCACATCCATAGCGCTGCCGCCGCCAATGCCGATAACCGCGTCACTTTTATTTTTCAGCGCCTGCGCGGCGCCTTCATCGGCCAATTCAATTGGCGGTTCCGGCTCCACTTTATCGTAGATGCTGAATTTAATGCCTGCGGGCGTGAAAATGTTTTCTATTTTCTCCTGAAAAACAGCGGACAGGTTTTTATCTATGACCACCAGAGGATTTTTCGCATTTAATTCTCTCGCGTGCTCAGCTAACTGTCCCAGCGCTCCGCTGCCGAAAACAATTTTTTTCGCGCCGGTAAAAGAAAAGATTTTCTGCATTATCCACCCTCCGCTATTTTGCCGTTTTGATTATAAAAAATAAATCCGTGTCGCGGGCTCTTTGTAGGCAATTCCCTATGAGATAGGGCCTCTAAAGTCAAGTGTTTTTCTGGTTTATATACCATTGGATTTGCCGGCAAATGCCCCTGATGATTTTCACGTCGCGCGCCAAAAGCGAGGTGTGGTTAAAAAAACGTCTTATATGCGTCATCCAGTAATCCGGATTTTGCGGGTTCAGAAACCCCACCTGCGTCAAAAGAGTTTTGATCTGCCCATACATACCCTCCAGTTCTGACGAATGCGCCAGTTTGGGCGGTGCTTCCAGGCCCGCCGGCAGTAATGAAACAAAGATTTCGTAACAAAGAATCATCACCGCGTGTGAAAGATTAATAGACGGAAATTTGCGCGAGGCGGGAATTGTCACCACCGCGTGGCAGTAACGCAGCTCCTCGTTGGTTAACCCCGTATCTTCCGGACCGAAAAGCAGCGCAACCTTGTTGTTTTGGGAAATCGCCGCTATTTTTTCCGCCATTTCCCGCGGCGTAAAAAAAGGCCCTCGGGCGGCGCCACGTCTGGCGGTTGTGCCCACGATATAATTAAATTTACCTAAAGCATTGTTGATATTTTCAGCGTATTGTATTTTTTCCACGACATCCGCCGCGAGATGTGTGGAGCGTGTTTTCATTTCTTCCGAATCATATACCTCTGCACCTACTACAATGACATTGCTGATACCCATGTTTTTTATCGCACGCGCCACCGCACCAATATTCCCCGCGTACTTGGGCCTGTGCAAGATAACGCTTATGTTCTGAGTATGTATCTGCGCATCCATTGCTGCCTCCCCCTCTAAACCCTTTTTACCATATATGAGGCAGGGACTCATTGTTTTTGTTTGCCGCCTGCCCTTCTTTCTGGTATCCAAATATCCATGGACGAAGGTTTTTTCAAACATAACGCGCTAACAATGGGCATTTCTCTCCGCAATGAACAGATGGAGCAATTTAATCTCTATCGACAAGAATTGCTCGTGTGGAATACCAAAATAAATTTGATTTCCGAGAAATCAGCGCAGGAAATTGATTCCAGGCATTTTCTCGATTCCTTAACCGCTTTACGTTTCATCGACAAGGAAAATGCCCGCGTTCTCGATATCGGCAGCGGCGCAGGATTTCCCGGGCTTCCTTTAAAAATCGCCCGGCCCACACTGGAGCTGTACCTTATGGAAAGCAATAGAAAAAAAGCATCCTTCCTGAAACATATAATCAGAAAATTGCAACTGGAAAAAACCATCGTGAGCCATTGCCGCGCGGAAGATATACTCAAACAAAACAACTGGCATGAACACTTTGACATCGTCATCTCCCGCGCCGCTTTTCGCTTGTCGGAATTTATCTCTTTTAGCGTCTTTTTTCTTGCTGAAGGCGGGAAGTTTATCGCCCTCAAGGGGGATAACAGCAAAAGTGAGTTTGTCTTGTGCGCCAAGGATAAAAATGTGTCTGTCTTATTCGAGTTATTTCAATACGATACGGTCGAATACTTCACGGAAAAACGTCGTAAAATTGTCGTGGGAAAAAAGCTAAAAAAAGAGAAAAAAATCTTCTAAAAATATCCGTTTTATGTTACATTTTTCAGCGGTTTTTCCCAAAGAATTTTCAGGAAAATGTTACACTAAATAATGAATAAAATTATATGTATAGCCAATCAAAAAGGTGGGGTAGGTAAAACAACCACAGCGATTAACCTGGCCTCGTCCTTAGCCGCTGCGGAAAAAAAAACTTTGCTCATTGACGGAGATTCTCAGGGTAACACCACCAGCGGCATGGGGATGACCAATAATGGAACTAATTTATATCACGCCTTGATCGGTAAAGTACCATTGGAAGATACTATCCATCCAACAGCTGTACCGAATCTGGATATAATTACTGCAAACCAAGATTTAATCGGCGTGGAAGTAGAATTCATACAGGTTAACGAAAGAGAGAAGCGCCTACGGTATTTATTAAAAACTTTGAAGGCGCCCTACGATTTTATTATCATTGATTGTCCCCCGTCCTTGGGGATTATGACTATCAACGCTCTCGTCGCGGCAGAATTTTTAATTGTGCCGTTACAGTGTGAATATTTTGCTTTGGAGGGATTAGGGTCTCTGCTCAATACCGTTAAGCTGGTTAAAGCAAAACTCAATCCCGAATTGACTTTGGGTGGTATTTTATTGACAATGTTCGATTCGCGAAACTTGCTTTCACATAGTGTCACAGAAGAAGTAAAAAAACACTTCGGCAACAAAGTGTTCAAAACGATAATTCCGCGGAACGTGCGGCTTTCGGAAAGCCCCAGTCACGGCTTGCCGATTATTCTTTACGATATAAAATCACGCGGCGCCATGGCCTATATGGCATTGGCGCAAGAAATTATTGAAGGGGGGCTATAAACCATGGCGCAAAAAAATGCTCTGGGCAAAGGACTTGGTGCCATTTTCCCGGACTTGTTAAATAATCTGGATCAAAAAGCTCCTTCTTCGACATGCGGCATAGAAGAATTACGACCAAATCGTTTTCAGCCGCGGAAAACTTTTAATGATGAAGAACAGAAAAAACTGGTTGCTTCCATAAAAACGACCGGCATAATCCAGCCGCTCATTGTCCGCAAGGCAGAGAAAGGTTATGAAATAATCGCCGGAGAAAGGCGTTGGCGCGCGGCGCAGGCGGCGGGATTAAAAGATGTGCCCATCGTTATTCGTGAAGCCACAGACAGAGATGTGGCCGAAATGTCATTAATCGAGAATCTTCAACGTGAAGAGCTAAATCCTTTGGAAGAAGCGGATGCTTACGTGACATTGACGGAAAAATTTTCCCTCTCGCAAGAGGAAATTTCCACGCGCGTAGGCAAAGACCGCTCCACGATAGCCAACACAATACGCCTGTTGAAGTTGCCGACCAGGGTCAAATCTGCCTTAATATCAAAAAAGATTTCTGCCGGTCATGCGCGCTGTCTGTTGGCTTGTTCTACCACGGATGAACAATTGACCGCGCTGGAAGCAATCATAAAAAAGGATTTAAATGTGCGCGCCCGAGCGCCTGGTGCACAGTCTGAAACAGCGCCCCGGGAGCACAAAACACCCGACGAAGGATCGGTTTCTAGGCGATTTAGAAAAAGCCATGAGCAGACAATTGATGGCCAAAGTGCAAATTAAAGGCACGCCTCAGAAAGGCTCTATTGAGATCAGGTATAACAGCATGGACGAACTAAATAGGCTTTCTGGTCTGATTCTAGATGATTTAAAATAGTTTATCTGATATACATTATCAACATATGTTGATAAAGCTGTGGATAAAAGGTTGCTAAATGGATACTGTTTGGGACAAAACCACTAAAATTATTCAGGAAAAAATAAGTAAACAAAACTTTGATACCTGGATTAAACCAATCAAAATTGCCGGGCTGGAAGACAAATGCGTCAGGCTTGTTGTTCCCAATAAATTTTTCAAAGATTGGCTGATGGACAATTACGTTTCGACCATCAAACAATCTTTGAAAAATGTCGTCGGGTTGGAGGTTGACGTCGATTTTGTTTTATCAAAAACTCAAAAGTCTGCTCCTGGGCAGGCGTCAGTTGCTGTCCGACAACAGAAAACATCAACCGATTCTGTTACGGCCACAAAAGCAAAAGATAATTTATCGCTTAACAGTAATTACACTTTTGAACGGTTTGTCGTAGGTCCTTGTAATCAATTTGCGCACGCTGCATCTGTTTCTGTAGCCAAACAACCGGCTAAAAACTATAATCCGTTATTTATCTTCGGCGGTTCCGGGCTGGGAAAAACACACCTCTTGAATGCGACGGGACTGTTGACGGCGGCAACTCACCCCGAACTCAATGTAATGTATGTTTCCGCGGAAGAATTTATGAACGAAATGATCAACTCTATCCGCTACGACAGAATGCCCAAGTTCCGCGAGAAATACCGTAACATCAGCTGCTTATTAATCGATGATATTCACTTTCTGGCGGGTAAAGAAAGAACCCAGGAAGAATTTTTTCACACTTTCAATTCTCTCCACGATTCCGGAAAACAAATTGTTGTGACAAGCGATAAATTCCCCAAAGACATTCCAAATTTGGAAGGAAGGCTCCGTTCACGCTTTGAGTGGGGTCTTATTGCCGACATTCAACCGCCGGATATTGAAACAAAAATAGCTATTATTGAAAAAAAAATGCAGGAAAACCATATCACCCTTCCCAGTAATGTCACGCATTACATTGCTTCTTATGTCGAATCAAATATTCGCGAGCTAGAGGGATTTCTCGTCAGAATTAGTGCCTATTCCTCGCTAACCGGCAGAGAAATCGATTTGGAGCTGGTCAAAGAAGTTTTAAAAAAATTAATTCAACGCAACGAAAATCATGAAGTAAGTATTGATGAAATTATTAAAGCCGTAGCGTCAAAACTGAACATAAAGATATCGGATATCAAAGCCCACAATAAAAACAAAAACCTGGTTTTTGCTCGTCAAATAGCCATGTATCTATCCAGAAAACTTACTCATGCCTCCTTTCCGGATATAGGACATAAAATAGGCGGCCGTGATCATTCCACAGTAATTTACGCCACCAATAAAATTTCTCAGAAAATTGAGACGGACCAAAAATTAAAATTACTGGTTAAGGATATAGAAGAGCAATTAATCAACAAAGCATAAATTTTCCATGATGGTAACTATCAACATAAAAATTTTTTTAACATATTTATTTAACTAATAAAATGATTTATTTCAACATATACACAGCTATTACTACTATTACTAATATATTTATTTATAAAAATATAAATAATTATTAAAGAGGGGGAATTTTATGCAAATAAATATAAATAGAAGCATCTTATTAGACGGTATTCAAAAAACCTTAGGAATAGTTGAAAAAAAGACTACTTTACCTATTTTGAATAACATCCTGTTAAAAACAGGAAAAAACAAACTCAAGATAATTGCTACCGACAGAGAGATTAGTTTAATTTCTGATTATGAAGCGGATATAAAAGAAAGTGGCGAAATTACCATTGCGGCAAAAAAGCTCTATGAGATGATCCGCGAAATTCAGGGAGAAATAGTCAATATTGTTTGCAGTAATAACATAACGAAAATTTCCTGTCAGAGGGCGATGTACAAAATACCGGGGCTGCCGGCTGAGGATTTTCCCGATGTGACAGACGAACGCAATATTCAATTTTATAACGTCAAAGGTTCGGTAATGAAAGATTTAATCAGTAAAACATCCTTTGCCATGGCCATGGATGAAATGAGAAAGAATTTAAACGGTGTGTTATTGGAAAGTTTTTCTGATGGCACAGAAAATACATTAAAAATGGTGGCGACAGACGGCCACAGGCTGGCGCTCACCAAAAGTGTTTTCAAAGAACCTTTGTTGGATACCGGAAAGGGGATTATTATTCCCCGTAAGGGTCTGATGGAAATAAAAAAATTGGTCGACGAAGAAGAAAACGTGAAGATAGGTTTGAGTAAAAATATGTTTGTCGTAAAAACTGAAAATACTGTTTTGAAGGTTAGTTTGGTAGACGCCGATTATCCGGATTATAAAAGAGTTATACCAACGGAGAAAGGCGTCAGTATTGTTCTAGATAAGGAATCTTTTTTGCACGCTTTAAAAAGGATGAATGTGGTTTCATCAGAAAGATACGGTGGAGTTATTTTATCTTTTTCGGAAGGTAAATTAACGCTTAATTCCACCAATTTGGACGTTGGTGAAGCTATGGAAGAAATAGATGTTTCCTATAGCGGTGAAGAAGTGGATGTAGGATTTAATGTTAATTATTTAATTGACGCTATTTCTGTAATTGATAGGGAAAAAATATTAATGGAAGTAGGATTAGGTATAAAACCTTCTGTTATTAAACAGACAGAAGGCGATGATTATCTATGCATCGTTATGCCGTTAAAAATATAGAAATAACCGTAAGGGAGTTGTAAATAATTTATGCCGCACAAATATGATGCTGATAGCATTAAAGTTCTCGAGGGTCTGGAAGCCGTGCGCAGAAGGCCGGCAATGTACATTGGTTCGACCGGTAAAGACGGTTTGCATCATCTGATATATGAAGTTGTGGATAACAGCATTGATGAGGCTTCTGCCGGATATTGCGATACTATTTTGGTAAAAATCAGAGTGGATAACAGCGTGGTTGTGGAAGATAACGGTCGCGGTATCCCGGTAGGAATGCACAAAACGGAAAAAGTCTCGGCGGCGGAAGTGGTTATGACTAAACTGCACGCTGGAGGTAAATTCACCCACGATTCTTATAAAATATCGGGTGGTCTTCATGGCGTGGGTGTTTCGGTAGTCAACGCTTTATCTAAAATGTGTGAACTTGAAGTCCGTCGTGACGGACATATGTACAGGCAGACTTACAAATACGGCGTTCCGGTGGCGCCGTTGGAGGTTATCGGAAAAACCAGGGGGCATGGCACCAAGGTAACCTTTTTGCCTGATGACCAAATTTTTGAAGATACGGAATTTAGTTTTGATGTTGTCTCTAATCGTTTGCGCGAACTTGCCTTTTTGAATTCCGGCGTAAAAATTAATATCGTGGATGAGCGCACGGACAAGAGCAACGAGTTTTTTTATAAGGGCGGTATAGTTTCTTTTGTCGAATATATAAATCGCAATAAGAAGGTATTACACAAGCATCCCATTTATGTTTCCGGTGAAAAAGAAGATTGTTTCGTAGAGGTCGCCCTCCAGTATAACGAAACATATCTGGAAAATATTTTTGCCTTTGCCAACAGTATTAATACCACCGAGGGCGGCACTCACTTGATAGGTTTCCGCTCCGCCTTAACGCGTGTTTTTAATAATTATGCGACAAACAACAAACTGATTAAGGAAGGCAAGGAGACGCTGCGCGGCGAAGATTTACGCGAAGGATTGGCCTGTGTCATCAGCGTCAAAGTGCAAAATCCGCAGTTTGAAGGACAAACCAAAACCAAACTGGGTAACAGCGAAGTGCGCGGTTTAGTAGAAGGCATTGTCTATGAAAAAATCGGTGCCTTCCTTGAGGAAAACCCTTCTATCGCTAAACAAATTCTTAACAAGTGTCTGGACGCTGCCCGTGCCAGGGAAGCCGCCAGACGCGCCAGGGAGCTTACGAGGCGCAAAAGCGCGCTGGAAGTCGGCTCGCTGCCGGGCAAACTTGCCGATTGCCAGGAAAAAGATCCGGCCCTTAGTGAGCTTTACCTGGTGGAGGGTGATTCGGCGGGTGGTTCGGCGAAGCAGGGCCGTGACAGAAAAAACCAGGCTATTTTACCTCTGCGTGGTAAAGTATTGAATGTGGAAAAAGCCCGCTTTGATAAAATGCTGCAAAACGAGGAAATTAAATTGATCGTTACCGCTTTGGGAACGGGCATTGGAACGGAGGAATACGATGTCAGTAAACTCCGGTATCACAAAGTAATAATCATGACAGATGCCGATGTTGACGGGTCTCACATTCGGACATTGCTTTTAACTTTCTTTTTCCGGCAGATGCGTGCATTGATCGAAAGGGGTCATTTGTATATCGCTCA
>ERZ795031.3966-NODE-3966-length-12797-cov-7.604850_pt1 | contig 12797 bp, 12 predicted proteins | sample MGYA00375123_ERZ795031 | MGnify/ENA primary metagenome ERZ795031 (study PRJEB30166, sample SAMN05720159) | activated sludge metagenome | isolation source: anaerobic digester from wastewater treatment plant | place: USA | collected 2015-04-21 ... | reverse complement strand
ACCCCGCCCGGGCCGAGGCCCTGCTGCGCGAGGCCATGGACCTCAACCCGCAGGACCGCTGGCATGAGGTGTGGCTGGGAAAGGCGCTCGCCGCGCGGGGACAGCATGGGGAGGCGTTGGAAACCTACCGCGGGGTGCTGCGCGACCACCCGGACGCCCGCGAGACGGGCCAGTTGGTGGACGAGGCCTACCGGGCGATGAACGACCCGGCGGGCCGCGTGGCGGAATGGACCAGGATGACCGGAGCGCACCCGGACTCCGCGTCCTGCTGGCTGCATCTCGGGAAAGCCCTGGAAGACGCCGGAAACGCCTCGGCCGCGGCCGAGGCATTCGGAAGGGCGCGCGCGCTGAACCCCAAGATGGAGGGCCTGCCCGCAGGGGACCGAACGGGGGCGGCACCGTAGAACTAGGCGACCACATCCCCGGCGGGCGAGCTCCGGGATGCGCAACTGCAGACCATTGCAGGGGATCGAGAAAGAGGAGTGTGACGATGACCGACGAGAGAACAGCGGCGGCTCCCGAAGAGGTCCCGCAGGAACCGCGAAGCCGGCGCGGATTCCCCCTTCTCCTGGAACTGCTCGCCGCCGGCATGGTGGTCTTCGCGTCGCTTTGGTCCAGCCTGGACATGCTCAAGACCTACGGCGACCAGGTCGAAATGAGAACCGGGGTCCTGTTGTGCGCCTTCTCCCCCGCGGCCATGATCGCCTCGGGCCGGGGAATGCGGGGACTCGACATTGACAAGTTTCCGCAGGTGCGGGACTTCTTCCGCCTGAAAACACATTCCATGCCCCCGGAGGCCATTCCGGCCGATTACGAGGGATTCGACGTGAGGCACCACTCGTACTGCCTCATGCACTGGCACCTGATCCGGGCCATCGGCTGGACATGGCGGCTGCTGGGCATTTCGCACCGGTCGCTTCACTTCTTCGCCGCCGCGCTTTACGCCGCCCTGATGCTGGTCCTTTATGGGTGGTTCCGGGTGGGGATGGGCCGCGCCGCCGCGCTGCCGCTCACCCTCTTCATGGCGTTCTCCCCGGCGTTTCTCATTATCTGCGCCTCTCTGCGCGATTTCTCCAAAGCCCCCTTCCTGCTTGGCGCGGTGCTGATGCTGGTCCACCTTGCGGCGCGCCCGCGGGAGCTCCGGTTCCTGTGCCTCTGGAGCGGGGCGGCGGGGCTGGTGTCCGGGGTCGGGTTCGGGTTCCGGCAGGACCTGCTGCTCGTCCTGCCGCTGGCGCTCGCGGCGCTCGCCTTTCTCGTGCCGGTGAAAGCACCCCGTCCGGGTCGCGCGCGCGCGGCCGCCGCTTGTCTGTTCCTGGGACTCTTTGCGCTGGCCGGATGGATGCCCCTTCGGGGAACCCGTCTGGACAACGGGTCGGCCTCCGCCCAGGCCTCCGTCCAGGGGGTGTCGCAGGAGGTGGAGTCGCGTCTGGAGCTGGGCGGTGCCTCCTATGTGCACCACTACGGCTACAGCGACTGGCTGGATTTCACCGTGGTCAATGCCCACGCCCGGCGGCACGGGGACAGGACGCCCATGGAGGGGCATTTCACGCCCGGGCACGGCCGGGCGGGAGGGCGCCTGGTGCGCGAGTACTGGATGACTTTCCCGGGCGACATGGCCGCCCGGGCGCTGTCGGCCCTGTGGATGCTTCCCCGGATCTCCTCGATGGTGGACGAGCCGTATGTTTGGTACAATCCGGAACCCAGCGCGGATTACCTGAAGGCGCGCCAGGAATGGTATCGTCCGGTCGCGCGCAGCGCGGCGATTTGGGGATGGCCCGCGCTGGCCGCCGCCCTGGCCCTCCTTTTCGTCTCCAGGCCGCGCGCCGCCCTGCTTCTGGGCGCGGCTGTGGCGCTGTTCGGCGCATACCCCAGCCTTCTCTACGAGTTCCGGCACCTGTTCCATTTCTCGTTCCTGGCCTATTGGGCGGCCGGAACCGTCGTCTGGCAGTCCCTCGCCCTCGCCCTGCGCCTCCGCCGGGAACCGGGGTTTTGGCGAACCCTCCTGAGGAGACTGGGAATCTTTTCCGCAGCGGCCCTAGGAGGGTGCCTCCTTCTGCTGGGGGGCCAATGGGGCGCACGTGCCTGGCAGGACCGGCAACTACACGGGCTGCTCACCCAGTACACCGAGGCGCCCCTTGATCCCGTGCCGGTGGAACGGGTGATGGAGGAGCAGAAGGTGCTCCTCCGCCCCGCCGACGTCCTGCCGGGCCTGCGGGACACGGCAACCCTGCCGCCCTTTGAAGTCGGCGCGGAGTATGTCGCCGTTGAGTTCCAAAATGTCAGGGGGCCCGTCCCTCTTGACATCGTCTATGAGCAGGATCCGGCCACGAACTTCTCACGGTACATCACCCTGCCGCGCAACCTCTTCGACAACGAGGGCAACGGCACCTTCTTCTTTCCCGTTTACGAGCTCGTCTGGCCTCCCCTGTCCACCAACGAGCCAATGCGACGGGGGGCCTTTCGCGGGGTCAGACTCGGCGGCGACGCGCTGAAGGCCTTTTCGGGCATGTCACGCGTCCGAAACGCAAACGACTTTTCCCTCTGGCCCCACATTGTGATCCCGAAGAACGCCGAGGCGTTCCGGCCGCACAAGACGGGACCGCTGGACCGTTTCCTCCCCGGCGGGGACGGGTGAGTTCCAGACTCAGGACCGGCACGGCCCCCTGACGCCAAACACGCGGCGCGCATTCTCCCGCAGACGGTCCTTCAGTTCCGCCGGGTCCAGGCCCTTCACGCGGGCCAGCTCGGCGGCCGTCAGGAGAACGTCGGCGGGCTCGCAGCGCTGTCCCCGGCGGGGCTGGGGGGCGAGGTAGGGGGCGTCGGTCTCCGCTAGCAGCCGGTCCAGGGGGACGACGGCGGCGGCATCCCGCAGTTTCTGGGCCTTGGGGAAGGTGAGGTTGCCGGCGAAGGAAATGAAGCAGCCCAGCTCCACAAAGGCCGCCGCGCTTTCCGGGCCGCCGCCAAAACAGTGCATGACCACGGCGGGCAGGGCGGGCATGTGGCCGCGCAGAATGGCGAGGCAGTCGTCGTCGGCCTCGCGGTTGTGGACCACCACGGGCTTGCCCAGTTCGGCCGCCAGGGCGAGCTGCCGCTCGAAGGCGGGGCGCTGGGCCGCCCGGGGCGCGAACTCGTTGAAGTAGTCGAGTCCAATCTCGCCGAGGGCCGCCGCCGCCGGGTGGGCCGCCAAGTCGCGCAGTCGGTCAACCGCGCCGTCGTCCACGCTTTCGGCGTGGTAGGGGTGCACGCCGACCACGGCGACAACGCCGGGCCGCGCGAGGGCGAGGGCCGCCTCGCTGCTCTCCAGGGTGTCGCCCACGACGGCAATCCAGTCGAGACGGTCGAGCGCCCGGTCCAGCACCTCCATGCGGTCCGCGTCGAAACGGGGATCCTGCAGGTGGCAGTGCGTGTCGGGGATGCGGTTCACGCCTGGTCGTTCTTGCTGCGCCGTTTCTTCTTGCGCTTGCGCTTGACGGCGCCCTCCCCCTGAACGGAGACGTCGGCGGACGCGGGTTCCGCGGGCCGGGGGGCCGGCTCCCGCCGTTCCACCGGACGCGGGGCGTCCCCGGCGGCGCAGGGGGCCTGGCAGCCCTCGCCGTCCTGCCGGCGCTTCCGGCAGGCCTCGTACTGGTCGCTCTCGTAGCTGAGGCAGCAGAGCAGTTTCCCGCACTGCCCGCTGATCTTGGCCGGATTGAGGGAGAGGTTCTGCGCCTTGGCCATGCGCATGGAGATGGGGCGGAACTCGTCGAGAAAGCTCGCGCAGCACAGGGGGCGCCCGCAGGTGCCGAGGCCGCCGGTGAGCTTGGCCTGGTCGCGCACCTGGATGTGGCGCAGCTCGATGCGGCTGCGCAGCTCGTGGGCCAGATCGCGGACGAGCTCGCGGAAGTCCACCCGGTTTTCGGCGACGAAGTGGAACGTGATGCGGCTCTTGTCGAAGGCGCACTCCGTGTCCACCAGTTTCATGGGCAGGCTGTGCTTTTCGATCTTGCGGCGGCACACCTCCTGCGCGCGGGCCTCCTGCCGCTCGATGTCGAGCAGGTTCTGCAAGTCTTCGGGGGTGGCGCGGCGCAGCACGCGCATGCGCACGCGGTGGGTCTCCTCGGGGGACCGGGGCTCGGGCGGCAGCACGCAGACCCCCAGCTCCAGGCCGTCCTCGGTGTGGACGACGCAGGCGTCGTCACGGTTGAGGGTCAGCCCCTCACAGAGGAAGGAAAGCACCCGCCGCGGCTTTCTGAGCCGGACGCGGACGATGTCCATTCAGTCGTCTCCTTTCAGACGTCACCCCGCAAGGGTGAAAAACAGGTCGCGGAACACGCGCTTGCGGGCGATGTTGCGGTCAAGATAGCGCCAGGCGAGGTCCACGGCCCCGATTTTCACCGACGGGTCTCCCGGAACCTTCTGCAACCGGGACAGCTGGTCCCGGTTAAAGACGGATTCCGCGTCCCCGGTGGCGGCGAAGACCAGCTCGTCGCGGTACCACCCGTGAAACAGGCGGATGTGCTCGTAGAGCTCCAGCCGGAAACGCCCCGCCACAAACGCCTCCACCAGCTCCTTCTCCTGGCGCGTGGCGTCCTCCCCCTCTGTCTCCGCGTCCTCCTCGTCGCCGGGAATGCGGCCGGCCGCCTCCTCGATCTTCTTCTTCACCCCCTCCAGATAGGCGTCAAACTCCTCGGCCAGCGTCAGGGGGTCGTCCCCCTCCGCAAGGCGGCGCACGACGGACAGCACCGCCTGGCGCCGCTCGCTGCGGCACAGGTCGAGGGCGCGGCTCATCTGACCCTGGGAAAGGGCCGCGATGGTGTCCGCCTCCCCGGCGGACAGTCCCCGCTGCTCCCGGAGGAGGGCGGACACGGTCTCGCGGGGCAGCATGCCGAAGCGGACCCCCTGGCACCGGGACCGGACGGTGGGCAGAAGCTGCCGGGGGACGTCGGTGAGCAGGATGAAGGTCGTGCTGGTGGCGGGCTCCTCCAGGGTCTTGAGGAACTTGTTCTGCGCCGCCTCGTTCATCCGGTCCGCCTCTTCGATGACGTAGACGCGGCGGCGGCCCTCGAAGGGGCGGTACGCCGTGGTGTCGCAGATATCCTCGACCACCCGCGTCTTGATGATGCGGGTTTTGCCCGTGGGCTCGACCAGTTTGACGTCCGGATGGCCGCCCGCGTCGGTCTTGAGGCAGGAGCGGCACCGGTCGCAGGCGTCGCCGGCCGCGTCGCCGGCCTCGCAGTTCAGCGCCTTGGCCATTTCCAGGGCGGCCCGGCGCTTCCCCACGCCGGAGGGGCCCCAGAGGAGCAGCCCGCCGGGCACGCGGCCCTTGCGGACAATGTTGCGCAGGAGGCGGACGGCCACCTCCTGGTTTCTGACAGCCGAAAAACTCATGCTCTGTCCGGCGGCGCGGAGCCGCCCAAGGTTGCATTTTGACGGGTCTGGAACAGGCCGTCCACCACCGCGCAGACGGATCTAAACACGTCCTCCACGGGGGCGGAGGCGTCTATGATTGTAATACGCCGGGGTTCCGCCCGCGCAATGTCGAGAAAGGCGTCCCGGACGCGGCGATGGAAGTCGGCGGGCTCGCCTTCAATGCGGTCGGGGGCGCCGCGTCTTCCGCTGCGCGCCAGCCCGGTCTCCACAGGCAGGTCGAACAGCAGGGTGAGGTCGGGCGCAAGCCCGCCGGTCGCCAGGGCGTTGAGCGTCCGGATTTCGTCCATGCAAATGCCCCGGCCGCCGCCCTGGTAGGCGAGGGTCGAGTCGCAAAACCGGTCGCAGAGCACCACGCCGCCCCGATCCAGCGCGGGGCGGATGACCGCGTCCACATGCTGCGCCCGCGCGGCGGCGTACATCATGAGTTCCGACAGGGGGGAAATGCCGCCCGTGGCCGGGTCCAGGAGCAGGCCGCGCAGGGCCTCCGCCAGGGGGGTGCCGCCGGGCTCGCGCGTGACAGTCACGCCCGCGCCGCGTTGCTCCAAGTGTTCTGACAGCAGGCGGAGCTGCGTCGTTTTTCCGCAGCCCTCGATGCCCTCCAGCGTGATGAAAAGCCCCTTCATTCCCCCGTGACCCCCCGGCGCGCCGCGCGGCCCTCGGCAAAGAACCGCTCCAGACCCTCCGCGTCGCCGTCTTGCAGCAGCTGGAGGAACCCGTCCAGGCGCCGCCCATATTCGGCGAGGCTCTCCAGAAGCGCCTCCCGGTTGGTGAGGCAGATGTCCCGCCAGACCTCCGGGGGCCCGCCCGCGATGCGGGTGGTGTCGAGAAACCCCCTGCCCACAACGTCGCGGGTGAGGGGCGCGGCCCCGGCCAGCGCGGCCAGCGCGGCGGCGGCCACATGGGGCAGATGGCTGGTGCGCGCGAGCAGCGCGTCGTGCAGGTCCGGCGCGATGGGAACCACGCGCATGCCGACGGACTCCCACAGGCCGCGGACGGCGTCCACCGCCGCGGGGTCCAGTCCGGAGCCGTCCTCCAGGAGGCAAACCGCCCCCTCGTAGAGGTCGGCGCGCCCGTGTTCGGGGCCCGCGTTCTCGCTGCCCGCCATGGAGTGGCCGCCCACGAAGCGGCGGGGTGCGGGCCAGGTGGCGGCGGCATGGGCGCAGATGAGGCCCTTGGTGCTCGCCACATCGGTCACCACGGCGTCCGTGCCGCGCAGGGCGTCCATCAGGGGGGGCACGGCGGCGGCCGGCGCCGCGAGCACCACCAGCTCCGTCCCCGAAGCCAGGTCCGCGGGCGCGTCCGCAATCTCGTCGATCGCCCCGAGCCGCAGCGCGGTTTCCAGGGTCTCGCGGCGGCGGCCCGCGCCGACAACACAACGGGCCAGCCCGCGTTTCTTCAGGGCCAGCCCGAGTGAGGCGCCCAGCAGTCCGACGCCCGCAATGCCTATGCGCTCAAATCCGGGGCTCATCCGTCGCCTCCCAGCGCCGCCACGGCTTCGGCGACGGTGAACCGTTTCAGGTACAGCGCGCGGCCGACGATCGCCTCGTCCACGCCGTCGGCGGCGAGGTCGCGGGTTTTCCGCAGGTCTTCCAGACAGGAGACGCCGCCGGACAGGGTGACCGGCACGCCCGCGGCGCGGGCGACGGCGCCGGTCGCCGCATGGTTGGGGCCCTTCATCATGCCGTCGGAAAGGATGTCCGTGTAGATGATGCGGGCCGCGCCCGCGGCGGCGGCCTCCCGGGCGAAGGATTCGGCGTCGGCGTCGGTGTCCTCCATCCATCCGGAGAGGGAGACCTTGCCTTCGCGCGCGTCAATCCCCACCGCGACCCGCCCCGGATGGGCCGCGCAGGCGGCCTTCAGGAGTTCGGGATCGCGGAAGGCCGCCGTGCCGAGGATGGCGAGGGCGGCCCCGGCCTCCAGAACGGCGGCGATGGTGTCGAGGGAGCGGAGGCCCCCGCCGACTTCAAAGCGCACACCCGCCCGGGCGAGGGCACGCAGTTCGTCCAGCACGCAGCAGCGGCCCCAGCGGGCGCCGTCGAGGTCCACGACATGGACCATGGCCGACGCGGGGTCGGCCCCGGCGTCCGCGAGGTCCCGCCACCAGGCCAGCACCTGGGCGACGGGATCCTCGGAGAACACCGTTTCCCGCCCGTAGTCGCCCTGGACCAGATTCACGCACCGGCCCCCGCGGATGTCCACGGCGGGGACAATGCGGACGGTCATGACGCGGCGGCCAGGGTCTGCTTCGCCTGTTCCACGAGGGCGGCGAAACCGGCCTTGTCGGAGACGGCGATTTCGGCGAGCACCTTGCGGTCCACCTCGATGTTGGCCTTGCGCAGGCCCTCCATGAAGCGGTTGTAGGACAGGCCGTTGGCCCGGGCGCCCGCGTTGATGCGCGCGATCCACAGGGCGCGGAACTCGCGCTTGCGCGCGCGCCGGTCGCGGTAGGCGTACTGCCCCGCGTGGGCGACCGCCTGCTGGGCGGTCTTGTTCAGCCGGTGGTGGCTCCCGCGGTAGCCGGAGGCCAGCTTCAGGATCTTCTTGCGCCGCCGGCGGGAAGCCGGATTGTTGGTGGCTCTGGGCATGGTTCACACCTTTCTTCGCCGCCGCGGGGGGGACCGCCGGGGTCCGCCGCGCCGCGCGGCCGGGTTGCATCGGTTACGCGTTCGGGAGCATCCGCTTCACGCGCTGGCTGTCCGCCGCGGCCACCAGCGTGGCGTGGCGCAGGTTGCGCTTGCGCTTCGGGGTCTTGGACGACATCAGGTGCCGCGCGTACGCCTTGTTGCGCTTCACTTTCCCGTTCGCCGTCACCTTGAACCGTTTCGCTCCGCTCCGGTTCGTCTTGATCTTCGGCATGTGATCGCCTCCATGGGTTCTTGGCGCCGCCTCCGCGGGAAGGAAAAGCAGTGCCTTCCCCGCAGAGCGGCAGGTTAATCCGTCAATCCGTCATTCCGCGCGCGGCGGCCCCGGGGTCCGCGCCGGCGGCTCCGGCTTCGCGGGCGCCGCCGCCTTCACCGGCGTGAGCATCAGGCTCATCGTGCGCCCTTCAAGCCGTGTGTCCGTGGGCCGGTGGTCCTCGATGTAGAGGTCCTTGGTGGCCTCCAGCACCTGCTGGAGCACGGCCCGGCCAAACTCCGGGTGCGACGCCTCGCGGCCCCGGAACATGACCGTCACCTTCACCTTGAACCCCTCGCCCAGGAACTCCCGGACGTGGGTCACCTTGTTTTCCAGGTCGTGCTTGTCAATCTTCGGCCGGAACCGGATCTCCTTCGCCGTCACCGTGTGCTGGTGCTTGCGCGACTCGCGCGCCCGGCGCTTCTGCTCGTACCGGTACTTCCCGTAGTCCATGATCCGGCACACCGGCGGGTTCGCCTTCGGGGCGACCTCCACCAGGTCGTACCCGCGCTGCTCGGCCTCCTGGAGCGCGTCCCGGGGACTCATGATCCCCAGCTGCTCGCCCTCCTCGTCAATCACGCGCACCTGACGCGCGCGGATCTGGTCGTTCACGCGGATCCCGTCGTCCTTGTCCTTCCTTCCTGGGATTATGTTCCTGTCTCCTTCTTCCCGGACCGCCCCGGGATGTGCCGACCGCAACGCCCGCGGACACCAGGCCCGCCGCGCCGCGGCAAAAAAAAAGCGGCGGAAAGACACGTCTGTCCTTCCGCCGCAAAACGCGCAAACACACTTCACGCCTTTCACGCAACCACGCGCAGCAAACACGGGATATGCCCGGCCGCAGCATGGTGAGGACACGGTCCTTCTTGTCGGGACGGCCGCGTCGCCGCGCCGTCCACCCCGAAGCATACCAAAAAGCAGCCAAACCCGTCAACTTCCCGGCAAGCGCGTTACCGGGCCGGCGGGGGCCGGTCAGCCCACGGTGTAGGGGGCGCGCTGGGGCCGGTCCACGTGCTTGTTGGCCTCCTCGTCGTCGAAGCGCTCGGCGGCGGGGTCCCACTTGAGGGGGCGGCCGACCCAGCGGGCGATGTTGCCGAGGTGGCAGACGGTGGTGGACCGGTGGCCGGTCTCCACGTCCGTGACGGGGAGTTCGCGGGAGCGGATGCAGGCCTCCCAGTGGCCCAGGTGGTCCTCGCGGCCGTTGGCCTTTCCGGCGACGTCCCCGGCGAGCTGTTTGCCGAGTTCGGGGGGATCAGTGCGGAAGATGCCCCGGTCAAGCTCGAGGGTGCCGCCCTCGCAGATGAACTTGCCGCCGCCCTCGCGGCCCTGGCCGTCGAGATGGACGACGACGCCGCTGGCGTAGCGCATGTGCACGGGGTCGGTCAGGCCCTTGCCGTCGGCCCAGACCTCGACGGGGCCGGAGGCGTCCATGCCGAGGGCCCACTGGATCTGGTCGAGGCCGTGGGCACCCCAGCCGGTCATCTCACCGCCGGAGAAGGGCTGGAAGGAAATCCAGCCGAGGGGCCGGCCCTGGGCGTCCTTGCGCCCGTTGGCGCGGGGCAGGAAGAGGTCCTCATGGTAGGGGAGCACGGGGGCCTGGCCGCTCCAGCGGTCCCAGTCGAGCCCCCCGGGCAGGGGCTGCTCCGGCAGGTCGCAGGCCCACGGGCTGGGGTAGTTGGCCGCGTGCACCTCGCGCACGGCGCCGAGCTTCCCCTCGCGGATGAGCGCGCAGGCGACCCGGTTGGGCTCCATGGAGCGCTGCTGGCTGCCCGTCATGACGATGCGCCTGTGCTCGCGGGCGGCGTCGGACATGAGCCGCCCCTCGCGGATGGTGAGGGTCATGGGCTTCTCGACATAGACATCCTTGCCCGCGCGGCAGGCGTCTATGGAGGGCTGGGCGTGCCAGTGGTCCGGCGTGGCCACGACCACGGCGTCAATGCCGGGGTCGGCCAGCAGCTCGCGGTAGTCCGTGAAGACCTTCCAGCCCTTGTCGCTGAACTTCTTCAGCCGGGGCTGGAAGACATCCGCCGCGGCGACGCCCTCCATGCCCTTGGAGAGTTTCAGCAGGTCCTGGCAGCGGCGGCCCACGCCGATGAAGCCGACCTGGATGCGGTCGTTGGCGCCGAAAACGCGCCGGGGAAGAATGAGGGGGAACACGGAAGCGGCCAGCGCGCCGCGCAAAAACGCGCGGCGGCCCATGCGGCGGGGGTCAGACATGACATACCTCTCCTGGTGGCGTCCGGAAAGAAAAACACCCATCCCCGCCCCGCAGGAGCGGTGAGAAACCCTTGTCCGTGAAAAAAGCCATCCCTTACGCGGCGGCGCTCTTTCCCTTCAGGGAGACGATCTCGATGACGAAGCCGAAGACGCGGTCCAGAATGCCCATCACGGCCTCGTCGTCAACCGCCTTTACCACAGTGACCCGCCGAAGATGCTTCATGGTTCTTCTCCTGTCCGGCGGAAACGGCGTCCCGCCCGGAATGTCCCGTCTTTTCACTGTCCAGCCTAGCACAGCCGCCGGAAAAGGTCAAGCGCGGAAACAGGAAAAGCCCGCCGGGGCCGAAGCCCCGGCGGGCGTGAACCGCAAAGAAGGGCCGTTATTCCGGACGGCGTCCCAGAACGGCCAGCAGCGTGAGCGCCAGCGCCCCCAGGAAGAGGTCGCCCAGTTGCGATTTGAGGCCCTCCACCGTCATGTCGGCCTTGGAGCAGCTGCACCCGCAACCGCACCCCTTGACGCCCAGCTCCTCCTTGTCCAGCCGCCCGTCGCCGTTGAGGTCGAGGGCGTCGAATAGGGGCTGGGTGAGGGACGTGTAGACCCCGGCCGCCTCGTCGTACGAAAGCAGCCGGTCCCCGTCCGTGTCAGCGGACCGGAAGACTTCGGCCAGGGCGGCGCGGGCCGCCTCAACGGCGGCCGGATCCGGACCCGTGGAGACCACCAGCGAAACGGCGCTGCCGGGGGCGGCCTGCGCTCCCGCAGCCGGACTCTGGCTGATGACCAGGCCCCCCGCCACGGTGCTGCTGTACGCCCCGGCGACACCGCCCACCGTCAGTCCGGAGGAGGCGATGGCGGACCGGGCCTGCGCCTCGGGCAGGCCGGAGACATCCGGCACATTCACCGGCTGCGGCCCCTTGGAGACCACCAGCGACACCGCCGAACCGGCCGTAACACTTGCGCCCGCCGCCGGCGTCTGGCTGACCACCTGGCCCGCCGGAACCGCCGCGCTGAACGTCTCGGTCACGGAGCCAAGCGTCAACCCCGCCCCGCCAATCACGGCGCCAGCCGCGGCCTGGGTCAGGCCGACGACATTCGGCACGGTAACTGCGGGGGCCGGCCCCTTGGAGACCACAAGACTGACAGCCGACCCGGCCGCGACGCTCGCACCCGCCGCCGGGGTCTGGCTCATCACCTGACCCGCCGGCACCGTCGCGCTGTATTCCTCGATCACCGTGCCGACGGCCAGGCCAACGCCCGTGAGGGCCGTCCCGGCGGCCGCCTGCGTCATGCCGACCACGTTGGGAACGGTCACCGTCTCCGGCCCCTTCGAGACCACGATGTTCACCGGGGTGCCCGCCGCCAGCATGACACCTGCCGCCGGATTCTGGCTGATCACCTGGCCCGCCGGAACCGCAGCGCTGAAGGCCTCCGTCACCGCGCCCAGAGTCAGCTCGGCGGCCACGAGGGCCTCCCCGGCCTCCGCCTGGGTCATGCCGACCACGTTGGGAACCTCTTTGTCGCCCGCAGGGGCGGGCCCCTTGGAGACTTCAAGGTTCACAGCGGTTCCAGGGACCACCGACACGCCCGAGGCGGGCGACTGGCTCATCACCTGGCCCAGGGGCACCGTTTCGCTGAAGGACTCGGTGACCGTTCCGACGGCCAGGCCCGCGCCCGTGAGGGCGCTCTCCGCCGCGGCCTGGGTCAGGCCGACGACATTGGGCACCGTCACCGGCGCCGGACCCTTGGAGACCACGAGGTCCACGGAGGCACCGGGGGCGACCTCCACCCCGGCGGCGGGATTCTGGCTGATCACCTGGCCCGCCGGAACCGTGGCGCTGAGGTCCTCCGTCACCGCGCCAACCGCAAGGCCCACGCCCGTGAGCGCCGCCTCGGCGGCCGCCTGCGTCATGCCGACCACGTTCGGCACGGCCACCGGCGCCGGCCCCTTGGAGACGGTGAGGTTCACCGGGGTGTTCTCGGCGACCATGACCCCCGCGGCGGGGTTCTGGCTGATGACCTCGCCCGCGGGAACCGTGTCGCTGTACACCTCGGTCACCGTGCCCAGCGTGAGCTGCGCCGCAACCAGGGCCGCCCCGGCCTCCGCCTGGGTCATGCCGACCACGTTCGGCACCTCCTTGTCGCCGCCCGGCGCCGGACCCTTCGAAACTTCAAGGTCCACCGCCGTGCCGGGCACAACGGACGTGCCCGCCGCCGGGGTCTGGCTCATCACCTCGCCCACCGGCACCGTGTCGCTGAAGGACTCGGTCACCGTGCCGAC
>ERZ795031.3961-NODE-3961-length-12810-cov-5.711329_pt1 | contig 12810 bp, 13 predicted proteins | sample MGYA00375123_ERZ795031 | MGnify/ENA primary metagenome ERZ795031 (study PRJEB30166, sample SAMN05720159) | activated sludge metagenome | isolation source: anaerobic digester from wastewater treatment plant | place: USA | collected 2015-04-21 ... | reverse complement strand
CTGATTCGCTACCTCGTGCCATCACTGAAGTACTGGCTCTTCGATCGTTCGCGACTACAGCTTGAACGCATGACCAAGATTACGGACGAGGGCTGGACCGAGCTGGCCACGGCAGGCGACCGGATTCTCGAACGATCGTATGCCGAAACGATTGAAGTGGTGTCGCTAGGAAGACAGGGGTGCTAGATGGACGTCAAGCAGCTTTACAAGGACGCTGTTGGAAGTGTGGTGGTGGTGGAGACCGAAGACGGGTCGGGGACGGGCTTCGTGGCGCGGGGGGACGGACTGGTCCTGACAAATCACCACGTTGTCACGCCATGCGAAGCAGTGACCGTCAGGTACAGCGACGGCACAAGTTGCGAGGGAAAGGTCGTCTCCTCCGACCGAAACGCTGATCTCGCCGGTGTTTTTCCCCTGGCACCGTGGGCTCGGGAGCGAAGTCCCCTGCTCTTCGGGGAGGCGGCTGATGCGGAGGTGGGTGACTGGGTCATGGCTATCGGCCACCCTGGAGATGCCGCTGAATTCTCTATGACTCACGGCCATGTGTCGGCAGTGAACACGAAGGGTTGCTCCATAGACGGCCTCCTGCAACTCAACATGTCAGCGAACTGGGGCATGAGTGGTGGCCCCGTTCTTTGCGAGAAGGGCCGGGTGGTGGGCGTTACCACCCGCATCGTGTTCACCCGTGGCAACACGGTTCGCGTTGAGGGGTTGTGCGGTGCCGTGCCGTTGAACATGGTCCTTCCCTTTGTCGGAACAATCCCCGCCCTGACAGAAGACGTGCTGGCTCAACGGCAATACTGTGCCGTTTGCGGATGTCTTTCGCATCCAGGAACATACTGTGAGCGGTGCGGCGCGGCGTTCCGAAAAGCTTCGGCAACAGCAGCACCTCCTCCCATTGGTGCTCACACCTGCGCCATTTGCGGAATTTCTTTTGAAGAGAGTGGCGAAAAGTACTGCCGAAATTGCGGAACAAAACGATAAGGAGGCATGTTAATGGGTATCTTTTCAGCTATGTTTAGCGAGTCAAAGGAGGATAAAATAGCCCGGTGGAAAAAGGACATTCTTGAACTCTTGAAGACGCTTCCAGAAGAAGAGGATGTCGCAGTCGATATTGACGATACGGGGAAGATTGTGGCCCAAAAAGGTTCCGCTATGACGTTTGTAAGCTTCATTACGGAAGAAGATAACGATATCTATCTAATGGTCTGGTCTCCGCTGGTATATCTTCCCAAAGAAAACTTCGTTGCATTTTATCGCTATCTGCTAGATCGAAATAACGAAATGATCTGCCCGGCAAGGCTCGTAACCGATGGTGATGTCGTTGAGCTTGAAGCAGTTTTTGACACAGACTTTCTTTCCGATGACGTGATCCGCTATTTGGTGCTCATGGTCTTGAACGCTGCTGATATATTGGATGACGAGCTTGTTAACGAGTTTGGCGTGAAGCGTTGGACAGATGACTAGCACCTCTCGGTTGGACTAGGGCGATCCTCCTTTTGTCGCCCCTCGTTTTCTGATCTACTCCCCCTCGGGGGCGCGCATGGTTTTGTGTTCGAGGAAGCAGCAGCCGGGGCACATGGCGAAGAGGCGGGTGCGGCAGGTTTGGCGGAAGGCGCGCATCTCCACGTTGTTCCAGAGTTCCTGGAGGGTCTGCTCGCGGACATTGCCGACGCGCTTGATCCAGCAGGAGTAGGCGGCGCCCTGGCGGCCGATGAACATCGTGTTCCACGCGTTGCGGCAGGTGTAGTCGGCGAGGCGGATGCCGGTGTCGTAGTAGCGGATGAGCTCGGAGACGGGCATGCGCGGCAGGCGCAGGGCGACGCCGGCGTCGCGGGCGGCGTCGCGGGTGCGGTCGAGGGCCTCGGCGAGCTGTTTGGGGGCTATTCGCGGCCAGGAGAGGTCGCCGGGGCGGAACGACGCGGGGTCCACCTCGCCGAGCCCGGGCAGGTCGTGCATGCGGGTCTCGGTGACGAGGTTGAGGACGTCGGCGCCGGCGGCGGCGGCGACGCGGGGCATCTCGTGGAGGACATGGACGTTGGCCTGCTGGAGCACCGTGGTGACGTGGATGCGCGGGCAGGCCTTGCGGGCGGCGGTCCGCGCGGCGCGCAGGGCGGCCATGCCCGCCATGGTGCGCCCGAAGGCGCCCTTCATGGACCGGATCTCGTCGTGGAGGTCGCCGGGGGCCTCGATGGAGGTGCCGACGAAGTTGAGGCCGAGGCCGCCCATCCGCCGGGGGGCGAGGGCGGCGAGCTGCGCGGCGCGCTCCTCCGTGAGCAGGGTGGCGTTGGTGATGACATGGGTCCGGCACCGGCGCGAGGCGCTCTCCAGCAGTTCCCCGATGTCCTTGCGGAGGAGGGGCTCGCCCCCCGTGAAGGTGACCAGGCAGAAGCGGTGGCACTGGCTGATGACCCGGAGCCACTCCTCGGTCGTCAGCTCGCCGTCCTTCTGGGCGCCGGCGGGGGTGTTCTCCAGAAAGTCCAGGTACTGGCACATGCGGCAGCGCAGGTTGCACCGGCGGGTCATCTCGAAGATGTAATGCCACGCGGGAAAGGCGCGGCCCGACGCGAAAAAGCGGCGGGGCACGGCGCTGTAAAAGCGCTGCGCGGCCTCATACAGCCGCGCCGCGCTCAGCATCTCCCGGAAATCACTGTCCGCCATCCGTCATCCTTCCGAAGGTCCATTGCGGGAACACCCCGGCGGGGGGTCCGATTTCATGCCGGGGCATTATAGCCCGGATCGGCGGGGGAGCGGCGGTTTTGGTGTCTGGGCGGGGCGCATGGACGGTATGGACGGCATGGACTGTATGGACGGGGTGGGGAACCGGCGCGGCACTTCCCGGTTTCTGTGTCCATCCCGTCCATAACGTCCATAACGTCCATTCAGTCCCCCTTGCCCGGAGCCCGGTCAGAGGCAACCCTGGCGATCCCAGGGGGCGCGGACCGCAGGTCACACCCGCCCCCGGTCCTGCTCATTTTTCGCATTACCCCCTTACAAATGGGCGGGATTTATGTTATGCTCTTAGTGGAAAGGGACCGGCCACGGGGAGGCGGTGCGGCCGCCCGCGTCCGCGCGGGCGCAGGAGAGGAACGGGCGCGTGGTCAGGGCTAGAACGGAACAGCGGGACTCGGACCGGGTGCGCGTCGCCGCCCGGGTCGAGGTGCGCCTCCACAGCGGGGTGCTGGTGGAGGGGGTGGTGGTGGACTTGAGCGAGCGCGGCATCCTGATGGCCACGGAGCGGTCGCTGCCGCTGGAAAGCCGGGTGCGCGTGCTGATCTGTCCGGACAAGGGCGGCGCCGCCGACGGGGTCTGCCTGGACGGCCGGGTGGCCCGCATGGACATACGGGGCGTGGCGATCGCCTTCGCCCCGGTGGATTCGATCGAACGGAAGCGGCTGCGGCGCATCATGGACACGGACGGGGAGTCCCCGCCCGGCGGCGCCTGAGGGCCGCGCCCCACAGAAGAACGCACGCCCTTACGGAGGAACCGACGGGGATGAACAAGAGACGGGTGCTTTTCGCGTTTGCGGTGCTGCTGGTCGCGGGCGGGTGCGTTTCGGACCCCTCCGCCGTGCGGGAGAAGGACGGCCAGCAGTACGGCGTCACCGACGGCGTGTTCCGCGGGCGCTGGTGGAGCTATTACGAGCGGGGGACCTCCTATCTGGCGGGGGGCTTCCACGAGGAGGCGGCGGCGGACTTCGAGCAGGCGCTGAAGGGGCGCTCGCGCGACACCTGGCGCGCCCGCACCTACGGCCTGCATTTCGTGGAGTACTTCCCCGCCCGCGAGCTGGGCGTCTGCTACCTGCGCCTGGGGCGGCTGGACGAGGCGGAGCGCCAGCTCCAGGAGGCGCTGGCGATGGTGGACACGGAGCGCGCCCACGCCTTTCTCGACGAGGTGAAGCGCGAAAAGATCCGCACGGGGGCGCTGAAGGACGACACGGCCCCCGCCCTCGCGGAGGACATGCAGCCCGCCCGCATTGTCGCCGAGCGCGAGCTGCCCGTCGAGGTCGCCGTCGCCGACGACACCGGCGTGGCCGAGGTCCGCGTGAACGAGCAGAAGGCCTTCCAGCGCGGCAGCCAGACGGAGATCAAGGTGAAGGAGACCGTCGAGCTGGACGAGGGCACGCACGAGGTGACGGTGACGGCGGTGGACCTCGCGGGCAGGGAGACGGAGCAGAAAACGACGGTGACGGTGGACCTGACGGGGCCCACGCTGGGCATCTACATCCCCGTGGAGCCGACGGTCACGGGCGACCGCACCATCCTGCTGGAGGGCGCGGCGGTGGACACGAACGGCGTGAGCCGCGTGGCCGTGGACCAGCGGGTCGTGGCCGAGTCGGCGGGCGATCCGAAACTCGCCTTCACCGCCGAACTGCCCCTGGCCCCCGGCGAGAACACCTTCGTGGTGGCGTCAAACGACACGGCGGGCAACGAGACCCGCTCGGCCCTCAAGGTCTTCCAGGGCGACCCCGAGTCCATGGAGGCGAAACTGTGGCTCCAGCGGCAGCGGCGGGACCGCGGCGGGCTGGTGTTCGCCTCGGCCGACGAGCCGCGGGTGCTGCTCCAGCTCGCGCAGGAGGCCGCCCCCGCGCCGGACGGCGAGATCCGCCTGAAGTCGCCGCAGTCCGACAAGCCCTACCGCCACAGCCGCGCGCTCATGGTGTCCGGCGAAGTCGTTGGGCAGCAGCCCCTCAAGTCCATCTCCATCAACGGCGTGCCCGTGGAGCCCCTGGCCAACGCGCCGAAGGAGAGTTTCACGCGGCGGCTGCCGCTGGAGACGGAGAAGGAGGGGCGGTTCCAGGTGGCCATCCGCGCCGAGGACGCCGCCGGGAAGGTGCTGGAGAAGTCGGTGGACGTCGAGGTGCGCCCCGTGGCGCTGAACACCGTCGAGAGCCGGATGCCCGTGGCCGTGCTGGCCTTCGCCGGGCCGGGGGTGGACGAGGGGGCGGCGTTCGCCCTCCGCGCGGAGACCGAGGCCGCCGTGACGATGAAGGGGCGGTTCCGCTGCCTCGAGCGCGCGCAGCTCCAGCAGGTGCTCACGGAGCAGCAGCTTGCCCAGGCGCTGGCCGACCCCAACCAGGCCATCGCCCTGGGCCGCCTCACGAACGCCCAGATTTTCCTGACCGGCGAGCTGTTCCCCCGCGACGGCAAGGGGCTCGAGGTCAAGATGCGCGTCATCAGCACGGAAACCTCGGACATCGTGTCCATCCTCGACGCGTTCATCGCCGACGCGTCGGACCCGGCGCAGGTGAAGCAGGCGGCGGCGGCGCTGTCGGCGCAGCTGGAGGCGATGTACCCGAAGCTTTCCGGCGAGGTGGTGGCCGTGCGCGGCGCGGGCGCGGGCGCCGAACTGCTCATGAACTGGACCAAGGAGGACGGCGTGCGGCAGGGCGCGTACCTGCTGCTCGTGAACGAGACGCCGGCCTGGGTGGACGAGACGACCGGCGAGGTGCTCGCGCCGCCGGAGTATGTGCCCGTGGGCCGCGCCCGGATCGAGAGTCCGGGCGACACCGGCACGCGCGCGAAGACGCTTGACCTTCAGCAGGAGGGTGCGACGATTGAAAAAGGCATGCCCGCTGTCACGATGTGACGCCCCCTTCCGGCGGCCGGGGATCGCGCTGCTGGCCGTGCTGGCCGCGGCGGCCCTCGCGCCGTGTGCCGGGGCGCAGTCCGTCAACATCACGTCCTCCCCGAACGTGGTGGGGAGCGGCGCGCGCGCCCTGGGCATGGGCGGCGCGTTTGTGGCCGTGGCCGACGACGCCACGGCGGCCTCGTGGAACCCCGGCGGGCTCACGCAGCTCGAGCGCCCGGAGTTCTCGCTGGTCTACGACTTCAAGTGGGACGGCGAGGACTTCTCCTCGGACCGGCACCCCGAGATGGACGAAAGCCACAGCCTGAGCCTCAGCGGCCTGAACTACATGAGCGCGGTCTACCCGCTGCCCTTCGCGCCCGCGGGCCGCAACCTGGTGGTGAGCCTGAGCCTCCAGCGCAAGTTCGATTTCGACCGCCGGCTGAAGTTCCGCTACAACGGACTCGTCCCCGCCGGAAACGTTGCGGCCCTCTTCTCCGCCCTCGTGGACTACCGGCAGGAGGGCCAGCTCTCCAGCCTCTCCCCCGCCGTCGGCTTCGAGATCACCGAGGAGCTGTCCCTGGGCCTTGTGGTCAACCTGTGGAACGAGGACATCATCCCGAACAACGAGTGGAAGTCTGTCTCGGAGCAGCGCACCCTGAGCCGCATCCTCGGCGGGTTCGCCACCAACACGCTCAGCCGGACCATTGAGCGCCACAAGAATTTCCACGGCATCAACTACACCGCCGGCGCGCTGTACAAGCCCGACGACCGGTGGAGCTTCGGCCTCGTCTACCACACCCGCTTCACCGCCGGGGTGGACTACGAGCAGTCGCAGGAGGTGCGCGTGGGCGGCGTCCGGGGCATGCTCCGCACCGGGTCGCGCCACAAGGAAATCACCTTCCCCGACGCCGTGGGCGTCGGCGCGGCCTACCGCTTCCCCAACGACAAGCTCACCCTCTCCTTCGACGTGACGCGCCGGTCATGGGACCAGTTTGTGATCCATGACAAGCGCAACCGGAACCCGCGCCTGCGCAAGGTGTGGGGCGTGTCCGGCCTGGACACGGACGCCCACGACATGGACGCCGTGTGGACCGTGCGCGCGGGCGCCGAGTATGTGTTCGTGGACGCGCGGAAGCCCGTCCAGAACATCCTGCCGAGCGTGCGCGCCGGCGTGTTCTACGACCCCGAGCCCGCCAGCGGCCGCCGGGACGGCTTCCTCGGCCTCAAGCGCGGCGACGGCTCGCCGGACGACTACTACGGCGTCACGCTGGGCCTGGGGCTGCTGCTGTACGACCGGGTGAACCTGGACCTGGCCTACGTCTACCGCTGGGGCGACGACAACCGGGTGGACACCTTCGGGTTCTCCGGCACGCGCGCCGACGTGGACCAGCACACCATCTACCTGTCCACGGTCATCTACTTCTGATCGGGTGGGCGGTGTCGCCACTCGTCCACGATGGAGCGCTTCCACAGGGGAACACCGACGCGGTAGGCCGCGCGCCCGACGAGGTGCGCCGCCACGGGCGCGGTGAGGAAAACGAACACCACGATGAGGAAGGCCCGCACGGCGATGGCGAAGTCGCCAAAGTGCAGGGCGACGGCGAAGATCGCGCAGGTGACGCCGAGGGTGCCGCTCTTGGTGGCGGCGTGCATCCGGATGTAGAGGTCGGGCAGGCGCACCACGCCCAGCGCGGCGAGGAACATGAACACCGCCCCGGCGAGCATCAGCCATTCCACCGGCGTTTTAATCATGGCTTCCCCCCCCTGGCGACGTAGTACGCGAAGGCCACCGTGCCCAGGAACGACACCACGGCCAGCACCAGCGCGTCGCGCAGATACACGGGCTGGTCGAAGACCAGGGCGCACATGCAGATGATCCCCACCACGAGCGTCGAGATGAGGTCCAGCGCGACGACCCGGTCGGGGAGGGTCGGGCCGCGCAGGAGCCGGCCCACGGCCAGCAGCAGCGCGGCGCCCAGCAGCGCGGCGGCAATGTGCATCACGGGGCTCATCGCAGCAGCTCCAGCAGGCGGCGCTCCAGCCCGTCCTTGATCTCGCGCCGCACGTCCTCCGGGTCGGTGATGAACATGGCGTGCAGGTACAGCGTCTTTCGGTCCTCCGACACGTCGAGGGTCAGCGTGCCCGGCGTCAGCGTGATGAGGTTCGCCAGCAGCGTGATCTCCAGGTCCGTCTCCGCGTCCAGCGGCACCGCCACCACGCCGGGTTTCGACGTGTGCCACGGGGTGATGACATCGTAGGCCACGCGGAGGTTGGACACGACCATCTGCCACAGGAACCACGGGAGAAACAGCAGAAGCCTCCGGGTCCGCCGGAAATAGCCGCTCTCCGACCCCGCCCGGGTCAGCGACAGCGCCGCATAGGCAAGGGCAAAGCCCGCCATGAGGTTGAGCGGCGTCATCACGCCGGTCAGCGCCCCCCAGAGCAGCGCCAGCAGGATGTTCCACAGGAAGAGGATCATGCCGCGCCCTCCCCCAGCACCGCGCGGATGTAGGCGCCTTTGTCCAGCAGCTGCTCCGCCGCGTCCAGCGCCAGCCGCATGCACGGGCCCGCGCCCAGCCCCATGAGCAGGGACACCGCCGCCAGCACGGTCACGGGGATGAGCATCCCGGCGACGGCCCGGTCTGTTTCCGTGTCGCGGCCCGGCGCGGGGTCGGGCATGCCCTCCGGCGCGGGTTTCCAGAAGGCGTAGTTCCAGATCTTGGTCATGGAGTACAGCGTCAGGAAACTGACCACCACGGCGACGGCGAACACGGTCCAGTGGCCCGTGCGCGCGGCGGCCACCAGCAGGGCGAGCTTGCCGAAGAACCCGGAGAAGGGCGGCAGGCCCGCCAGCGACATGGCGGACACGAAGAAACACGCGGCGAGCCACGGCCGCGCGCGGCAGAGCCCGCCCAGGCGGTCGAGGTGCGTCTCCCCCGTGAGCCGGCGGGCGATGCCCGCCACAAGGAAGAGGTTTGTCTTCACGACAATGTTGTGGATCATGAAGTAAATCGCGCCCGCGAGGCCCATGACGGAGAAGAGCCCGAGGCCCATGACGATGTAGCCGATCTGGCTGACAATGTGGAACGCGAGGATCTTCGGGAAGTCGTACTTCGACGCCGCGCCCAGCACCCCCGTCAGCATGGTGACCCCGGCCAGCGCCAGGATCACCGGATGGGTCCACCCGATGTCGTGGACAAACACCAGCGTGAACACCCGGATCAGGGCGTAGGCCCCCACCTTGGTCAGCAGCGCGCTGAACAGCGCCGCCACCACCGCCGGCGGCGTGTGGTAGGACGCGGGCAGCCAGAAGAAGAAGGGGAACAGGGCGGCCTTGATGCCGAACGCGACAAGAAACAGCATGGCGATGGCGGTCAGCAGGCCCGGGGAAAGGTGCGTGTCCACGGCGAGGGAGAGGTCCGCCAGGTTCAGCGTGCCCACCCTCCCGTAGAGGATGCCCGCGCCGGAGAGGAACACGGCGGAGGACACCAGGTTGAGGGTGACGTACTTCAGCGCGCCCTCGAGCTGGGGCCGCTCGCCGCCCAGCGCCATGAGCGCGAAGGACGCCATGAGCATCACCTCGAACCAGACATACAGGTTGAAGATGTCGCCCGTGAGGAAGGCGCCGCACACCGCCGCCAGCAGGGCCAGCACCAGCGGGTAATAGCCGAACCGCTCCCGGCCGCGGTCCAGGACGAACAGGGAGTAGACCACGATGCACAGGCCCATTCCGGCCCCGGCGCAGACCATGACCGCGGCGAGCAGGTCCGCCACGAAGGTGATGCCGAAGGGCGCGGGCCAGCCGCTCACCTGCACCGCCGCCACGCCGCCGCCGCGCACCCCCGCGAAGAGCGCGCCCGCCGCGAGGCAGTGGGCCAGGGACACGCCGAGCGCCACCGCGCGCTGCGCCCCCGGGCTGCGGAAGAGCAGCACGCACAGCACGGCCCCCGCCAGCGGGACCAGCAGCGGAAGTGTCAGCAGCAGGCTCATGTGTCGGTGCCCTTCAGCTCGTCCACGTCGTCCGTGGGCACCACCTGGTGCGTCCGCTCCACCAGCGCGAGCAGGAAGGCCAGCACGCCGAACCCGATGACGATCGCCGTCAGGATGAGCGCCTGGGGCAGCGGGTCCGCCGTGTCCGGCGGCGCGGACAGCGCGCCCTCGGCGATGATGGGCGCGCGCGCGCGGGTGAGGCCGCCCGCCGTGAAGATCAGCAGGTTCGCGCCGTGGCCGAGCAGGGCCAGCCCGAGGATGATTTTCACGACGTTGCGCTGCAGCAGCAGGTACACGCCCGCCGCGTACAGCCCGCCGACCACCGCCGCAAAGAGAAGCTCCATCACGATTCCCCCCGGTCCACGTCGGCCATGGAGAAAATGATGAGCAGCGACACGCCGATGACATCCAGGAACACCCCGGCGTCGAACAGCAGCGGCGTGCCCAGGGCCGCTGAGCCCCCGCCGGGCAGGGGCAGGTTCACCCAGTACGCCGTCAGGAAAGGCTCGCCCGCGAGCAGCCCCACCATCCCGGAGGCCAGCGCCAGCAGCAGGCCCGCGCCGATGAGATGCCGGGGGTCCAGCCAAAGCCTCCGCCGCGCCTCGGCCGTGTCAAAGGCCAGCGCGTACAGCACAAAGGCCGACGCGGCCACCAGCCCGCCCGTGAACCCGCCGCCGGGCTCGTTGTGGCCGCTCATGAGCAGGAACACGGAGAGCAGCAGCAGGATGGGGAACATGTAGCGCGTGGCGGAGCGGAAGATGACGGAGTTCATGGCTTCCCCCCCTCTCCGCGCGGCTTCAGGTGCAGCACGGCATAGGCCCCGAGGGCCGCCAGCGCCAGCACGGTGATCTCGCCCAGGGTGTCCAGGGCGCGGAAGTCCACCAGGATCACGTTCACCACGTTGCGCCCGTGGCCGAGGGACAGGCTGTTGTCCGCAAAATAGCGCGCGAGGGCCGTCGGGTGGCGCTCGTCTGCGGCCACCAGCACCAGCAGCGCCATGACCACGCCCACCGACCCCGCCAGGAGGAGGTTGCCCGTCTGGAAGACCCGGCGGGCGCGCGGTGCAAAGGCGGGCAGGTGGTAAAACGCGAGCACCAGCAGGATGACCGTCAGCGTCTCGATGACGAACTGGGTCATGGCCAGGTCGGGCGCGCCGAAAAGAATGAAGATGACCGCCATGCCGTAGCCCACCACGCCCAGCGCGGCCACTGCGGCCAGCCGCGTCCGCATGTGGACCACCGCGCCGATGGACACCGCCATCAGCAGTCCCAGCCCGGCCTCGTGGTACCGCAGGTGAAGCAGCGCGGAAAGGGACCGGCTGTGCAGGATGCGCCCCACTTCGGGGCTGTGGCGCAGGAGCACCGGCGCGGTCAGCAGCACGAGGGTCAGGAAGACCAGGGTGAGATAGCCACGCAGGTACCCATGCTGGATCACCCGCGTCTGCGCGCCCGCCGTCCACACCATCCCCCGCATCCCGGCGTTCCAGAGGTTCTCCGGCTCCCCCGGCGACAGCAGCCGGAACCCGCCGAGGAGTTCCCGGATCCGGTCCCGCGCGAAGAACAGGCCCAGCCCGACGACGAGGGTGGCCGCGCTCAGGCCCAGCACCAGCCCGCCGTGCGCGGCGTGTCCGGAGGGGGTCAGGGATTCCCCCAGCACGCCCGCCGCCGCGGGCAGCAGCAGCGCGCGGTCGAGCATCCCCGGCGCGAGCCCGAAGGCCAGCGACCCCGCCGCCAGCACCAGGGGAGGAAGCCACAGGGACGGAGACGGCTCATGGGCGTGCTTCGGCGTGTCGAGGGGGCGCCCCACGAAGGGGCGCACGCCCACCGCCAGCGCGACCAGCACAAAGAGCAGCGCGCCCGCAACGGTCACCGCCGCCACGGCGGGCGAGGCCAGCACCGCGGCGTAAACATGCTCCTTCGCCGTGAATCCAAAGAGGGGCGGCGCGCCCGCCATGGACAGGGCGGCCACGGCCGCCGCCACCGCCGTGAGCGGCATGGCCCGGCCCAGTCCGGAGAGCCGCCGCAGGTCGCGCTCCCCCGTGGCGTGGTCCACGGCTCCGCCCACGAGGAAGAGCCCGGCCTTGTACAGCGCATGGGCGAAGAGGAAAGCGACCGCCGCGTGGACCGCCGCCTCGGTGCCGATGCCGAAGAGCAGCATCATGACCCCCAGCGCCGCCACGGTGGAATGGGCGAGCATCCGCTTGATCACCGTCTGCGCCGCCGCCCGCACCCCGCCGTAGAGCAGGGTCGCGCCGCCAAATACAATGAGCCCCGTGTGCCACACGGCGTCGTCCGCGAACACCGGGTGCATCCGCGCCACAAGGTACACGCCCGCCTTCACCATCGTCGAGGAGTGCAGGTAGGCGCTGGCCGGCGTCGGCGCGGCCATGGCGTTCGGCAGCCAGAAATGGAACGGAAACTGGGCCGACTTGGTGAAGGCCCCCAGCAGCAGCAGCACGACCACCGCCACCCGCGCGGGATGCCCGCGCAGCGCCTCCGCCGACGCGGCCATGCCCGACAGGTCCGTGGTGCCCGTGACCCCGGCGAGAATCACCATCCCCGCCAGCAGGGCCAGCCCCCCCGCCGCCGTCACCAGCAGCGCCTGGAGCGCCGCCGCCCGCGAGGTCTCCTCCTCATGGTTGAACCCGATGAGCAGGTACGAGGTGAAGCTGGTCAGCTCCCAGAAGATGAAGAGGAGGTAGAGGTTGTCCGCCAGCACGAGGCCGAGCATGGACGCCATGAACGCGAAGAGGTAGAGGAACCAGCGGCCCAGGAACGGGTGGCCTGAAAGATAGCCGCCGGAATACACCGTCACCAGCGCGCCGATGCCGGAAATGAGCAGCGCGAAAAGCAGGGAAAGTCCGTCGGCGCGAAAGGCCAGGCTCACGCCCAGCTCTGGGGCCCAGTCCAGGGTGGACACCGCGCCCCCCTCCGCCAGCAGCCGCAGGAAGTACAGGAACAGCCCCGCCGGAAGCGCCGCAAGGATCCACCCGGCCCGTTTGCCCGCCGCGCCGCACACCGCGGGCGCAAGCAGGGCCCCCGCGAATCCGGACATGACAGAAATCAGCATACGCCTCCTGTGCAGCCTTGACCTGGGGGTTTCCCCGAAGAATTCCTAAGTGTCCCGCTCTTTATAACATAGACGGAGGGCAAGTTCTATTCCCCGGACTCCCGGGCATACGGGGAGCACGGACAGCGTCGGGCGGAACCCTGTCCGCTTCGTCGACCTCGTCGACCTCGTCGACCCCGT
>ERZ795031.3948-NODE-3948-length-12846-cov-5.182003_pt1 | contig 12846 bp, 6 predicted proteins | sample MGYA00375123_ERZ795031 | MGnify/ENA primary metagenome ERZ795031 (study PRJEB30166, sample SAMN05720159) | activated sludge metagenome | isolation source: anaerobic digester from wastewater treatment plant | place: USA | collected 2015-04-21 ... | reverse complement strand
CTAGAGTTTCAAAACTACCTGTTGCTTCAGGATAAGATAGTGTCTGATTATAATAAGCTGTTAAAGCTGTAGAAATTGTACTTGCACCCTTTTTATGTGCTGTATCTGCAGCATTCTGGATGATAGCTCTACCACCAAAAAAACCTACTGCACTAAGTAGTACGATTATCGCCATGACGACAAGCATCTCGACGAGAGTAAAACCTTTATATGTTTTTCTCATATTAAATAATAACAAATTATTTAGGGCAATATTTGAGAGAAACGAACACTCATCATATTACTCATTCCAGAGTATCACTTGGTTGATTATAAGTCAAATACAGATTAAAATTCTTTTGCGGAAACTCTGTTTTTGGGTGTCAAAAAATAGTGTATCAAAAACTACTATATACATCCAAAAGCCGTATGAATTGTTAAGACTAGAATAAAGTACAAAATGCTAAAACATTTATATTTCTGAACTGGAATCGTCAATGTCCTAGCCCGAAATAAATCGATAATATATATCTGGAAGTTTTCTTAAGTCCCAAAATCAATCAAAGATATTTTACTCTAGAGCAAGACGATAACCCTTTCACTACATTGTAATGAAAATTTAGCAACAAGCTGCGAGCTATATAATTTTGTTTTAGCTCATTTGTTCGGAAATTTCAAGTGAGCATCTATTTCTCTCACCCCATTTTCTAATAATAAATTCTAATAATAAATCCTCAAGATCTTACTATCCGCCAAAAGCACTCGAAAGACTAAACATAGGCATATAAACAGCAAGAGCAATAAAACCTACAATTACACCCATTATTATCAGCATAACCGGTTCAAGTAATGTAGATAATGTATCTGACATCACCTCCACCTCTTCTTCATAATATTCTGATAATTTGCCCAAAACTTCATCAAGTTTACCTGTTTCTTCACCAACTGCAACCATCTGACTCACAATCAATGGGAAAGCAGTAACACGAGAAAGTGGAAGAGCTAGAGGGATACCTTTTTCTATATCCTTTTTCGCATCTTGTACGCCAAATCTAAAAACAAGATTAGTAAGCGAATAGGAGGTTAATTCCAAAGCAGAAAGTATAGGCAATCCGCTTTTCATAAGTAGAGAGAGAATCCTTGAAAACTGAGCTATTTGAATATTCGAAATAAGTTTGCCAAATACAGGGATCTTTAATGCTATTTTACTAAACATCAATTTGCCAGATGGCGTATCAGTATAAACTTTTATAACGATACCTACAACTGCAGCAAATATTAGAAATACCCACCAATAATTTACGAATGTATTACTCATAGCTATCACAGCTTTTGTGACCCAAGGAAGTTCTGCACCAGCATCATCAAACATCTGCTTGATTGAAGGCACCAAGACAACCATCAACAAAACAACTACTGTTATAACTACAACCAAAATAATTATTGGATATGTTGTTGCTGACTTTATCCTTTGCTGGACTTTACTATTCTTTTCTAGCTCAATAGCTAAACGCCCTAAAATAGTATCAAGATTACCACTTTGTTCACCAGCATCTATCAAGTTGATTGTTATCGTGTCAAAGACATCAGGATATTTTGCTAGAGATGCAGATAGACTTAAGCCACCTTCGATATCCGATATTACCAATCCAAGCACCTTTTTAAACCGTGGATTTTGCGCCTGTTCACGCAAGATCTGTAAAGCGCGTGGCAATGCCAAACCTGCAGATATCATTGTTGAAAGCTGTCGCATAAAAACAACTTTATCCTTCATCGGAACTCCACCGATATTTATTTCCTTAAGTTTATCAAGATTAAAACCAATATCTTCAGCAACTTCGACAATAGTAAGATCCTTTTTTTGTAAAGTATCAACAACTTGATTACTATCCTTTGCCTCCATACTACCTTTTACGATAGCACCTTCTTTTGTTCGTGCAGAATATTTAAATTTTCTTGCCATTTTTCAATTTACGATTATTTTATTTTTCCACTAATATTTCTTGCTATTTTTCAATGCAGAAAATGCTTTACAAATTCAACACGCGATAACAAATTAAATATGCGACAACTTACTTTTTGTTATCAATTCTCGATTTCTACTATTACACCATTAATACTAACACATTTTTACGAGCAAACTAGTATCTAACCCTTAAGTAATCTTGAAATCTCTTCAGGATGGACTGCATAAGCCATAGCTTTTTCCATAGTAATAAGATTTTCTCTAACCAGTGATACTAAAGCTGATTCTAACGAAATCATGCCAATATCTGAGCTTGTACCTATCACATTGTCCAACTGATGGGTTTTACCTTCACGAATCAGGTTTCGTACAGCTGGATTTGCAATCATAATTTCACAGACTGCTTTACGACCACCCTTGTCCAATGGAATCAATCTCTGACCTATTATTGCTTCAACCACATTTGCAAGCTGAGCTCGAATTTGCGATTGTTGATTTTCTGGGAATACATCGATAATCCTATCAACCGTTTGAGAAGCACTATTAGTATGCAATGTTGCAAATACCAAATGGCCTGTTTCTGCCAAAGTTATCGCTGAAGAAATTGTCTCATAATCACGCATTTCTCCGACAAGTATAACATTAGGATCTTCTCGCAAAGCACTTTTTAAAGCTATCTGCCATGAATGAGTATCATCTTGAACTTCCCTTTGAGAAATTAAAGCTTTGGCAGGAGGAAAGACATATTCAATTGGATCTTCTATTGTTAATATGTGGCACTGACGAGTTAAATTCACTTCCTGGATAATTGAAGCGAGTGTAGTACTTTTACCATGTCCAGTAGGTCCAGTTACTAAAACTAATCCCTGAGATAATTTTGTTAATTGATGGAATATTGGAGGTAAGCCTAATTCGTCTATCGTACGAATCTTCGAAGGTATCAATCTGAATGCTGCCGCCATTGTCTGTTGCTGAAAATATGCGTTGATCCTAAATCTCCCCATATCTTTGTATGCATATGCAAGATCAATTTCTCGATTAACCTCGAGTCTGTCTCGTTTATCTTCGCTCAATACAGGCAAAACTAACTCAGCAATGTTTTCCTCAGTAATGATTTCATCTGATACAGGTACCAATGAGCCATCAAGCCTTATCATTGCAGGATAACCAACATTTACGTGGAGATCTGAGGCATTTCTCTCGATAACCATCGCAAGCAACTGTTCTATACTATATATATAATGTTTACTAGATTTAATTGGCTTATTTTCTTGAGTAATATTTGTATTAACCATTCCGTTTGAACCAGCTCCTAAGCCATTATCCGTATTTTGCTGTACAGGCGATGAATTCTCAACAACCTGAGTAGATTGAATCGGTTGATTAGTGCTATCCGCTTGAGCACTAACTGCCTGATTATTAATTTCAGCTACAGTACTATCTACTTTATTTGCTGATACATCACCAACACTATTAATGTCACTTGCCACGACTGTATTCGTATTTTCCACAGGAGTACCAGCAGTCAGATTTTCAAATGGCAAATTAGTTACTTGAACATTTGGATCTACAGTTGGACTCGCTTCCACCGTCGGACTTATTGAAGGTGGTGCCACAGCAGTATCCCCTGAGACACTAGCTGTAACAGTATTTACTGGATCCGATTGACTAACAGCACTTGCTCCTTGGACTGCATTATCCTGACTGGTAGCACTTACTACTTTCGTCGGATCAACAAAATCTGCAACTGGAGTCACAGTTGGAGCGATAACAGGTGTACTAACCGCTCCAGTGCTCGTTAGTGAAGTACTCATATTATTATCCATAATTTTTTCTCCTAATTTATCTAATTTATTATTTTGAATGCTTTGTGCAAATTCATTATATTCTTCAACAGGTTTTGTAACAGGCTGCTGACTCTCTGTTGAAGCAATCGTTTCTTTTTTTTCAATCACTGGCATACCTGGGATTGAGGACAAGGGCAAATCTGATGTTGTCGCATTATCTGATTGTTCTTCAATGCTTGTTTTAGTATCTGAGTGATCTTCCTTTTCGGCCTGTGTATTAATATCTATCTTACCATCAGAAGTATTATCCTCTTCAACAATATCTAATTCAGGTAATTGTATTTTTGTATCATTCTTCTTTTCTGCAACTTCAGCCTTATCAGCATTATTTTTATCATCGCTTTGGGGTAATTCTTCCGCCTTCTCTTCGTCAGCTGTACCTTCAACTGTAAAGAATTGATCTCTAAGTTTTGCAAGTCTCTGTGCGAATTTCGACTGCTTCTTTTTCTTCTCTTTCTTATCGTTATCATCACTTAATTGAGTGCTATTTCCATCATCAGAAACAGTAATGTTTTGACTAACTTGCGAACTTATATTACTATTCCCAATACTAACACTATCCGCGTTTATTACATTGCTCGATTGAGTAGAAGCATTTACTGTAACCGTACTGGATGCAGGATCAGATAATTGCGATTGAGCTGAGATATCTGTTTTATCTTGAATACCTGTTTGGGTATCCTGTGCAATACCGATATTGCGTGAAAGGGAGGGGGAAACGGTCTGTGAAACATTACTCTCGCTCGTCGATACTGGCTGTGAGGGCTGTGAAACATTGCTCTCACCTGTCGATACCTGCTGTACGGACCGTGAAACATCTGGTAGATTCTCTGTCGAGATTACACTAGTCTGTGAAACAATATTATCTTGTCCTACCAAACCAACGTTTTCTTTCTTAATGTCCTTTTGTACGTTATCAGAGATCGCCGTTGTAAAATCTGGAGTTTGAGAAGGCGACTCAATTTCGTTTTCACCAGATTCAGACATTGTCGGCAAGCCAACATTTAATTTGGTTTGCTCGATCTTCTTACTAGCTAAGTTCATTATATCAGAAATTGTCTTATCATTATTAACAGCATTATCTTGATTTAAAGGCTTACTTACATAGGACAAATCAGACTGAATTGTTGGTACAATAGGCTGAGTAGCTGTTATATCTACAGTAGGATTTATATTTGTTTGTGTATTCGGAACATTGGTATTCGGAACATCAGAATTCGGGATATTAGATGTTTGCATAGATAGATCAACAACAGGAGATTGAGAAGACGAAGGAGTTGTTGTAGAAACTTGAGCTACAGAAGCCGTTTGTGCCATTGAACCTAATTGATCATTTGTTGTTGGCAGGACAGTTGAATTTACTTGAGTTGCAGTTGAAGATGAGTCAGTAGATACTGGATTAGTACCTGCAGGAGTTGCACTAGGATATGTAAAATCTAAACTATTTCCCATTTAGGCAGCAATTAATTAAATTAATCTTTCGATACTCTCATAACTTCTTCAATAGTAGTAACTCCCTCGAGAGCTTTCAAGTACCCATCTTGTTTCATTAGTATCATGCCATTTTTTACACCTTCATTTTCAATATCCGAAGCCGTACTATTATCCATCATCATCCTACCCATTGATTCCGTTATCGACATGACTTCAAAAATACCAATACGACCGGAATATCCAGTTCCATTACATCTATCACAGCCCTTACCCTTATAGAGATACAATATTTGTTTACCGTCTGGAGTTACTTCTGGGCATTTAACATCTGTAGAACCACTTGGACCATCAGTATTTACTGGAGCTCCTGCCATAACAGCACTACCTACAGTGTTTCCAATTTTCGATTTTTCGGCCTTACAGAAATCCGTAGCGTATTTATAAATATCAAAATTCTGCAGATTAGAAAGCACCTTCTTTATATCCATTATCTCCGCCTCAGTTGCAGGTATAGCTTCACGACAGTATGGACAAATACGTCTGGGCAATCTTTGTGCAACAACAAGACGCAATGTCGAAGCCAATAGATACGGTTCAATACCCATATCTATAAGTCTCGGTACTGCCGTCGCCGCACTATTTGTGTGAAGAGTTGATAAAACTAGGTGTCCAGTCAAAGAAGCTTCTACTGCAAGTTGAGCCGTCTCACGATCTCGAATCTCACCAACCATAACGATATTTGGATCTTGCCTCAATATTGAACGAAGTCCGGTAGCAAAAGTCAGACCGACATCTGGATTTATCTGAACCTGATTCACACCTGGAACCCGTATTTCAACAGGATTTTCAAGGGTAATAATATTTACCTTTGGATCATTTAATTTTCCCAAAGTACCTGCTAAAGTACGAGTCTTACCACTACCAGTAGGGCCCGTAATTAATATGATGCCATTTGTAGCTCTTATCGAATCCATATATATTTTATAACCATTACCTCGTAAACCAGATGTTTCAAGAGCTGGAACTTCATTTCCAGATTCGAGTATACGCATAACTATTTTTTCTCCATACACGGTCGGTAGAGTGGAAACACGAATATCAACCTTTCGATCTCCGGATTTTAAAGTAATCCTACCATCTTGAGGTATTCGCTTTTCATCAATTTTAAGATCAGCCATGATTTTGATTCTAGATATAACCGAGCTTGTTAAATGTTTTGGTAATGCCAATTTCTCCGTCAGAATACCATGTATCCTAAGTCGTACTCGCAATTTACCCTCCATCGGTTCGATATGAATATCTGAAGCATTTGATTTGATTGCAAATTGAAAAATCGAATTTACAATCCTCGCAATAGGAGCATTCTGCAACGATACATCATCAAGTGAGCTTGCACTTGTACTATCTAATTCCGTTACTGGCCCTTCAATATCCTCAAGAGCTTCACTAACCTCTGTTGAAATTACTTCACCAGATTTCCTCTCCAAAATTGCATTTACCGCTTTTTGGGTTGAAATATGAACCACCAGGCGCGAACCAAGAGGCAACATATGCTCGATTGCCTGAATAGCCTGGATATCAAATGGATCTACCATCGCAATTTTAATTTCATTACCTTCCTGTGAAAAAGGTACAGCATTGTAGGTCTTCAAACTATCGACTTTAATTAAGCCGAATACTGTATCTGGAATATTAATATTTAATAAATCAGCATAAGGGATATTAAATAGCTCTGATTTTACCTGAGCAAGTACGATGTCATCAACAATACCCTGTGACAACAAGAGTTGTTCTTCGCCTTGACTTGACTTAATAAGATCTACGCGAAGTTTATCCGCGGTGATTTTATCAATTTTGCCTTGTTTTTCAAGAAAATCTATTATTTTTGTGTTTCCCATGGGCAGTGGATGTAAAATGAAAACTACTACAGTTCTTTTAAGATATTATCACAAACTTTATTCAAAAGGAAACACTTTCCCCGACTTATAGTGTAATTTTCGTGATAATATATTGTTTAGTAAGAAGAAGATGATTCTTTGAATACCATTTCTGTTTTTACCGAATTCTTTAATGGAATTATTACCGAATTTAGGGCACTTTTTTCATGATTTTATTTCTGAATTTAATATATGTGTAGTATATCCTATTATGACAATCTAAAAAGGGGTTTTGAGCGACGCATTTCTGCCTTAAAACCTAATTCTTTTCATAATAGAATTGAAGAATTACTTCATAATACAACTTAAGTACATTGTGAGAAAAATTCGAAAAATGATGGTACAATGATTCCTGACACAAAAAAATCTTTTAGCAATCAAGTATAAAATATAAATATGATTCAGTAATATGACAATACTAATAATCGATTCAGTTAAAGAAAACCGAGAGAGATATCTTTTTAAATTACTTAAGAGATTTACACAAAGAAAGTTTACCTCGCTCCAGGAAGCTATGATTTGTCCCGATATACACATATTAAGCAGCGCAAATGGTAACTCAATTAGCATTGAGCAAGTCAATAAGCTTAACGGCGAGATGATATATAAGCCTTTTGAGTTAGAAGTACAAGTTGGAGTTATTATTGATAGTCAACTCCTGACGATTGAGGCTCAGAACGCTTTATTAAAATCACTTGAAGATCATAGCGACAAAACAATATATATCTTACTAGTCAACAATGAATTTAATTTGTTGGAGACAATCGTATCGAGATGCAATAAATATTATGCCAACAGGAGAAAAAAGAGCAATGGGGGAAATAATACAGGTTTGCCAAAAGAATCCGATATTTTAAGTATCCAAGAAGAGCCTTCCCAATCAATTAGAAACGACGAGATTAAAAGTATCAATAACCAGTACAATAGCTCCGAGTTCGTCGAAGAAGAAGAGGATACAGAGCAGAGATCACAAATAAAAGCACTTAGCTTTGCACTTCTTTCACAGAATCTACTTAAAAGTTTTCAAAGCATTATTAAAATAATAGATATTGAAAAAGAAGAAAAGGAAAAATTTTTCATAAACGCAATACTTTACAATTTGATGTCCAATTATAAAGCGATTTATGAAAGTATCGACAACTCTGACGAAATAAACGCGATAATTGAAAACATTGATAAAGAAATCGCTCGACTTGTTTTTTCTGCTGACACGCAAGACGAACAGGCCAGTTCAGCAATATCACTTCAAGGCAAGCCAGAAGCAGAGAAAACAATTTTACATTCATTATGCAATGAAATTTCTAAACAAAAAATCTCTACTCAAAATAGTACTATTATGAACAGAATCCGTACATGCATTGAAGCGATTGAGTTAGCTCGTAATCAAATTGAGGCTAGTACAAACAAGAAATTGGTACTTGAAAATATGATCTTGAAATTGCGCCGTTTAGCCGACTCGGATTTGAATAAATCTTAAAAACAAAGTACAATATCACTTGCTAGAAATATGATACTAGAGAAACACCGTATAATAACTAATTTCTCTAAAGTTTCACATCAGGTTTCGCAGGCATATTGATATTTAATTGGACGTAGTATCAATCACTCGTAACAATTATTACAAATAAAAGTATATAAGATAAATATTTATAAAAATGTCAGACCAGAAGTATGATGCATCATCAATTAGAGTATTACAAGGTTTAGAGGCTGTCCGCAAAAGGCCTGCGATGTATATTGGTTCAACAGATATAAACGGATTACACCACATTTTGTATGAAGTAATCGATAACGCAGTCGATGAAGCAATTGCAAAATATTGCGATCACGTGATAATTACTCTCAACGAAGACCTTTCTTTATCTGTCGAGGATAATGGGCGAGGTATCCCAGTCGACAAACATGAGCAAAGTGGTAAATCTGCACTTGAGATCATTATGACAAACTTACATGCAGGTGGTAAATTCGAAAAAGGCGCATATAAGACTTCGGGCGGTTTACATGGTGTCGGTATTAAATGTACCAATGCACTTTCAGAATGGATGGAAACAACTGTATATAAAGATGGATATGAATATGTCCAGAGATATGCAAGAGGTGAAGTAAAATCAGAGGTTAAAAAGATAGGTCCTACAACAAAGAAGGGTACAAAACATACATTCAAGCCTGACAGTGAGATATTCGACACAATAAGATTTAATCTAGACACAATAATCAAGAAATGCCGTGAACATGCATATCTTACAGCAGGACTTAGATTTACCATAATAGATAATCGCACTGATCAACAAGCAGAACAAAGTTTACAAAAATCTGAATCTCAAATTGATGATGATGAAAAAGCAATAAACATTGAGAATACGCAACTTGAAGAACAGACAGATGAAGCAGAAAATGATTCTTCTAAAACTGTTGTAATTGCAAATAGTGAAGATATCAAGCCTGATGACAGTAAAAATAAGACTAAACAGTTTGCCCATGGCACAAAAATTTACGAATTATATTTCGAAGATGGTGTTAAATCTTTCGTAAGATACTTAAATATCGACGATAAAATACTCGGAGATGTTTTCTATGTAAGTCAAGAAGATGAAGGCGTAGTAGTAGAAGTCGCCTTACAATACAACGATTCTCTCAATGAATTAGTTAAATGTTATACAAATAACATTTTAAATCCAGAGGGTGGTACTCACCTTGCAGGATTTCGAGGAGCTTTGACTAAAGCAATTAATAATTACGCAGAGAAAAACGAACTTCTCAAAGGGCTCAAGGTTGCACTAGAAGGTGAGGATGTCCGTGAAGGATTGACTGCAGTTATCTCAGTTAAAGTTGCTGATCCGCAATTCGAAGGTCAAACGAAAATAAAATTAAATAATCCTGAAGTAAAAAGTGCCGTTCAGAAAGTAGTAAAAGAAGGACTCGATACATTTTTTAGTGAGCATCCAGCTGATGCGAAACTAATTATTGGTAAAACTATCCTAGCTTGTAAAGCAAGAGCTGCAGCAAAAGCCGCTAGAGACGCAGTTATCCGTAAAGGTGTACTGGAAAGCGGGGGTCTCCCAGGCAAATTGTCTGACTGTCAAAGTAAAGAAGCATCAGAATGCGAGCTTTATCTAGTAGAGGGAGATTCTGCAGGTGGTTCTGCAAAACAAGGACGTGATAGGAAGTTTCAAGCTGTTTTACCCTTAAAAGGTAAGCCTATGAATAGTCAGAAATATCGTATCGATAGAGTCTTGGCGAACCCAGAATTAAAAGACCTGATTAGTGCTTTAGGAGTTGGAGTAGGTGACACATTAAATACTGAGAATCTCAGATATCACAAATTAATATTGATGTGCGATGCTGATGTTGATGGATTGCACATTATTACACTGATTCTGACTTTACTTTACAGGTATTTCCGCAAATTGATTACAGATGGTTATGTATATGTAGCTCAACCACCATTATTCAAAGTAGAAGTAGGCAAGGAAAAATATTATTTCCTAAGCGATGAAGATAAAGACAAATTTATCGCTAAGTTGAAAGAGAAAAATAAGACAGGCATTGTCAGTAGATTTAAAGGTTTAGGTGAGATGATGCCTGAGCAACTTTGGGATACAACAATGAACCCAGCTACTAGAGCTCTTAAACGAGTAGCTATAGAAGATGCACAGGAAGCTGATAAAGTTTTTGAAATGCTCATGGGTGATGAAGTACCACCTCGTAGAAGGTTTATAATGAGTTACGCTAAGATGGCCGATCTTGATGTCTAAATGCTTTGCCAATACCCGCAAGAGGCGGTTAACAAATATTATCAAGAAGTTCAATCTCCTATGTTTATAGGTATTGATGGCACATATTTAACCGAGCAGACACAAAATTTACTCAACGAAGTGAAGCCAAGGGGAGTAATCCTTGTATCAGAGAATGTCGCCGATTACGAACAAACAAAATCATTGATCACTTCTATTAAAGATTACGGTGAAACGCTAGGCATAGATATCAAAATAGCTACAGATGAAGAAGGAAGTTTAGTTGCCCGGCTAAAGAAATTACCTGAATATCCAGAATATACCTCCCCCAGTATATATGTACAATCATATTACTCAGATTGCATCAACTCCACCGACAGTGAATTAATGCCAGATTGTCAAGCAGGTACACAAAAAGTTGATACTGAAAATCCATATAATCACAACGAGATCACGACATATATACCCTCAGGGGTATATGAACAAGAGATTGCACATACGCAATTTATGAAAGATTTAGGGATAGATATCAATTTCGCTCCAGTCGCTGATATAGCATTTGGCCAGGATTCGATTATGATTAACAGATCCCTAGGCTATGATGTTTCTCAAAGCAGCACCAATGTCGGACAATATGTTTCGGTCCAAAGAGATGGAGGCATTATGACTACTTTAAAGCATTTTCCAGGTCATGGCCGTACTAATTATGACACACATTTTCAGATCGCACCGATATATTTAGATTATGCAACTTGGCTTGATACTGATGCAAAACCTTTTGTAAAAGGTATTGAAAAGGGGAGTGAATACATAATGACTGGACACTTAATGTATCCTGATATTGACAATAATAGTGCTTCGGTTTCTTCAAAATGGATAAAAGATGTTCTGAGAGGAGAGCTTAATTATGAAGGCTGGATTATTACTGACGATATCAAGATGCAAGGTATGACAAAAGCTGAAGGTTTTTCAGAGTCCAGTACGGCAAGCTGGAATAATCGATATTACCCTGATATGATAAAACAATCTCTTAACGCTGGAAATAATTATGTTATTTTGATATTAAGTGAAAGTGATATGTTAGATGTCTGGCAAGTTACTCAATCCTTAATTTAATAAGTTTCTTTTATATAATTTTCTTGATATACTCAAAAGTATGGATAACAAAAATAAATCAATAAAGATCTTGGCCGATAAAAATGACCAGATTACTCAAAACACAATAGATGATGCCCCGATAAGTGATACTTCAGATACGCAAAATGATGACGAAAAAGCACTTAGAAAAGAGATCCTTAACAGAGCAATGGATGAAGAGATCACCACTTCTACAGATCTAAACAGTAAAAACGATCTTAGCCCAGAAAAAGAAGACGAACCAAATCTAATTAACGATGACGGTGATGGAATAAATAACAACAATAACATAAATACCACTGAGAATATCACTACAATCGATGAAGGGGAAAAAGGGGATGTTACCAACGAGGATCTCACAGACGATCTTGTGCAATTATCATTTACTCCAGGAGAAATTATCAACAGATCAATAGCAGAGGAGATGAGAAAGAATTATCTAGATTACTCTATGTCCGTAATAGTCGCCCGAGCCCTGCCTGATGTCAAAGATGGATTAAAGCCATCTCAGCGTAGGATTTTAGTTGCCATGAACGATCTTAATCTTACTCCAAGCGCCCACTTCAGGAAATCAGCAAAAATCGCTGGAGATACAACAGGTAACTACCACCCACATGGTGACCAAGTTATATATCCAACTATGGTTAAATTGGCTCAAGATTTCTCTGTACGATACACACTTGTCAATGGACAAGGTAACTTTGGTTCCATCGATGGAGATATGCCAGCAGCAATGCGTTACACAGAGGCAAAAATGACAAAGATAACGCTCGAAATGCTTAGAGATCTCGATAAAGGTACTGTAACCTTTT
>ERZ795031.3941-NODE-3941-length-12860-cov-4.064740_pt1 | contig 12860 bp, 9 predicted proteins | sample MGYA00375123_ERZ795031 | MGnify/ENA primary metagenome ERZ795031 (study PRJEB30166, sample SAMN05720159) | activated sludge metagenome | isolation source: anaerobic digester from wastewater treatment plant | place: USA | collected 2015-04-21 ... | reverse complement strand
CATTTGATAGTAATGCTCGTCGTCATACATCGTTTTGTTCGTGCAGTGTAACTCCGAAAATGACTGATTTTGAAGAAATAGAAATTAAGCCAGAAGAAATTAGAGTTGATACTTATCGCTCTAGTGGGGCTGGGGGACAATCTGTAAACACAACTGATTCTGCAGTTAGAATTACGCATTTAGAAACAGGGATAGTAGTACAATGCCAAAATGAAAGAAGCCAAATTCAAAATAGAGAAAAAGCTTTAGAAGTTTTAAAAGCTAAACTACATCAACTAAATGAAGAAAAACGCCAAGAAAAATTAGATCAATTAATTGATATTTCAATAAATAGTTTTGGCGGTCAAATCAGATCATACGTTTATCATCCATATAGGATGGTAAAAGACCATCGTACTAATTATGAAGAATTAGAGAATAGCGCTAATGATGTTCTAAATGGTAATCTAGATGGGTTTATCAATAGCTTTTTAAAAAGTAAATTTAATGTGAGGTAAAAAAATGCTAAAAAAGTTAAATCATGAAAAACGAAGAATTTTAAAAGAATGGGTTATGATTGTTATTGGAGCTGCTCTTGTGGCATTTCCATTTAGTTTTCTACTATATCCTAATGATTGGGTTATTGGTGGAGTTGGAAGTATTGGTGTTATTTTAAGAGCAATATTACCAACTGATAGTTTAACTCCAGAACAGATAACTCTTATTCCATCATTAGTAACCTTTTTGATAAACGTTATATTAGTAATCTTAGCCATTATTTTCTTAGGTAAAAAAATGATTTTAAGAATAATTGTTGGGTCATTAATATTTCCTGGTTTCACAGCTTTGTTTACTTTATTTTATAATGCTTTAGGAGCTGATTTTCACCAAAAAGTTATCGAACTAGATCCAATTTTAGTTATGCTTTATTCATCAATTATTATGGGAATAGGACTTGGAACAGTTGTAAAGAATAATGGTACTACAGGTGGAACAGAGATTCCCCAATCTATTTTCTTTAAATATTTTCATATGCCTTATTCAGTATCATTAATTATTATTGATGGAACAATTTTGTTACTTGGTTATATTGTTTTACAAGATTTATCAATGACTTTATATGCAGTTATTGTAGTTATCTTGAGTGGTTTATGTATGGATATTATCGTCTTTGGTGGATTTAATAAAAGAGCGATGTACATTATTTCCAATAAAACTGAAGAAATTATTGAACTAATTCAAAAAGAATATAATCGCGGAGTTACAAGCTTAAAAGCTATTGGTGAATATGCGAAAACTGATCGCAAAGTTATTATGGCTGTAGTTAGTTCTAAAGAATACAATAAATTAAGAACAGACATTGTCAAGATTGATGATAAAGCTTTCTTCTATGTAGTTAGGGCAAGCGAAGTTTCAGGAGCGGGATTCACCGATGGCCCAAGACATTAGAATTATTTCTATTGAGAAGAAAAGAAAAAAATATAAAATTGAGACTAATTTAGATACTCATACTTTAGAAGAAGATATTATTATTAAATATAATATTTTCAAAGATAAAGTATTTAAAGAAGAAGAATTTAAAAAGATCTTAGAAGAAAATAAAAATGTTGCTAGTTTTAATCAAGTTTTAAATTTCTTGTCATATAGAGCTAGATCAATTTCTGAAGTAAAAGAATATTTAGAAAAAAAAGAAGTTAGTAAAAAGAATAGCGAAAGTATTGTTCAAAGACTAATTGATTTAGATTATTTGAATGACGAAGCTTTCGCTTCTTATTATTTAGGCTATTATCAAAAAATGAATAAAGGTCCTAACTATATTAAAACTAAACTTTTTGAAAAGAAAGTTGATAAAGATACTATTTCTAAATGCTTGCTTGAATATACTTTAGAAGATGAAATTGAGATTATTGCTTTAGTTTTAGAAAAGATTAAAGATAAATATCTTAAGTTTCCAATAAAAAAGCAAAAAGAGAAAATTCAAGCTAAATTAATGAGAGATGGATTTACTTTTAGTGCAGTAAATAGTGCTTTAAGAGATTTAAAATTAGAAGAAAATATTAGTGAAACATTAGAAAAAGATTTTGGAAAATTAAAAAAGAAATATCAAGATTTAGATCAAAAAGAGAAAAAAGATAAAATTATTCAAAACTTATTAAGAAAGGGATATGAATATAGTAGTATTAAAAAGAAGGTAGAGGAGGAATTATGAGACTAAAAAGGATACTAGTAGTATTATTAATGCTTGTGTCAGTGGGCTTTCTTACAACGCATAAAGAAATAAAAGCTGAACCACTTGCAAAAGAAGAAGAATTTAGAGGAGTTTGGGTTTCTCCTTTAGTTACAGATTATTTGGGATATTTAAGTGAAACCCAATTTAAAAGTGAGTTAAATACAATTTTTGATAATATGGAATACTTTAATATGAACTCAATTGTATTTCATGTTAGAATTATGAATGATGCTTTTTATCCATCTATATATAGTAACTATTCACGTTATCACCAAGGTGTAAAAACTTTTGATCCTTTAGCTTGGGCTATTGAAGAAGCTCATAATAGGGGAATTGAATTTCATGCTTGGCTTAATCCTTATCGTATTCAAAATGCAGGTGCTTCAAGTGAGGCTGAAAGAAAAGCTTTAGCCGCTAAACATCCAGCTTTAAATGCCGCAAGTGATTATCGTAATATTTTAGGTACAGACTCACAAGCAATTCTAAATCCAGGAAGTCCTGCAGTTAGAGAGTTTTTGCTTAATGTTTGTGAGGAATTAGTAACTAATTATGATGTAGATGCAATTCACTTTGATGATTATTTTTATATTGCTGGTATAGGACAAGATGCTACAACTGCTTTAGATAGAGCAGAATATGAATTATATAATCCTAATAATTTGAGCTTAGAAGACTGGAGAAGAGAACAAGTAGATATTTTTATTCAAGACTTGCGTAGTCTATTAAATAATTATAACCTTTATAATGGCAAAGCAGTTCAATTAGGTATTTCTCCATCAGGAATTTATCGTAATGGCAATGGACAAATAACTTATGATGCATATGGAAATGCTATTACTAATGGCTCAGATACAAGAGGTTTTTCTCATTATGATTATTACTTATATGCAGATACTTTAAAATGGGCTAATGAAGGTTGGATTGATTATTTAATTCCTCAAAGTTACTGGAGTTTCACTCAAACAAATGTAGAGTTTCCTAAAGTAATGGGTTGGTGGGATGCTGCTTTAAAATATAAAAAATGTAAAGTATATTCTGGAATGGGATTATATATGACTAGTTATTCTTGGGCTAATAAACAACAAGAAGCATATGATCAAGTAGCATATGTATACAACTTAGCAAATGTTGGGGGACATTGCATTTTCGCTTATCAAAACTTACAAGCAGCTAGAAATAATGGTGATTTGAGCTTAGTAAAGCAAAACTATTGGGATAAAGTAACTTTACCTATAAAGATGGATACTTTAAATCAAATTTATCCTAACGATATTAATGAATTAAATGTAGAGTTAATTGAGGGTGGAGTAAGATTAAGCTTTGCTCCTGCAATACATGCAAGAAGATATGCCATTTACCGTAGTACAGGCCCTCTTACATATTCAAGTGATGAATTAATCGCTGTTGTTGGTAAAAGAACATTTGATGATTTAATTTATTATTGGGATTTGGTTGATAATGGAGTAACTTATAATTATGGAGTAAGAAGTTTATCACAATCTAATACACCAAGTAGTGGAGTACAAAAGAGTACAGCTGGTGCAAATATGGGAGAACCACTAACTTTAGATCCTATTACTAAAATTGATGTAAAAGGGAACGTTTATCAAAATGAGAAAATTGAAATTGAAGTTTTAAAGGTTCCTACACTTGGAGGAGTTCCGTTAGAATATCAAGTATTAGTTTCAACTGATGGTAATACATATTATGATCCAGTAACTACTGGTAATAATCGTTATGATTTGCCTCAAACTGTTGTTCAAGAATTTACGATTCCAAGTCGAAATGACTTTTATGTCAAGGTTCTTGCGTCAAATAATATAGCTACAACTCAGTCAGAACCATTTTTAATTGATGTGAAAGAAAACTTAGGTTCTATGACGATAAGAACGTTAGAACAAGATCTTTACTATGGTGAAGTAATAACTTTTGAGTGGAATCATATTCCTGGTATTTCTAATTATAAACTTCAAACTTCTACAAACAACGTAGATTTTGAAGATGTTGGGGATGAATATCCTGTTGTAATTGGACCTCATAAATGCCACCAACAATTCTTAGTTCCTGACTATGTTAATATTCTTTATGTGAGAGTTTTAGGAATTGAAGGAGATGGAGAAGCAAAATCAAATGTTTTACAACTTACTTTTAGAGAAAATTTAGGTAAGATTGAAGGAGTATTAATTAATAATTCTAATGATTATTATAATATCGTAGTAAATGAAGGAGATCAAATCACTGTTTCTTGGGATGTTACAGGTTATGGCGGAGATTATGTAATTCGTTATTCATATGATGGTGTTAACTTTACAAAAACTATTAGAGATTATGATCGCTATGCTTCGGCTATAACTATTGTGGGTGATTGTGCTAGTCAAACATTTTCTGCTAACTGGGAATATAAAGTCTATATTATCATTGAAGAAGCAATTGGTAATGCAACTGTTAAGTCAGATATTTATTGGATTCATACTGTACCTTGTATGCATTTATTTATTGAAGATTTAATGAAATATATGTTTAATGAAAACAAAATTGCAGTGGAAGCTGCATATAACTAATAAAAAAATCCCCTTATTTAGGGGATTTTTAAATGATATTTTCATTTTCTAAGTTTTTTAAAAAAGTATAAACACCACTATCATCAATTGAATCTGTCTTATATTTTGCAACTTTTAAAAGATCTGGGTGGGCATTTTTCATAGCAACACCATAATTAACATATTCAATCATTTCAATATCATTGTGGCCATCGCCAATCGCGATTGTTTTCTTTTGGTCATAACCAAACTTTTCAACAATCCTTCTAATTGCTAGGCCTTTAGATGCTTGAAGATTATATAGTTCTGAAAAAACATATTTATCATTGTTAGTCCAAATTCTAATGCCATATTCATTGCCTAAGTTCTCTTTTGCATAGTCAAGTAAAAAAGGAACTGTCCCAACATTTGTAGTTATGAAACAACTATGTTGGTTAGTTTTTAGAAGTTTATCTAATGGACCATATTTTTGTGTACGGTTTGATTTTCCGAAAAATGAATCTAAAAAGTCATCTTGTTTGTAAGTGAAAACATCATCATTGTGTTCAGTAAAAGCATTAATAAATATTCCAGCCGCCAAAAAATCAGCTATTGTTTTTAAAATTAGCTTTTTAGAAATAGATGTAGTTTGGATTTTTAGTTTTGGGTTATGAGGATTGTGAGTATAAGAGCCATTAAAGTTAATTACTGGACCATCTAGTTCCATATAGTTGTATAATTCTTCACTAGCTTTATATGCTCTTCCTGTTGCAATTACTACATCATGTTTTTTATTTAGTTTTTTTAAGTAATTCATACTTTTATAATCGTATTGTGTAAAGTCTTTAATCAAAGTTCCATCAATATCAATTACAATTAACCATTTGTCTTTTTTCATATTTTTACCTGCTTGGGGTAATTATATCATACTTTTATTAAAAAACAAAAATGAAAAAGTTATCATTAAGTTGAGATTGAAAAAAAGGACTATTTGTATTATAATATAATAAGAGCAGAAAATTAAAGAAAGGATATATCTATGAAAAAGAATTTTTTTATTCCTCAAATTGAAGAAAAAGAAGAGAAAAAAGAAACTTTAGAAGAAGAAAAGAAAGAGAAAGGTTTTACGTCACCAGCTGGTACTCGCCAACAAAACAAAATTGTTTATTCTTCAATAAGTTATGGTAATAAAGGAATGCAGTATGAAAGCTATCGAGATAAAGATAAGAAGACTGAAAATACAGAAGAAATTAACCGTAGATTTTTAGAAACTTATGGTAGTCAGTCTAATCTAATTCAAAGCGAAAGAAAGAGTCAAGCAAATGCTGCTAAGATCCCATCTTATTTGCAAAGAGAAGATATTACTCCTGAGGATGTGAAGAGAAAAAGAGAATATAATTTAGATCTAACTCAAGAAGGTGAGGTTTTAAAGACAATAGATCGTTCTGAGCTTTTTAAAGATGAAGTTAAGAAAGAAGTAGAACCAAAACCGGACTTAAGAACTATTGAAAGAGAATATTTTGAAGAGTTAGAACCCGTAACTGAACTTTCTGAAGAGAAAAGACCTAGACGTTCAAGATCAGAACCAGTCATTAGAAAAGATGATTCTGATGGACAATCGATTATTTTAGAAGAAGAAATTAGAAATCAAAAAGTTCGTGAGTTTCAAACTGAATTTGAAGAGAAAACAACTACGAAAAGAAAACATCGTCGTTATCGTGCTCCTAGTTTAGACCTTTTAGCTCAAGGACGTGGACATTTGCAAATTGATAAAGTAGCATCCCAAAAACAAATTGATACAATTAACCAAACTTTAGAAGAATTTGGAATTTCAGGTGAAGTAGTTAATTATGTGAAGGGACCTGCTGTTACGCAATTTGAGATTTCTTTAGGTGGTGGAGTTAAAGTTGAAAGAGTTCAAAATATTTCTCGTAACTTACAAATGAATTTGGAATGTAAATCTTTAAGAATTGAAGCTCCAATTCCAGGTAAAAGTACAGTTGGTATTGAGGTTCCTAATCCAGTTCAAGAGATTGTTTATTTAGGTGATATGTTGCGTGATAAAGCATTCTTAAATGATGGTAATCCTTTAAATGTAGCTTTAGGTATTGCGATTGATGGTAGTCCAATTCATTTGAATATTAAAGAAATGCCACATGCTTTAATTGCAGGTACTCCAGGATCAGGTAAGAGTGTTTGTCTTAACTCAATTATTATGAGTATTATTTATAAAGCTGATCCAAGTGAAGTTAAGTTAATTTTAATTGATCCTAAGTTTATCGAGTTTTCTAATTTTGAAGATATCCCTCATTTAGCGACACCAATTATTAATGAGTCTAAGATTGCTCAAGGTAGTTTAAGGTGGGCAGTTGATGAAATGGAAAATCGTTATTTGAAATTTAAGAGTGCAAAAAGAAAGAATATTGCAAGTTACAATGAATATATGGAAGAGACAAATGGAGAGAAGTTACCTTACTTTGTAATTATCATTGATGAGCTTGCAGACTTAATGGCGATTGCAGGTAATCAAGTTGAAGAATATATTCAAAGAATTGCCCAAAAAGCACGTGCTGCAGGCATCCATTTAATTATGGCTACTCAAAGACCATCAACTGACGTTATAAAGGGTACAGTAAAAGCTAATATTCTAACAAGAATTGCTTTTGCAGTTACATCTCAAGTAGATTCATTTACGATTTTAGATAAATCAGGAGCAGAAGAATTGCTTGGTAAAGGTGATATGCTTTATACTGATGGCGTGAATGAATATAGAATTCAAGGAGCTTATGTATCAGAAAAAGAAATTATTCGTATTACTAAGTTCTTAAATGAAACATATGAACCTGAATATATGTTTGACCAAGAAGATTTAAGAGAAAAGATCGTTCAAGAACATATGGCTGATACTGATCCAAGAAATGATGAATTGTTTGAACCAGTTGCTAGGTATGTTGTGGAGATGCAAACAGGTTCAATTAGTTCTATTCAATCACGTTTTAAAGTTGGTTTTACTCGTGCTCAAAGCCTAATGCATGGTTTAGAAATGCTAGAAATAGTGTCAGAAAATAAAGGAACTACATCAAGGGATGTCTTAGTTAAGACTTTAGAAGAATTAGAAGAAAAGCTAAACGGAGATTATTAATGGATCATCTTGAATATAGAAAAAGAATTGATCTTAAATCATTACAATTTATAATAGCTTCAATTTTAGTAATGGCTTTTGTTTTATTTAAAGGTTATAGGTTATTAGTAATTAGTGATGTTTTAATAATTGTGGCTTTAGCTATTTCAGTAGTAATAGTTCTCTTAAATTGTATTTTCTATTTTTCTTTATGGAAAGAATTTGCTTTAGATATTTATTATAAAGTTGTGGATCTTTTAGCTACATTTATGATTGTTTTAGCAATGATTGTTTTTCTAACAACATTTCTTGTAAATACAGCTATCGTAAATGGAGATTCAATGAGTCCAACAATAGAAGATGATGAGAAAATTTTAATTTTTCCAAGTAAAAGAGTTAAAAGATTTGATATTGTTGTGTTAGAAGTATATGAAGATAATATTAGGGCATCAGGCGGTTATTTAGATAAAAATGAGTTATTAATAAAAAGATTAATTGGTCTTCCTGGAGATCATTTGAAATGGGAACATGGTTTTCTTTATGTTAATGATGAAGTAGTTGATGATGAGTATTTAGAAAATCATGGTTTTAGAAAATACAACTTAAATCTTGATCTGATTTTTCCTCAACATGATTATGAAGTAACTTTAGGTGATGATGAATATTTTGTTTTAGGTGATAATCGTTTAAGTAGTTTAGATAGTAGTAATATTTATGGAGTTGAAAGAACTTCTGGTAATTTCAAAAAAACACAAATTAAGGGTGTTGTTTTGTATATTGTAGATGGTTTTAAAATAAAAGAAATTAGGGGGTAATAATGATTCAATGGTATCCAGGCCATATGGCTAAAGCTACAAAAGAAATTGAAAAGAATTTAAAATTAGTTGATATTGTTTTGGAACTTGTAGATGCAAGGATACCTTTATCTTCAAGAAACCCAGAGTTAAAGAAAATGCTTAAGAAAAAGCCTTCTTTAATTTTACTTACGAAATCAACATTAGCTGATCCAAAAGATAATCAAAGATGGCTTAATATTTTAAAAAGCGAAAATGAGAATGTTTTGTTAGTAGATGCAATTACAAATTATAACGTAAATAACATCGAAAAAGAAGCAAGAAGGATATTAGCTGATAAAATTAAGAAAGATGAAGCTAAAGGAATTAAAAGGAATACGATTAGAATGATGATTGTAGGGATACCTAATGTTGGTAAGAGCACTTTAATTAATAGTTTAGTGAAAAGAAAAGCTCAAGAAGCATATAATATGCCTGGAGTTACTAAAGAAGTAAAGTGGATTAGAATCAATGAGAATTTAGATTTACTTGATACTCCTGGCGTTTTATGGCCAAAGTTTGATGACCAAGAGGTGGCTAAGAAATTAGCCTTAACTAGAGCAATTAAAGATTCTATTTATCAAGAACAAGAGTTAAGTGTTTATTTACTAGAGTTTTTAAAAGAATATTATCCTGATTTATTAAAAGAAAGATATGATGTTAGTTTAGAACTTTGTAACTATGAAATCTTAAAAGAGATTGCCTTAAAAAGAGGTTTCTTTAAAGCTGATGATATTGATTATGATAAGGCTGCTGTAGCAGTTTTAGCTGATTTTAGAAATATGAGAATAGGAAGAATTACCTTAGATAAATGACAAATAAATATGATGAAAAGCTTCATAAAGAAGGTTATAAAGTAATTGTTGGTTTAGATGAAGCAGGTAGAGGTCCAATGGCTGGACCTTTAGTTGTAGCTGGTGTAGCTTTGCCTGAAGGGATTGTTATTGAAGACTTAGATGACTCTAAGAAACTTTCAGCTAAAAAAAGAGAAGTTTTGAGTAAAGAGATTAAAGAAAAAGCCTTGGCTTATAAAATTATTTTTATTTCTGAAAAAGAAGTAGATAAAATCAATGTTTTAGAAGCAAGTAAAAAAGGAATGATTGAAGTATTAGAAACAATAAATATTGCTTATGATTTATCTTTAAGTGATGCTATTAAACTTCCTTTTGAAAACAATATTGCTTTAATTAAAGGTGATCAAATTAGTTATAATATTGCAGCTGCTAGTATTCTAGCTAAAGTTGCAAGAGATGAGTATATGATTGAACTTGATAAAAAGTATCCAGAATATAATTTTAAAAAACATAAGGGTTATGTAACTAAAGAACATTTAGAATTATTGAATAAATATGGGCCTTCTAAGGTTCATCGCAAGAGTTTTAAACCTGTAACCCAAGCAAAAAAAGTAGCTAATTAGCTACTTTTTAAAATAAAAAAAACAAAATGTTTGTAATCTTGATAATATAATGATATAATCAAAGCGTAAAAATAGGAGAGATTAATAATGGAAAAATACTTAGTGATTGTGGAGAGTCCAGCTAAGTCAAAGACAATTGAAAAATATTTAGGTAAACAGTATCAAGTTCTATCTAGTAAAGGGCATATCCGTGATTTGAAGAGATCAGGATATGGTGGTTATGGTGTTGACTTAGAAAACAATTTTGAGCCACAATACAGTAGACTAAGAATTAGATTTCCAGAAATCAAAGCCTTAAAGGAAGCTTTGAAAGATAAATCTAAAGTTTATCTAGCTACCGACCCTGATCGTGAGGGTGAATCAATTGCTTGGCATTTAACTGAAGTTTTAGAATTAAATGAAGATGACTATGAAAGAGTTGAATTTAATGAAATTACGAAAAAGGCTGTTTTAGAAGCTTTCGAACATCCAAGAAAGATTGATCAAGATTTAGTTCATGCGCAAGAGACAAGAAGGATTTTAGATAGGATTATTGGCTTTAGTTTAAGTAAACTATTACAAAAGAAAATAGGTTCTAAATCAGCTGGTAGAGTTCAATCTGTAGTTTTGAAGATTATTGTTGATCACGAAAAGGAAATTGAAGCTTTTATTCCAGAAGAATATTGGGAAATCTTTGCTAGTTTTCGTTATAAGAAAACTGACTTTAAAGCTAAGTTAATGACTTACAATAATGAAAAGATTGAACTAAAGACTGAAGAAGATGCAAATAATGTTATTAATAACTTAACTGGTAAGTATTTAGTAGATGATATTATTGAAAAGGAAAGAAGGAGAAATCCAAGACCTCCTTTTACAACCTCAACTTTCCAACAAGAAGCATCAAGCAAGTTTAACTTTACAGCGAAAAAAACGATGATGATAGCTCAAGGATTATATGAAGGTGTTGACTTAGAAGATGAAAGAGTTGGTTTGATTACTTATATGCGTACAGACTCTCAAAGATTATCTAATGATTTTATGGCTAAGGCTAAAGATTATATTATTAATAATTATGGCAAAGAGTATTATGCGCCTTACCTATCTAAGATAAACGAAACAAGCCAAGATGCACATGAGGCTATTAGACCGACTAATTTAGACTATCATCCAGAGAAAATCAAAAAGTACTTAACACTTGATCAATACAAAATCTATACTATTATCTATAATAGAGCATTAGCTGCTTTAATGGCGCCAGCTTTATTCTTAGATACAAAGGTAAAGATAGATAATAATGGTTATGGTTTTGAACTTAATGGTAGTCAGCTACTTTTTAAAGGTTTTTTAGAAGTTTATAATGGAGATAGTGAAGATAATATTTTACCTAAATTTACTAAAGGTGAAGAAATTAAAAATGTAACTATTGAACCTGTCCAAAACTTTACTAAACCACCTGCAAGATATACAGAAGCTAAATTAATCAAAAAGATGGAAGAATTAGGAATTGGCCGCCCATCTACATACTCAAGTATTATTGATACTTTAAAGATGAGATATTATGTAAGACTAGAAAATAAATCTTTTATACCTACAGATCAAGGAAAACTAACAACAGAAAAGTTGGATCAATATTTTTCTGAGATTATTAATATTACTTATACTGCAGATATGGAAAAACATTTAGATGATATCGCAGAAGGTAAACTTGTTTGGTATAAAGAATTAGCTAAGTTTTATGATAGTTATTTACCACTTCTTGAAAATGCAGATCAAGAAATGGAGAAAAAGGAACCAGTTTATTTAGATGAAACTTGTCCTTTGTGTGGAAGTAAGCTTGTAATTAGAAGAAGTAGATTTGGGGAGTTTGCAGCTTGCTCTGCTTATCCAAAATGTAGGTATATCAAACAAGATGAAGAACATAAACCAATTGAAACTGGTATTCCATGCCCAGAGTGTGGTACGGGGTTCTTAATTGAAAGAACTGCAAGACGTGGAAGAACTAGGGGTCAAAGGTTTTATGGTTGTTCTAATTATCCAAAATGTAAGGCTACTTATAGCAGTTTAGAAGATATTAAGAAAGAAAAAGAATAGTTAAGGCTATTCTTTTTTACTATGAAAAATAAGGTAAATATGGTATAATATTAAATGACAAGGAGGCTTATTATGGGCTTATTTGATTGGTTTAGAAAAAACAAACAGAAAAAAGAAGAATCAAAAAAATATAAAGAAGGTCTAGAAAAGACAAGAAAGCAAGGATCACTATCACGATTAACTAGACTATTTAATGAGAAAGACAAAGTAGATGATGATTTATTTGATCAACTAGAAGAAATCTTTGTAATGGCTGATATGGGTGTTGAGACTACTGTTAAGTTTATTGATAGCCTAAGAGATGATGAAAGATTAGATGATTTAGAAGATATGAAACTTCTTCAAGAGATAATAGTAGACAAAATGTTTGATTTATATTTAAAGGGTGAGATTGTAAATTCTAACTTAAATGTAAATAAAGAAGGATTATCTGTTTATTTGTTTGTAGGGGTAAATGGTTCGGGAAAGACAACATCGATTGCCAAGGTTGCATCAAAACTAAAGAAAGATGGTAAAAAAGTTTGTATGGCAGCCGGAGATACTTTTAGAGCTGGTGCTATTGAACAATTAAAAATTTGGGGAGACCGTGTAGGCTGTCCTGTAATTACTAAAGAAGAAGGTTCAGACCCATCAGCTGTTATCTTTGATGGAATTAAGTTTGCCAAGGAAAATGGTTATGATGTATTACTTT
>ERZ795031.3939-NODE-3939-length-12864-cov-11.071512_pt1 | contig 12864 bp, 17 predicted proteins | sample MGYA00375123_ERZ795031 | MGnify/ENA primary metagenome ERZ795031 (study PRJEB30166, sample SAMN05720159) | activated sludge metagenome | isolation source: anaerobic digester from wastewater treatment plant | place: USA | collected 2015-04-21 ... | reverse complement strand
CGAAATCCACAATCGCGCTGAAGGGCTGCCCCAGGTCGATGCGTTCCATGCGGCCGGGCACGCCGGGCATGCTTGCCAGGGCTTGCACAGCTGTTTCAGCTGGCACACCCAAAAGGTTAACGCATAGGCCCAGCGCGGCCAGGCTGTTGGAAACGTTGTAGAGTCCGGTCATGGGCGTGCGCACGCGCAGGATTTTTTGCTCCTCGAAGTGACAGGTAAAGGCCAATTCCATCGCTTGGTTGTCAATCTCATCTGCCCATAGCGCGGCTTGGTTGACCATGCTGTAGCTGACCTGCCGCGGTGGGGAGACGCGTTTGAGATAGGCGTAGGACTGGTCGTCTTTATTCAGGACGGCGGCCCGCAGGTTGCCAATGCGCTTGCGCGGTGTGGCTGCCAGGCTTTCAAAAAGCAGACCTTTGGCGCGCAGGTAGTTTTCGTATGAGCCGTGATAATCCAGATGTTCGTGCGTGACGTTGGTGATAACCGCGGCGTCAAAGTCACAGGCGGCTACCCGGCCTTGCGCCAGGCCATGGGAAGTCGTCTCCAGGATGCAGTGGGTAAGCCCGGCGCGCACCATTTCAGCCAGATAATTTTGAATATCGGGGGATTCTGGCGTGGTGACGTGAAAGCCTGTATCCAGCGCTTTATCTCCAATTAGCGCGCTGACCGTAGAAATCATCCCGACGCGAATGCCAGCGCTGCGCAGGATGTGGTAAATCATCGAAGTCGTGGTGGTTTTGCCGTCCGTGCCCGTCACGCCAATCATCCGCAGCTTGCGGGCCGGAAAGTCGTGCAGGGCGGCAGCCAGGTAGGCCACTGCCGCGTGGATATCCCCTTCGACACGCAGGTAGGGCACAGCCAGCCCGACCGGTGCATCCTGCGTGCCCATCACGGCTGCCGCGCCGTTGGCGATGGCTTGCGGGATATAGTCGTAGCCGTTGGCGCTTTTGCCCTTGATTGCGGCGAAGAGCCAGCCCGGACGCACCGTGCGCGAATCCATGCTGACGCCGCGTATGCGGACGTTCGGGATTGCGGATGCCGCGAAGGCGGGCATGCGCCGGAAAAGTGTGCTCAGAGTCCTGCCGTGTGATGTGCTCATCGTTAGCCCGGGGAAAGTTTAACCGAAAATTGCAAAACCTGCATTAAGCGACTGCGGCCTAAAAGGCTCTTCAGACGCTGCCCATCAGTAATGAAATCAGCAGCGCTGCCAGCGAAACCACCCCAACAGGGATGAGTTCAACAGGCACCAGTTTGCGCATCACTAAAGCTTCCTGGTTGGTCAGGCCCACCGTACTGCAGCCCACAATCACCTTCGCGGGGGAGAGCACGCTGCCTAACGAGCCGCCGGCGGTTTGCGCGGCAAGGATGAGCGGAACATTCAAGCCAAGCAGGCGGGCCGTTTCCATCTGCAGTACGCCAAACAGCACGTTGGAGTTGTTGTTTGAGCCCGTCAGGAATGCGCCCAGCACGCCGATAAGCGGCGCGACCGCCGGGTATATCACAGCGGGAATGCTTTGGCTCAGTCCGCGCGCCAGCAAATTTGTCATACCACTTGCGGTCATCACCGAAGCTACGCCCACCATCGCGAGAACCCCCAGGCTGACGTCCACCGCGCTCGAGCGGACCGCGCGCCAAATTCCGGCTGGAGCGCCGGGACGCAGCAGACCTTTGACCGAGTAGATGCAGGCGGAAATCAGGGACGTGTAAAGCAGGATTGTGCCGGGATGCGAGAAAAAGTGGAAGGCGCGCCCGGGTTCTGACGGACTGACCCAACCCAGCGTGGTGCTGAGCGTTGGGAAATGCGGCTGCACGGTGGCCTGGTTGAGGAACGTGAAGAGTGGTTTGATGAGCACTACGGCGAAACCAATCAGCATCAGCAGCAGGTAAGGCGATACCCGCCACCAGAAGTCAATTTGTTCTTTCGGCTCACTCTCTGGTGAGGATGCCGCTGGTTTGGCAGCGCGATATCTTGGCAGACGCGTGAGCAGCAGCAGCGTGATGACCCCGAGCACAGCGGAGCCGGTAGCTGCCAGAGCCCATAGGCCGTTAGCCGCCAAGAGGTACTGCCCGAACGCCATCACCAGCGAAATTGCCAGCAGCGCAGGAAGGCTGTGCCGCAGCCCTTTCCAACCCGTGCCAATCAGCGTCACCAATACACCCGCTGGCAGAATTGCCAGACCGAGCAGCAGCGCGGAAAACGGCGCGAGCAGTTCTCCGGGCAGGTCCGTGACCACCAGAAGCGAAGTGAAGGCGGTGGACATCGAGCCAAAATTCACCGCCCAGGCATGCCCGAGCGCTGTCATCACCACCGCGGTCACCGGGCTGTAGCCCATGCCCACCAAAATCGGCGCGCAGACTGCCATCGGTACGCCAAAGCCGCCCATTCCCTGCAGAAAAGAGACTAAGAGCCAGGATACCAGGAGCACCTGCAGCCCGCGGTCGGAGGAAATGGCGGGCAGGCGCGCGCTGATGGCCTCGATCGCGCCGGCCTCCTGCACCAGGTGGTAGAGCAAAAGCGCGCCCCACACGATGTAGAGCACGTCCAGCGCCATCCAGAGCGCTTTTAGCTGCGCCCAGGCAAGCAGATGCCAGGTGCCCCCGAAGGCCAGCAAGCTGAGTAAAATAGCGCTGAGCCAGGCCGCGAAGCTTGCGCGCGCCCCGCTCCAACGCAAACCGAGCATGAGGACTATGACGACCAGCACCGGCAGGAAGGAGAGGAACCACGCGAAGGGGGAGAGCTGCATGCTGGAATTATATTCCATGCCGGGCGCGCGCCGGGGGTAATTGGCACGGTGACGGAAAATCAGGGCTGCTGTGGATGGCGGAGCGGCGCGCGGCTGGAGCAGGCACAGATGGAACTTTTTTCTTTTTCAGTGGTAAAATAATCGGGAAATTGGGGCGGTGGCGGAATAGGCAGACGCAACGGACTTAAAATCCGTCGGTGGAGACACTGTGTGGGTTCGACCCCCACCCGCCCTATGAAGAAAGGAATTCCACCACTAGATACGGTGGTTATCTAGGGAAATCCTCCAAACAATCCTAAATGTGCCCATGTTTTTCAGAGCTCCGGAAAGGGATCTGGAAAACATGTTTGGTTTAACGCAACGGACTTCACAAATATTGGTGGGGGAATACACGCTCAGAAATGTGATTGAAGGTTTCCTCAGGGACAGGAAAGCTTCTAATCTCTCACCAAGAACGCTCGGGTTTTACAGAGAAAAGCTAATGAAGTTTGAGTCCTATTGCCGAGAGCGCAATATCTGGACCGTGGATGTGCTGAACGCTGACATTATTCGCTCCTATATGCTGTATATGGCTGAGGTCAGGGGGAACAATAAGGGGAATGTGCACAGCTTTTACCGCAGCATCCGCGCCTTATTGTATTGGTTTGAGAACGAGTATGAGCCGGAAGGATGGAAGAACCCCATCAAGAAGGTCAAGGCTCCAAAACAATCCCAGGAGATTATTGAACCTGCTGGTATTGATGTCATCAGCGCGATGCTGGCGACCTGTCAGAGTGAAAACTTCTTTGATGACAGGGACAGGGCGATGTTGCTCGCTTTGCTTGATTTGGGAGCAAGAGCGCAGGAATTCCTAAATCTTGATATTACTGACCTTGACGAAAGTGGAGCGGTAATCATCGCGCATGGGAAGGGAGATAAGCCAAGGATGGTGTACCTTGGGAAGAAGAGCAGAAAGGCAATCCGAAAATACCTGAAACAACGAACAGATGTTACACCCGCATTATGGATTGCCAGGACGGGAGATAGGTTGAGTTACGGTGGGTTGAGGGAAATGATAGAAAAACGGGCTAGATTGGCCGGCGTGAAAGCACCGGCTATTCATGGGTTTAGAAGGCAGTTCGCGTTGACGATGCTGCGGAATGATGTGGATGTTTTCAGCTTACAGAGACTGCTGGGGCACACCAGTTTGGCGGTTTTGAGGCAGTACTTGGCACAGAATGATGAGGATACCAGAAAGGCACATTTGAAGGGGTCGCCAGTGGACCATGTTCTTTAGAATTCGGGGGCACGCGGACCTGCAGGTGCTGCGCAGGAACCTGGCGCAGACGGATGAGGATTTGCGGGTTGCGCATGAGAGGTTCAGTCCGGTGGAGCATTCGAGGGTGTAAAGTGAATTCGAGGCGTTTTGAACGAAAGGGTCTATGTGACGGCAATATTGAGGGAAAGAAAGCCGGCTTTGAATTCCAATGGACTCTAAACATTGGTGATTAAAAAGTGATGGAGAGGGATACGCACAAAAAAGGCGTGGGTTCAAGGATACTTGAATTGGACTGGGGTTTCACCCTTGATTAGAATTTGGACTTCGCGTGTGACTAGAAACCGAGCGCCAAAGATCGGGTGCCTCTGTAAACGATGGGAAACCACTCTTGCTATTAAGCTGCAATCCCGCAGAATTAACCTGACATTACAAAAGATAATGGGATGTGAGTTTCAGGCAATCCAGACGAAATACAGCCCAACCAGGATGATGATGACTCCAGCAATTTTTTCGGCCAGGTCTGCCCATTTACCAAAGGCGCGCAAGTTTTTGAGAGCTCCCGTGAAGGTGCCGGCTAAGATGATGGGAACACTGCGCCCAAGCGCATAAATGAACAACAAAAAAGCACCATAAACCATTGAAGCTTTTTGTGCCATAATGTAGGTGAGGATAGCGCCAAGGACAGGTGTGGCACATTGGGATGCAACCAATCCAGAGACAAGACCGAAGAGGAATGCCCCTAATAAGCCTTTCACATGTACACCTTCTCGCAATTTTCCAAACCAACCTGGTATGGGGATGTGAAAAATGCCTAACATCTGAAGCCCAATTACGATACAAACAGCGGCAACAAGGTAATACCAGATCCTGGTAGTCCCCCCAATGAGTCCGCCCACCAATGATGCGATCAGGCCAAGCATCACGAAGGTGACCGACAACCCAAGGGCAAAAAGCAGGGAGATAACGAAAGCTTTTTTTCGTGGTAGTTGGGTCGATCCGCCAATGTAACCAATGATGAGAGGGATCATGGCAACGTTACAAGGCCCGATGCTGGTCAAGATACCGCCCAAAAAAACCAAAAGATAGCCCAGAATGGAACCAGGCTGAAGGAGAGCTGGATCAATGTTCATCTTATTGTCCTGCTAATAAAGCAAGCTGCTCGCTCAACTGCTCTGGCGTCATAATGCCCATTGCGATTTTTCCCTGACCGGTGGCATCAACAAAAAGCTGGGTTGGTATGGTCTTGATGCGGGCACGCCTTAGTAAGTTTTCATTAATTGGATCATACACATTGACATCAATGAGAGGCACGCTGGACTCAAATTTTGGATAAACCTGGTCTACGATTGCCATCATGTCGATACAAGATTGGCAATTAGTTGAGTGAAAAAAAACAAAAACTGGTTTCCCTGATTCCAGATAACGGTCTAATTGCTCTTCAGGGGTGCCTGATGCATCTTGTGCATCATTCTCAGGCACTGAGAGGGCGTTTTCCACCTCTTGCGTAGAAACACCCGTAGCTTCTATAATTGTTTCCGACTTATCATTCTTTAGAGACATGACCAAAAGGACAGCCAGGAGAACGCTGACAACGACCATAATTTTTATCCATTGTGAAAAATCCTTTTTTTCTTTTTTATTGTTTTTTGTAGTCATTATTTCCTTTGGATAGATTTTGTATTTTTTGAGCCTTCTTAGAAAATTCAGTACCAATGTGGATACCCATACGTGGAAGAAGCCACCTATGGACCAGCAAAATTAGTGGTTTGATGGCAAAGGCAACACCAAATATTATCACTGAATCAGCGGGGTTGTTCATCAAAGATGGATTGATGAGCATTACACCACCAAGAGTATAGCAAAATGATTCCCGATAAACACGTAAACGACTGGAACCCATAGAAAAATGGATCAACTTTTTGATCTGGACGCTAGATGGGGGACTCTATTAGATGCTGTCTCAACGAACAATGAATTAGTTGTGGCGCGTCCAGATGAGGTCAACCTTAAATGAAGCATAGGAATTTATCAGTAGAAAATGGAGGAACGAAGGTCATGCCACCCTGCCGGTAGAGAAGCTGGCTCCCTTTCCCTATGTATTATCCTATTCCAAGAGGTACTGGAGGTTAATACCAGGCTGCGCGACCGTAAAATATTCACTGCAAGGAATTTGGTCGACTTCTTCCTCTGCTTTTCTTTTCAAGGCAGGGGTCTGACTGAGATGGCTTTGAATCGCTTTAATTTTCTCAATCTTAAAACCTGAAATATCTATCTTAATTGAGGTTGAGTCCGGTTCGGGATTGTTAGAGGACACTCCACACCCCAGAAGCGTGGCTTCGGAGGGGGCAAGATACAACAGAGTGACAGTCGGGAAAAATTGAGTGACTGCCTTAGTGACAAAATGCGACACGGTGACGTGGTCAGGATGTCCTGATATCCCATCGGGACCAAAAGTCAGTATGATATCAGGCTGAATCTTTTCTATCGATGAAATCAGTGTCTTAAGAATCTGGTCTGGATCCAAATCAGCAAGAGTTCCATCAATATAACCCGAGAAGTCAACCGAAATGCCGAGGTGACCTGCAGCCTGCCTAAGCTCAAGCTCCCGAATCTTGCCGGCAGCATCCTGAGGAACACCAGGGATTCCAAGCTCACCGCGCGTCGCGCATAAGAGGGAGACCCGCCAACCCTGATGACTGAATTTTGCCAAGGTTCCCCCCATTCCATAGCTTTCATCATCGGGATGGGCAAGGATGGCTAACATTTTCTTAGGATAATGCTGATTAATATGCGACTCCTGTAAAAATCTCAATTTCAGACACAGTATTCTCAGATCAACTGCTCGATCCGTTTTCGGATCAGAGACATGGATATTTTGCCACCGCTGCTTAAAAGATCACCATCCACCAGCACGACTGGCAGCTGGGCATCGCGGGGAAAAGCTGGACATTGAGGGTCAAACAAGTCAAAATACTGGACATGCGCTTTATCACCAAAACGCGGCTTCAACTTTTCAGCCGACCACTCGGTAACATCCCTCCAGCTCTCTTTAAACCCATCTTCGCATGCCACTGGCGAACCGATGACCTGAATTAATATTTCTTTTGACATCAACCGCAGCAACCGCCTCCTGAGCCAGGTCCACAAGAAGAGGATGACTCGCGAAAGCTGTCATTACTTCCAAGACGGATAAACATACCGCCGGTCACGACCTGGTCGGGATGGTCATCCTGGCAATTCGGGCAAATCGCGGTTAATCCTTTTTCCTTCTCAGCAAAAGTTGCCCGAACTTCGAATCTCGTCCCACATTTCCTGCAACGGTAATCATAAATCGGCATTATTCCTGCTCTCAATCCGAACGTTCATGCTTGCCAGATTTTCGATTAACATGATGAAGACCGCCGTGTTAATGAAGCAAAATCTATGCCCATGAGCTGGCTGATTTCCTGATTAACCTCACGCAAAAATGCTTTGGCAGCTTCTTGAGAAGCCAGGTAGGTTTGAATGGCCTGATTTTCGGCGACTGAAACCTGCAAACTACGCAAGGTGGCCAGGTCAGCCTGGACCAAGGAGCCATTATATTGCTGGTCACGGACTTTCTGCTGCATCTTCGATAAATCCTTCAACATCTGCATGGCCTGGAGATCTGAATACAGCGCGTTTTCAGCTCGCCGGAAACCAAGAATATCTGCGGATTGGGATAGGTTTTCCGCTAAATCCGAGGCGGCGTTCAAAATCTGGACGGATACTTTACCTGAGGTGGGGGGAACTTTTTGCCTATTATCCACAGCACCCACCTACACGACAAGATACGCCGTAATCCAAACCTATGGCTTCGGAGAGAAGATCGCCAATTTCCTGAGATGCCGCAATTAGTTCATCCTGCGCCCTTGCATATTGTTTGACCGAAGGCTGATTGTAGAATTCAGCCTGAAGGCGTTGTATTTCAAGCATATCCTGAGGACTGACGGCGTTTAGCGCCATTAAGCCTCTCAAAGGTGCCTGCTTATTCTGAAAATCCTCGAGGGCTTTCTTGGCCGCAGGGTCCTCAGCGTAGTTTGTGTACGCGCGCTCAAAAGCCTGAAAGAGTGGTGATTCAGTAAACAGTTTCGCGAATTGTCTGGCGGACTGCATCACCACCTCCCTGGGGGCAATTTCCAAATCGACTTCTAAATTATTATCCATATTTTGGTTCCTTTACACAAAGGCGTTGATAATTTTCCAATCAGTACTCATTCATCTGGGAAGCTGCGGGTCAGGTCGGCAAAATCCAACTTGAGAAGCCTGCTTATCTCCCGATTTACTTCGCGCAGGAAATTGATGGCAGCTTCCTGAGCGGCTGCGCGTTCCTTGATTGTTTGGTTTCCTTCGATCAAATTTCGTAATGCATGAAGCTTTATGACATCGGCTTGAGAATAGTCGTCGGAATATTGTTGAGAACGCACTTTCTGCTGCATGAGTGAAAATTGTGTCCACAACTGGGAGGCCTGTGGGTCGGATTCCAACATATTGTTCGCCCGCTTCAAGCGCAGAAAGGGCTCTGACTGGGCAAGGTTTTTTGCCAGGTCGTTGGTTACTTCTAAAAGTTCGCTTGGGATTTCATTCATAGGAATGGTCATTGTGTCTCCTTAGCAACATGCGCCGGGGGGCGGACAATTCTTGCCCAAATCCATACCTATGGACAGCGACAACATCGCGCCAATCGTCTGGGAAATTGCACGCAACTTCAGGTCCGCATCGGCAAAAGCGACTACCGAAGGCAACTGGTCATACGCGGCTTTTAAGTTTTGTAACTCGAGGTTATCCTGATCGGTGACACTCTTTAACATGATTGAGACCCTCAGAGAGCCATATTTACTAAGATAGGCTCGGGCAGCGGCGCGAGCTTCATCGTCACCTTGTAGGAAAGCATTGGCTTGTTCAAACGCCTTAAATTGCGGGGTTTCCGCAAAAGTGCGACAAAACTGTTGAACGGTGTTCATCAAAGTAGGTATTGGCACAATTTCCAAATCCTTCGCGTCTTGCGGATTCATCCTGATATCCTTTCACAATCCATTTATTATTGGGGGCGTTCCTCAAAGATTTGCTCGCCTAATTCAGCCAACATTTTCAATCCCTTGATTTCCTGGGGGAGCAAGGGGATTTGAGCAATGGGGAGAATGAAACGTTCCGCAATTTCCACCAGGTATTTTTCTTGCATAACCCGACGAGCGTGGGTAAATCCGGTATTTGCCTGGTCAACAGGAATGACCATGTTGGCGACGACCAACCTGGCAGGGATACCGACGGTCTGGAGTTCCTGAGCAGCGCGCCAGGCTTCGATAATCGGCGTGGCTTCGGGGTACATGACGAAGGCGAAAGTGCTTTGATCGGGATCGCGCATCATTTTAATCACCTTGCCAAAGCGCTGCTTGGTGATATCGTCTGCCGCATTGGAATCGACTGAGGCAAAAATCTTGACATCCAGTTGTTTGCTCCAATCCATGGGCAGCTCAAGCAGGCGCAAAGTATGGCCCGTCGGAGCAGTATCAAAAACAACAGATTCCCATTCCCCTTCGGAGGCGTATTCAATGAACTTATCGAAGGCAGCCATTTCTTCGGTGCAAGGCGAGGCGAGCTCTTCCTCCATCGACCGGATGGCTTCTTCTGGACGCCCTCGCCGGCGCGCGTCCTCGAGGATGCGGGCTTTATAGGTTTCGGCAGCGGCTTTAGGATCGATCTTGACTGCCCAAAGGTTAGGCTGACCTGGTACAGGAGCGATCACATCGCCCACAGTACTATCGAGAACATCCCCCAAATGGGCTGCTGGATCGGTGGTTAGCAGGAGCGTTTTATGTCCCTGACGAGCGAGCCAGACCGCGGTGATACAAGAAGCTACCGTTTTGCCGACCCCACCCTTACCAGCAAAGAAGACTGTGCGGTGGTGACCGTTGGGTTCTATGCGAGAGCGGACTTCCGCGAGGGAAGAACGAAGGGGGATGACCTGTTCGGAAACGGGTTCTGCTTCGAAGGTGGTACTGGCAGGTTTTGCGTCGAAGAAGATCTGCGCCACTTGGCGGAGCCGCTGTACCCCCTTGATCTCGCCTGAAAGCAGTGTCATAAGTTGTTTTGGATAGGGCAAATCATTAATCTGGGCTAGATAACGAGCCTGCATTTTGGCGCGGGCAGCAAAAAGTGCGTTATTAGCGGCTTCAGGAGGAATGATGCCATTACCAATCAGGCGATAGTTAGAAATATCCAGCTTACTCAGCTCTTCAATCGCTCGGAGGGTTTCCTTGATGGAAATTTCTTCTGGGTGGAGGACAAAGATAAAAGTAGTCTGCGTGCTATCGCGCATGGCAGACAAGGCACGCTCATATTTAAACTTGGCCGCCTGGATGGAAGCCGCAGGACCAAGGCATGTCTGTCCATTGCCTGCAGTTGCGGATTCAATTGATTGGCTCCATTCAGCAGGTAATTCCAAAAGGCGGATGGTATGACCAGTTGGGGCAGTATCGAAGATGACAACATCGAAAGGCATATCATTTTCCGATGAAGGATCCAAAAAATCGGTAAATCGGTCAAAAGCAGCCACTTCAGATGTACAGGGACCACTCATTTGCTCTTCCATAACCTGCACAATTTGAGGGGGAAAAGCGGCACGGATAGGTTCCATGGCGTGATCGATGTATTCCTGCGTGGCTTTATCAGAATCGATTTCCATCGCCCATAGATTGGATACGCCGTTGATTGAGGTGATATGGTGACCGATCTCCTGTTCAAAGACATCCGCAAGGTTTGAAGCTGGGTCTGTGGTGACAATCAGGGTCTTTTTGCCTGTATCCGCCAAACGCACTGCGTGGGTACAAGCCATCGATGTCTTACCAACCCCGCCTTTCCCTGAGAAAAAAATGTATTGTGTTGACATTTATTGACTCTTTCCTTTCAGCTGATCTTTAATCTCTACCAATTTTGGGTAAAATCCGGATGTAAGCAATTGCCCCCGCACAAGGACAATCGGCAGAGCAGCCATTTGCTTTGAATTGATTAAACGCATGACTTCAGACTGGCTCAAAAAAGCCTGGGGACTACTTTTCATCTGGTAGCGTTTGACCTGGTAGCCTTCGTTCTGTAATTCCATGATGGTTTCCATCAGGTCTAATAGATTCTGATCCAGGGCAGGTCCACATAATCCGGTGGGGCAGCACAATGGCGGGTCGAAAATCTCAACATCCAGGACCACGGATGATGCCTGATCATTAATCATGGAAGGGGTAGTTTGGTTTTGTGGGTTCAAGATTGTACAATCTCCTTTGAAGTATTTTGGTAAAAAAATTTTTTGATAATTTAGGTGGATTTGGTCATCCAGGGAATACTTGGTCCGCAGCTGACTTGACGAGGCAGGATCCGTTTGGGGTTAAGGAATTCGGTAAAGAGGCGCAGGTAGTCATCCAAGGCTTCCTGGTTGATGGAGTAGTAAATCCAGCGGGCATCGAACTGATCGCGTTCAAGATTAATCAGACCAGCGTCGCGGAGGACACCGAGGTGGTGTGAAATGAGGTTGGGCGCAAGGTTTAATTCCCCACCCAACTCGCAATTGCATTGAATACCGTCCATAATCTTGCGGAGCAATGCCAAGCGGTTTGGTTCGGCAAGGACTTTCATCATGCGCACCATTCTGCTCATTTCTTCTTCTGACGTACTGTTGGTATTCATCACATTCTTCGTCATAGTTCAATATAAATTGAATTATATGCCAATCCGAAGATCCGTCAAGTGCGCATGCCAAGGTTGGGTAGAGAAATTGTCTTCAGGGATGGCGGGGGTCGGAAGCAAAGGCTTAAAGGAGTACGTGATCCGAAGCAAGAGAGGAAGGCCAGGCATCGGTGGACAATCGATGCCTGGCCATGTTTACGCTTATGCTTTAGAAGCGCTGAGTTTCTCGAACGCAGCAGTAACTTTCTGCATAGCCTCATCAGTTGGCATATTGCGCAGGTCGAGGGCGATGACCTGCTTATCGAAATCCGCGCCTACTGCGGCCAGAGCGTCCTTATACATCTTCCGCTGCATCTTGGGGTCGCAGCCACCGACTATGTAAGTAACGCCTGGTTTGGCCAGGTCCTGCCAAAAACGGTCGCCGTCGTCCACGCACAGCTGCGGGTGAACAACGGTGTACTCAACATCCAATTCATTGCGGACGTAATTGACCAGGCTCCAGACATTCAGTTGTGTAAAGCCTGGGCAGTCGCCACGGCACATGCACTGGATAAAGCGAGGTAGATTTTCTTCAGACATAGGATTCTCCTATTGATCGTGGATTATGCTGTGGGTGGATACTGCAGGCGCAGTTCTTTGAAGACCAGTTTGATTGCCTTGCGGTCCGGAAATGAAATCGCGCCAACCGGGCACTGGAAGCGGCAGCTTTCGCAGTATACTTCACAGTGATATGGGTTAGCGACAACCACTTTGCTTGCATCATCCCTAAAAGCGTACGTTTCGTGCTTGCAGGCTTTAACGCAAAGGCCGCAACCACTGCAAAGTTCGTCATCGATGGTTGGAAACCAAGGAATTAGTTTACGGGGAATACCCAGGAAATCTTTTAGAGCTTCGGTATCAGCCAATTTATTGATCCTTTCTCTTAGCCAGGTGTGGTGGATATAATAATACGACACCCTTTTCCTGGAGGCGGACGTTTTCGGCTGAGGCCAGTTCCATAGATGTGCCCACAACATATATATCGAAATTTGTGGCTACAACGGCACACGGTCTATCGCTCCCTTACGCCAGAAACTTCGGACGGCTCGACTTTTTCCATTTTTCTTTCCAATCACCAGTTCACCCTGAGGTTTCTGGCTATTGATGAATATTATACTTCGTCTGGAA
>ERZ795031.3935-NODE-3935-length-12868-cov-6.203934_pt1 | contig 12868 bp, 12 predicted proteins | sample MGYA00375123_ERZ795031 | MGnify/ENA primary metagenome ERZ795031 (study PRJEB30166, sample SAMN05720159) | activated sludge metagenome | isolation source: anaerobic digester from wastewater treatment plant | place: USA | collected 2015-04-21 ... | reverse complement strand
TTGGAGATGGTCTCCATCACGGAGACGCTGTTGTGGAGCATGCGGTCCATGATGCGGGCCGTGGCGGAGGTGGCGTGCCACTTGATGCCCGGAAACATCCGGGCGAGATGGGGCGCCGCGCCGCAATGATCCACATGGCCGTGCGTGATGACGCACGCGTCCGGACGGCGCGGGAGCAGGTCGAAGGCGGGCAGCGCGGCTGCGCCGTCCTTCTTGGGGTGTGTTCCGCAGTCGAGCAGAACCTGATGCCCGTTGAGGGACACCAGAAAACTGTTGGCCCCCACCTCGCACCCGCCGCCCAGGGCGCAGAACTGTATGGTGGAACTCGAAGTCATCGCCGGGATTCTATCCGCGCGGACCCCGGCATTTCAATGGAAACGCGGAACAACGGCCCGGGCGCGCGCGTGGAAGGCTATTTTTCGGCCTTCCTGCCGATCCCCCCGAAGCACAGCGCGAGATGCTCGTCCGGCTCGCGCTTCGTCATCAGGCTGACAACGACGGCGACCACGGCGGAAAGCGGAAGGGCGACAAACAGCGCCTCGACCCAGTTCCAGTGGATGCCGAAGATGGGCTCGGGAAGAAGTGTCGGCTTGCCCAGGAGATAGTTGGACAGCAGGGCGGGTAGCGTTGCCTTGGGCATCTGGATGAACATGATCCAGAAGAAGCCGAAGAAGAAACCCGCGCAGACGCTGGCAATGGCGCCCGCCTTGGTCATGCCCTTCCAGAATAGGGCGCCCATGTAGGCCGGGAGGAAGGCCGCCGCGCACAGGCCGAAGAAGATCGCCGTGGCCGCCGCAATGATGCCCTCGGGGAGGACGAAGCACAGCACCACCGTGGCGACCAGTCCGAGCACGATGCCCAGGCGGGTGATCAGCACCGTGCCGCCGCCCCCCTTCGTGCCCAGCAGCCCCTTCTCAAAGAAGTCGCGCCCGATGGCCGTGCCCATGGTATGGAACTGGGAACTGAGGGTGGACATGGCCGCCGACAGCAGGGTCAGCATGAACAGCAACCCAAACCACTTGGGCAGCGCGCCGTTGATGAAGGCCGGGATGATGGAGTCAATGTTGCCTCCGGGCACCGATGCAACCGCCACTTTGCCCCCGTGCTCCGGCATGACGAACCACGCGTTGGAAAGCGCCCCCGCGGTGAACGCGACCCCCGTCATGGAGAGAATGAACACGCTCCCCACCAGCACGGCCCGGTGAAGCTCCTGGTCGCTCTTGACGGTCATGAAGCGGACCGCCAGCTGCGGCTGCGCCAGCACGCCGAGGCCCACGCCCATGATGATGCTGGTGATCAGCGTGTACAGCATGGGCGAGCCCTTCTTGGGCATGCGGGTCCAGCCCTGGAAACCGCCCTTGGACAGCTTGGCAACAACCAGCTGGTTTGCCAGCTCGGGGTGGGCCTTGAGGATGGCGCCCACGGCCTTGGCGCTCGCCAGGCTCTCAAAGAACGCCGCCTTCTGGGTGTCGTCCATGGTGGCCGTCTTCTTCAGCTCCTCCGCGATCCCCGCAAACCAGCCCAAGAGCGCGTCATCGGCCACATCCTCAGGCGCCGCCGCGCGCACCTCCGGAAACACGGCCTCCCATTGGCTGGCGGCGAGTTCCGGGACGGCGTCCAGCTTCTTGTGGGCGTCGACCACCCCGCCAAGCTGCGCGTAGGTGTAGAAAATGAGGACGATCATTCCCACGAACATGATGCCGCCCTGCAGGGCGTCGGTGTACATGACGCCCTTGAGGCCGCCCGCGATGACGTAGGCCGCCACGACAATGCTGGAGACGGTCACGGCCACGGCGAAGTCCACCGTGAACGTGGACTCGATATAGCGCGCAATGCCGATCAGCACCGCCGACGCGTACAGGGGCATGAAAATCAGGATAATGAGGCCGCACGAGGCCTGGATGAAGCGGGAATTAAACCGGCGTCCGAGAAGCTCCGGGAAGGTGTGGGCCTGCAGGTGAACGCCCATCCGGCGGGTGCGCTTGCCGAACACCACGAAGGCGATGAAGATGCCCACGAAGATGTTGAGCACCGTGAGCCAGAGCACGCCCATGCCGAACACCGCCGCGGCGCCCCCAAACCCCACAATCGCGGAAGTGCTGATGAAGGTCGCCCCGTAGGAAAGCGCCATGACCACCGGATGCGCCTTCCGTCCGGCCACGAGGTAGTCGGCCGTGGTCTGGGTGGCCTTGTAGCCCCGGAAGCCCAGATAGCCCACGGCGCACAGGTAAAGAATGGCCACAATGGACAAAGTCATGACGCTGTTCATGGGTGCGTTTCCCTCCAGAGAATGACGTGGGATTTATCAGCAGGAACCGCGGTCACAGTTCCTCGGAAATCTTGTCCTCTTCCTCGGCCCATTTGGCCGTGTCCCCGGAAAGGTCGGCCTCACCGCCCTTGTTCCAGTTAATAAGTCCGTAACCCACGGACAGAAGGGTGCTTGCAATGCAGAGGACATAGGCAAGCCAAATCCAGAAATCCGGTATTCCGAGCATGGTGTTTTCCTCGTTTCCGCGCTCCCTTGACCTGAAAAAACCGTGAAATAACCCGGCGCGGATACGTGCATTTTACAGATTTCGAGAAATTAAGTCAACATTTCCCGATTTATGCGGAAAACGCGGGCGCCGCATTCCCCGCGAACCATCGCGCCAAACGGGGGAGGTGCGGGCGGGGGAGGGCAGGGGATCAGGCACCCAGTTCCCGGAGGACCTTTCGAAGCGCCGCCTTGACCCGGCGCGGGGAGGTGGCGCCGAGCGTGTCGCGCAGTCGCACCATGGTCTCCGGTTTCACAGCCTCATAAACATCCGGCGCGAAGGCGTCCGAATGCCGCAGGTACTCCTCCAGCGGTAGTTCGGGCAGCGAGGTGTCCAGCTCGATGCAGCGGCGGACGATCCGTCCGACGACGCCGTGGGCCTCGCGGAAGGGCATGCCTTTGCGCACAAGATAGTCGGCGAGGTCGGTGGCCTCCATGAATCCCAGGCGCAGGGCGCGCGCGACGGCGTCGCGGCGCACCGCGATCGACGGGATCATGGCGGCGTACACGGCGAGACAGAGCTGCACCGTGTCGGAGGCGTGGAACACGGGCTCCTTGTCCTCCTGCAGGTCGCGGTTGTACGTGAGCGGCAGCCCCTTGACAAGCGTGAGCAGGGCGACGAGGTCGCCGTAGACGCGCCCGGTTTTCCCGCGCACCAGCTCCGCGACGTCGGGGTTCTTCTTCTGGGGCATGATGCTGGAGCCGGTGGTGAAGGCGTCGCCGATCTCAACGAAGCCGAACTCCTGGCTGGACCACAGCACCAGCTCCTCGCTGAGGCGGGACAGGTGCGCCATCACAAGGGAGCAGTTGGCGCAAAACTCGACCAGACTGTCACGGTCGGACACGGCGTCCATGCTGTTTTCGGACAGGGCGTCGAACCCAAGCTCCTTCGCCACCCGCGCGCGGTCCACGGGATACGGGGTGCCGGCCAGGGCGGCGGCCCCGAGGGGCATGACATTCACCCGCCGGCGCATCTGGGTGAACCGCTCCTGGTCGCGGGCGAACATGGCGGCGTAGGCGAGCAGATGGTGCGCCAGCAGCACGGGCTGCGCGTGCTGGAGATGGGTGAATCCCGGAAAGATCACGTCGAGGTTCGCCTCGGCGAAGCGCGCCAGCGCCAGACGCAGCTCCCGCAGAAGGGACACGACCGCGTCGGTCTGGTCGCGCAGCCAGAGACGGACGTCGGTGGCGATCTGGTCGTTCCGGCTGCGGGCGGTGTGGAGCCGTTTGCCCGCATCGCCGATCCGCGCCACGAGGGCCGCCTCAATGTTGGTGTGAACGTCCTCGAGCGCGGCGGACCACTGCATGCGCCCCGCCGCGACGTCGGCGGCGATTTCCTTCAGCCCGCGGATGATCTTTGCGGCGTCCCCTTTGGCGATGATGCCGCACTCCCCGAGCATGCGCGCGTGGGCGATGCTCGCCGTGATGTCCCACGGGGCGAGGCGGGCGTCAAACGACACCGACTCGCCGAGCGCCTCCACCAGCGCGTGCGTCTTACCCTCGAAACGTCCGCCCCACAGCTTGGACATGGGTTGCCTTCCCTGGTTGTGCGGTCCCGGACGCGGGACCCTACTTTTTCTGTTTCCCGCCCTTCGGGGCGCTTCCCGCCTCGGTCGCCTTCCGGATGATTTCGTCCACCTCCCTCAGGATGGCGGCGTGGATCTCCTTCCGGTGCGCGTCCGCAATCTTGTAGTGCTGGTTCTGCTCCAGGAGCTCCATGGTGCGCTCCGCGACCTGCCAGGCGAAATCATGGACTTTCATGGCCGTTCCTCCGGGGGTTGACGGACGCGGCATACTATACCGCGCCCGGGCGGCGCGGTTCACCCGCCGCGCCGGCTCAGGGGGTTTGGCCGCCGTTGCCGCGGTCCGGAGGGCGCGGCGGGGCGGGCTTGCTGCGCCGCTCCTCCTCGAGCGCCTTCCTCATCGCCTCCCGGAAGGCGGGGTCGCCGACCGTCTCCTCATAAATCGCGCGCGCGCCGAGGGCGTACTTAAGCCGGATGAACCGAATGTCCAGCACGACGGCGTACAGCGTGGCAAGAAGCAGGAGCAGGAAAAGGCCCCAGTAGCCCGCCAGAAACATCCAGTGCTGTCTGGGGTCCATGATCATGGCGCCGTACCAGGCCATGAGCCCGGCGGCGGCGAGGCAGCCCAGGGCCGCGCGTCGCCAGAACTTCTGCGTGAGCCACGGCGTTTTCTGAGGCAGGATGTCCCTGCCGGGGGGGCGTCCCAGGGGGGGCTTCTGCTCGTTCTTGTGGGGATCCACGGGACCGGTCTCCTAAAGCGGCGGGCACGGGACTCTCGGGGCGCAGCCGCCCGCGGACCGCATTATTCCCCGGCGGACCCCGAATGTCAAATCACCCCCGCGGCAATTTCCCCCGGCTGTCCCGTTTTCTGCATAATGTCGGGGACGCGCGGCCTGTCCGGACGTCGTGCAAGGCATAGGGGAATCGTATGCGGTATGTGAAGGTCTGCCCGCGGTGCGGGGCGGAAAACGACGAAATGGCGGAAATCTGCCTCAGGGATGGCGAGTTCCTGGGCATGGTTCCCGCAACGGCTGCTGTCGCGGCGCCGGTGGCCGCGGTCCCGGCGGTTGCCGTTGAGAGCGCGGTGGCGGAGGAACCAGCCCCCGTCCAGGGCGGGGACCCCGTGCTGTATCTTGAGAACGGCGCCACCGGCGAATGCCACCTGTTGCGTCCGGGGTGGGTGGTGGGACAGGAGCATCCCGACAGCACCGCCGAGGTGCAGCTGGGGGAGCGCCCCGGGATTCAGTACGTTCACCGCAGGCACTGCAGGCTGGTCTATGACGACGGCCTGTGGGAGGTGGAGGCGCTCCAGCAGCAGGACTACACGAACCCCACGCTGGTCAACCGGCGGCGGGTGCCCGCGGGAGGCAGGATGGCCCTGCGCAACGGCGACACACTGGCTCTTTCGGGCGTGCAGTTCACGGTGAGGATGGTCACATGATGAAGACGGTGCGCGTGTGCGGCGTCACGGATCCCGGCGCGGTGCGGACGGAGAACCAGGACATGCTTCTCCTTGGCCGCGTGGTGAAGAACACCGGCTACATGGAGATGGCCTTCGGCGAGGACGACGATTTCATGGTGCGCTACGGTTTCCTTGCCGCCGTGGCCGACGGGCTTGGCGGCCACGCCTCCGGCCAGCTCGCCGCGCGCATCGCCCTGCGCGGCGTGGACCAGCAGTTTTACGGCGCTGAAAAGAACGGGCAGTGGCCCCCGACGCTGGCGGCCCTGCGCCAGGGCGGCGACCGGGGCAACTTCATGGTGCGGCAGGTTTCCGAGGCGAAGCCCGAGCATGCCGGCATGGGGTGCGTGATCGCGGGGGTGTGCCTGCTGGGGGCGGAGTACGTGGTGTACCACGCGGGGGACAGCCGGGTGTGCCGGTTCCGCAGGGGCGCGCTGCGCCAGCTCACGGAGGACGACACGGTGGTGGGCATGGCCGTCCGCGAGGGGCAGCTGACCCCCGCGCAGGCGTCCTCCAGCAAGATGCGCCATCTGGTCACCAACGGCATCGGGACGGCGTCCTTCACGCTGCACATCTCCGAGCCCCAGACCGCCCGGTCCGGCGACATCCTGCTGGTCAGCTCCGACGGCCTGCACGACGTGGTCTCCATGGAGGACACGGAGCGGGTTCTGGCGGAGAAAGCCCCCCTTCTGGAGCGGGCCGACAGGCTGAAGAACCTTGCGCTGGACGGCGGCGGCCCGGACAACATCTCCGTCGTCCTCGTCGAGTATTCCGGCGGCGAACCCGAACCGGACATGGAACCGTGACCGACGGCGTGGAAAAGAACGGAAAAGGGGAGGAACCCCGGTTTACCGAGCGTTTCCCCGAGGAGCGGGCCACCGAGCGCTTCGACGAGCCCCGCGCGACCGCGCGGTTTGAGGAGGCCGCCCCGGGCGAATCCCCGCGTCAGGCGCCGGCGGGAACACTTTCCCCCGGAGAGACCGTGGACGGGAGATACCGGGTGGAGGAGGGGCCCATCGGCGACGCCTCGGGCGAGGCCGTGGTCTACCGCTGCACCGACCTGGAAAGCGGCGGGGATGTCGCCCTCAAGCATTACCACGACAAAATGGCCCCCAAACAGGCCGTTGTCGAGCTGCTGCTGTCCATCCGCCACCGGGACGTGGTGGCGATCCGCGGATGGGGCGCGTGGGGCGGGCGCGCCTACGAGGTCATGGACTATTGCGCCGGGGGGAGTCTGGCGGAGTTCATGCCCTTTGACGAGGAGGCCCTGGCGCGGGTCTGCCGCGCCGTGGTGCGCGGGCTGCACCATCTGCACCAGCACGGGATCGTGCACCGCGACATCAAGCCGACCAACCTGTTCTTTCTGGACGCGGAGAGGACCGACATCGTCATCGGCGACTTCGGGGTGAGCTCCATGCTGGAGCCGGGCGAGCGCGTCCACAAGACGGCCAGCGCGCACTTCTTCACGCTGGACTACGCCGCTCCGGAACTGCTAGACGGTAAGGAGGTGGGGCCCAAGACCGATTACTACGCCCTCGGCGTCACGCTGCTGCACCTGCTCACAGGGCGGTCGCCCTTCCACGGCATGGACCGCACCGCCGTGCTCGGGGCCCATTTCAGGGGACGGGTTCCCCGCCCGGAGGGGATGTCCCCCGGATTCACCCGGCTCATCAACGGGCTCCTGCGCGTCCATCCCGAATCCCGCTGGGGCTACGCCCAGGTGCGTGCCTGGGTCAGGGGCGAGCCGGTCTTCACCGACGAGGGAATCCCCGACCGCGAGGAGGTGGCCGCCGGCCGGCGCATTCCCTACCGCAGCCTGCCCGAAATCACCACGCCGAGGGAGATGGCCCGCCGCCTGGGCGACTTCGACGTGAAGCGGGACATGCTGCGCGGCTTCGTCTCCCAGTGGGTCATGCTCTTCGACACCAGTCTCGGGCGCGAGGTCGCCCGCATTGAGGAGAAATACGCCGACCATCTGGAGACGGGGGCCTTCAAGCTCAAGTACCTCCTTGACCCCACGCTGCCCCTGGAATTCGGCGACAGCCAGGCGGTGAACATCCAGCAGCTCGTGGACATGCTGGCCGCCCCCTTCCTCGCCAACCGGGACGAGCTGGTGCGCCTCTTCCGCGCCGGCTGCGTGGAGATTTGGGTGAAGGCCCTCGGGGGCGATCCCGCGGCGACCGACGCCCTCGCGCAGCGCATTCGCGACATCCGGGTGCGGGTGAAGGACCACGACGTCGCCCTCTTCGCGCTCATGCACGTTCTGGACCCCGTTCGGCCGCTGGCCTTCGGTCCCGCCCGCGTCAAATCTCCGGAGGAGATTCCCCGCCTCGTGCAGGGAAACGCCGCCCAGACGGGACGGCTGGTCAGCCATCTCTTCAGCGGCCGCCTCGCCGAATGGATGCGCGCGGCCTTTCCCGAGAGGGGGGAGGATGTGGCCTTCCTGGAACGCTGCGCCCGCGAGCACAGCCGGGCGGACGCCGATCTGGCGGTGTTCAGGGTCTGTTGCCATTTCGAACCGGCGACCCCCATCCGCATCGGCGTGGGCACCGCATCCACCCCGGCGGAGCTCGCGGCGGCCATCGCCCGCACCCCCCAGAGCATGGAGGAGGGCGCAGGACTGCTTTCCCGCGGGTGGATGCGCGCCTGGCTCGTGGAGACGGGGCGCATGAAGGACCCCGCGCCCTTCGATGAGGTCATCGCCGACCCTGTGTCCTCATGGAGCCGAAAACTGGAGGCGGTGCTGAAGCTGCTCAACCCCGATCTGGGCGGGCCCGTGGTGCTGGCCGACGCCGAGGAGCTGGATGGCGGCCGCCTTACCCGGGAGGACGCGAAGATGGTCCGGGTGACCATCTTCAACGGCGGCCGCGGCCACCTTTCCGGAACCGTCACCCTGGAGACGGTCTCCCCCGGGTTTGCCATGGCCGATGTGGACATCGAGGGCAACGGGGTCACCGCAGTCGTGCACCTCTCGGGGCAGGGCCTGGAGCCGGGATCCCTGCAGGAGGCCCGGATCGTCGCCGAGACGAACGGCGGGCGCCTTGTCATCCCCGTTCATTTTGAGGTCGCCCGGCCCGGCTGGCGCGCCCTCGGCAGGACGCTCCGGTCAGGACTGGCCGTGGCCGCCGTCATGGGGATTTATCGGCTCACGGTGGCCGCGGTGGAGCCCGCACGAAACCTCATGATCGTGCCCTGGCCGCGCGGCGATGAGGTCCTCCGGGGCGACAGGGTTCTCGCCTATCTCGTGCTCATGATGCTGCTCGCCAACACGGTCATCGTGGGGGGCATGTATCTGATTTCCGTGATCCGCCTGAACCGCTCCGATGACGGCGGGGGGGACGGCGGATGAACTCCTCGCGCCTTATGGCCCATCTGCTGGTCACCGGGGGACTCCTCGTGCTGGCCGGTGTTCTGACCATTTACACGGCGGGTATTGACAATGCGGGGCACTACGTCCTCTCGGTGCTGGCCACGGTTGACCGTCTTCTCGCGTTTCTGTCCCCCTTTCCCGCGTTCATTTCCTGGGCCCTTGTGGGGTTTGCCCTCGGCGCCTTTGCGCATTTCTTCATGTGGGAGGCACGCCACTTCAGCCAGGGACAGCAGCGCGCCGTGGGCGGCGCGGGAATCGCGCTCCTGGTGATCTATATCATCGCGCTGCCCCTGCTAAACACGCTCAACCCCGGCCGCGCGATGCCCAGGGGGCCGTGGTGGAGTGCCGATTCCCGGCGCGCCCCCGGCGTTGTCCATGATTTCGACGGCATTCCGTTTGTTTGGATTCCCGTGCCCCTGGAGGGGGCCGTGATGGGCAGTCCCGATGACGAGACGGGGCGCCAGCCGGACGAGGTCCTCAGGCCGCTCTCTTTCTCACGGGGTTTTTGGATGGGCCGGACCGAGGTGACATGGGAGCAGTATCTCCGTGTCTTCCCTGAAGACACCGAGAAGGTTCCGGAGGACCGTCTCCACCACCCCGCAACGGGTCTGACCTACGAGCGCGCCGAAGAATACGCCCGGAAACTCTCCGGAGTGACAGGGGGGAAATACCGGCTGCCGCGCGAGGACGAGTGGGAACACGCCTGCCGCGCGGACACCCGCACCCCGTGGTCCTTTGGATTCGCCGCGGCCGCGCTTGCAGACCATGCATGGTACGTGGAAAACAGTCCGGAAGGCCCCCGGGAGACGGGCACCCGCACGGAAAATCCCTGGGGACTCCTCGACATGCACGGCAACGCCGCCGAATGGTGCGTTCCCCTGCGCGACGGTGCCCAGGTGTACCGGGGCGGAAGTTGGAAGAGCTTGGGGTCGCAGTGCCGTTGCGCCGCGCGGGGCCTCTATTCCCCCGGCGAACTCACCCTTCCCGACGATGTCGGCATCCGACTGGTACGAGATCCGTGACTTTCTTCCCTGCGTCTATTTCCCCGCCTTCGTCTTGAAGTGCTCCTCGAGGAAGCGGAGCATGAACCACTGGCAGCGGAGGTTGACCTCCTTGGCGATGTCCATGGTGTGGGGGTAGCCGTCCAGCCGGTCATAGGTCACGGGCACGCCCAGCTCTTTGAGCTTGGCGTTCAGGATGTCGCTCTGCGAGACGGGCACGATGGTGTCTATGGTCCCGTGCAGGATGAGCGTGGGCGGGTCTTTGGGGTCGAGGTGGAACCAGGGGGAGGCCAGCTTGTACTGGTCGGGGATTTCGTCGTAGGTCTTCCCCCCGAAGAAGCCTAGCACGGTGGGGTTGCCGCGGTGCTCGGGCAGGGTGATGTCCACGGGGCCGTAGAGGTCCACCACGGCGTTCACCGCGCTGCTGAACTCCGCGTGGCCGCCGTTCCCCTCCAGTTCGGGGACGCCGGCGGAGTAGCCGAGCATCATGGAAAGATGGCCCCCCGCGGAACCGCCGATGGCGGCGATGCGGTCGGGGTCAATCTTGTATTTGTCGGCGTTGGCGCGCATCCAGCGGACGGCGCATTTGGCGTCCTGCACGCAGGCCGGGAAGACGGCCTCGCCGATCAGCCGGTAGGAGATGGACACGACCACATAGCCGCGCGCGGCGAAGCGGACGCAGTAGTACTTGTAGTCCTTCTTGCCGCCGTTCTTCCAGCCGCCGCCGTGGATGAACATAAGGCCGGGCGCGGGCTTGTCGAGGTTCTTCGGCAGATACACGTCGAGAAGCAGGGGCCGGTCGCCCACGCGTCCGTACTCGACATCGGGAATCATTTCCACGGAGTCCGGCACGGGAATCTCCGCGTCCAGATCCAGCAGGGTCAGCAGGCCGCCCGCCGCCGCCAGCATGAGCTGCTTTTCGTCCGTGAACCCCGTGGGCACGGCGGGCGGCTCGGGTGCCGCGAGGATCGCCTCCTCCTGCGGGTCCAGGGCGGCGGAAAGGGGCTGTAGCAGCAGGGCGGCGGTCAGCAGGAGGGTCACAGACAGCGGAATGCGTTTCATTTCTTCTTCTCCATTTGGGCACAGGGCTTTCTGGTTAGACGCGGGCTAGCTCCACGATGGTTTCAACGTGCGGGGTGTGGGGAAAGAGGTCCACCGCCTCGGCGTCCACCACACGGTAGGCCGGCGCGAGGAGGGCCAGTTCGGCGGCCAGCACGCGGGGGTTGCACGACACGTACATGAGGCGCTCCGGGGCCAGCTCCAGCAGGCGGCGGATGGTCTTGGGGTTCATGCCGCAGCGCGGCGGGTCGGTGACCACGAGCGCGTCCGGTGGCAGTCCGTCTTCCTCACGGAGCCGTCGCAGGTGGTCGGGCACGGATTCGGTGACAAAGCTCACGTTGTCCACGCCGTTCACGGCGCAGTTGACACCGCCATCCTGGGAGGCGGCGGCCACATTCTCCACCGAGCGCACTTCGCGCACCAGATCGGCGCAGGCGAGGGCGATGCTGCCCATGCCGCCGTAAAGGTCGTAAAGCACGCCGGGGGCCAGCCGCCGCACGCGCGCACGGATGAGCCCATAGAGGCGCTCCGCGCCCAGCGGATTGGTCTGAAAGAAGCTCATGGGGGAGATGCGGAAATCCAGAAGCCGGAGCGGTCCATGGGCGGGTGGGCCGGACAGGTGTTCGGAAGGGGTGTCGCTGGTACCGCGTGCCGGCGATTCGGATATTTCCAGCGTCTCCGTGATGTGCGGTGGGCCGTGGAGCAACTCCAGGGTGTCTGCCTGGGCGTTGTCGGCGGAGCCTTCGCGGGTGCCCCGCCACACGGAGCATGGGCCGAAGGCGCCGAGGGCGGCCTCCACAAAGGGCGCGGTGTCCATGTCGCCGGACGCGGTGATCAGCACCACCATGCGCTCGCCCGACCGCTTGGCGTCGCGGACCAGTAGCGTCTTCAGGAACCCGCCGCCCCGGCGCGTGTCGAAGGCTTGGAACCCGGAACCCGCCGCCCACTCCCGCGCGGCGGCGAAGAGGGGCTCCGTGCCTTCGGGCCCGATCAGGCACTCGTCCACCTGCATGGGAAAGAACCATTTTCCCCGGCGCTTGTATCCCAGCACCGTCTCGCGGACAACGTCCTCCGGCGGAGGCGTCTCATACCACTGCGGGGTGAAGACCGGGTCAATCTTGTTCCGGTAGTGCCACACCACGGGCGAGGGTGTCACGGGCAGCTCGCCGTCATAATGCGGCAGCAGCAGCTCCCGCAGGGCGGCCTGTTTGGCCGCAACCTGCTCCGGATAGGGAACATCCTGGGCGGCGCAGCCGCCGCAGAGGCCGAAATGGACGCATGGGGTGGGCAAGACCTACTCCTTCGCCCGGAGTTCCGCGAGGAGTCCGGAGACGGTGCCGAACCAGGAACAGTGGGCGCAGTTGATCGGGGTTTCGAGGGTAAGGACGGGTTCTTTGTCCGTGGGGTTGACCCGCAGGGGGCGTCCCCGCCGGTCCAGCGAGAAGAACACGATTGTGCCGTCCTGGTTCAGGTAAAACGTTCGCGCCCCGCACACGGGACAGAAAAGGGCGTTTTCAACGGTCATGTGTCCACCCCCGCACGGTCCTGCGGCCTGGCGCCGACTTCGCTGTGTCTGAAAGGGATCATACCCCAAGCAGGGTAAGCAGTTCCTCAAGGGTTGCCACACTCACATGCGGGGCGAAGTCGCCGGGTTGCTCGGGGAAATGCTCCGGCGGAATCCACCGTCGGAAATGGGCCACCTGCATGCCCGCGCGGCGCGCGCCCTGAACGTCTGCCAGCCAGTTGTCCCCGACGAAAAGGACGGCCTCCGGCGGGAGGCTCAGCGCGTCGAGGACGGCCCGGAACACGTCCGGATGGGGCTTGCACAGGCCCAGGTCGCCGGACACCAGCGCGTGCTCCAGGAAAGGGGCGATGCCCGTGTCTTCCAGGCTGGCGCGGATGGCGTCGCCGTCAGGGTAGTTG
>ERZ795031.3934-NODE-3934-length-12868-cov-9.044096_pt1 | contig 12868 bp, 8 predicted proteins | sample MGYA00375123_ERZ795031 | MGnify/ENA primary metagenome ERZ795031 (study PRJEB30166, sample SAMN05720159) | activated sludge metagenome | isolation source: anaerobic digester from wastewater treatment plant | place: USA | collected 2015-04-21 ... | reverse complement strand
GGCCAATTTTATACCCCAGCCCAGGTAGTGCGTTTAATGGTTCAGATTCTCAAACCTGAAGAAGGAATGACCATCTACGACCCGACCGTTGGATCTGGCGGTATGTTGATCCAATCCAGCCAGTGGGTTGATGAACAGGGCGGGGACGGGACGAAACTGGAATTGTATGGCCAGGATAGTGATCCAGCGGTTGTTTCTATCGCCAAAATGAATATGATCCTTCATAACATTCCGGATGCCCGGATTGACTTTGGGGATACTCTGGTTAACCCTAAAAATATCAGTGGCGGAAGGGTAATGCAATTTCAAAGAGTGATCGCGAATCCGCCCTTCTCTCAAAACTACAATCGAGCCAATATGCTTCATCCGGATCGATTTATTTATGGCTTTGCACCCGAAACAGGCAAGAAAGCGGACTTGATGTTTGTCCAGCATATGCTTGCCAGCTTACAGCCAAATGGAAAGATGGCTGTAGTAATGCCGCACGGCGTCTTATTTCGTGGCGGAAAAGAAAAAGAGATTCGGAAAAAGATGCTTCAAGATAATGGAGGAATTATCGAGGCCATTATCAGCCTTCCGCCAAAGTTGTTTTATGGGACAGGAATCCCCGCGGCTATTCTGGTATTAAACAAGAACAAACCAGACGAGCTTCACGGAAAAGTTCTGTTTATTAATGCTGATGCTGAATATGCTGAAGGTAAAAACCAAAATACGCTCCGGCCAGAAGATATCGAGAAGATTGATTATGTCTATTCACACAGACTAGAAGTGCCTGGATACTCCCGATTGGTGGATATTTCATACATTGAGAACCAGCATGATTGGAATCTCAATATCCGCCGGTACGTGGACAATACTCCCCCACCGGAGCCGGAAGATGTGCGTGCTCATATGTTAGGCGGAGTACCAATATCTGAGGTGAATTCCAAAAAAGAACGGTTTGGGAAATTTGGCTTTGATCCGGCTACAATCTTCCAAATACGAAATGCAAGTTACTACAATTTTCGACCTGACTTCTCTGGAAAAGATGATATTCGATCGGCAATTGAGAATTTTCCATCTGTTGTGGCAACATTAGAATTGAACCGGACAACACTGAGTCGGTGGTGGGAACAAGCCCGCGAAGATTTCGCGCGTCTGGCGCCACGTAATGGGAATGGCGCTTCAGCCAACCATTCTGCACATGACAGTCATGGCGCTTATCTCACTTTACATGGCGACAAATTACCCGAAGTACGTCGAACCCTGATTGACTCGCTTAAGGCCGAGTTAATTCCGCTAAAGGTGCTGGACGAATTTCAGACAGCGGGCGTTTTTGTTAATTGGTGGGATAGCATCAAGTACGATCTAAAAACGATCATGACTATCGGATGGAGTCCAACGCTCATACCTGATCAATATATTATTAATCAATTTTTTTGTGCAGAAGCAGCAGAAATAGAACGCCTGGAGATTGCCATTAATACGGCTGAGACATCTTTGGAAGAAGCCACTGAATCCGCGCAAGAATTGCTTGAATATGAGCTGGATGAGGAAGAGACGCTGAGTCCTGCACTGATGAAAGATCAGTTGAACGGCGCGATTAAAGAGAGTGCAAATCCAACTGAGGCAAAACCTTATAAAGATGCATTAAAGGCAATTACAGATGCGGAAAAAGAAAGAAAGGATCGAAAAAAAGAATTAGGGGATAAGCAATATGATCTTGATATCAAGATTGCACTCAAAAAGTTCGGTCCAGAGGACGAAACCATTGATACACGCCGATTACTCGACCAAGCCAAAAAAGAAGCGGACGAATTAGAAGCCCTTCCGTCGATGGATGCGTCCCAAAAGAAAAAACTTGCCGCATTGAAGAAAGACAACAAAACATTAACAGAGCGAATCGTTGCGATCCAACGTCTGGCTGAGAGTGTAGGCGGAGTTATCTCCGAAACAGAGGCTCGTGAATTAATCCTTCTTAAACATCACGATTGGGTCATTGAACAACTACAGCGGTACCTGGGTGCAGAAACGCGTTTGGTATTGAACGATTTCGAGAATTTATGGGATAAATATGCTGTTTCGTTACGCCAAATTGAAGGCTCTCAAAATGAAGTTGGGGCTAAATTGAACCAATTTCTTTCATCGCTTAAATACACTGAAGAAGCTCTATGACCTGGCATACTGTTGACTTATCCGAATTGATCGCGAAGATTGAAAGCGGAGGCCGTCCGCATGGTGGTGCTTCGGTAGATTCCGGTGAAATTCCAAGCCTGGGTGGGGAAAATATCCGCCTATCGGGTGGTCTTGAACTTGAAAAAATTAAAAAAGTGCCATTGTCATTTTTTGATCACATGACAAAGGGTATTCTTCAAAACGAAGATGTTTTAATCAACAAGGATGGCGCTAATACAGGAAAAGTAGGTTTCTATGAAAACCAATTTCCGAAAGCATCCATTAATGAGCACGTCTTCTTATTAAGAGGATATCCTAGTAGTTTGTCAATCATACTTTGATGGGTAGCGGTTCTTTAACATTCTCTACGGGATGGAGGACTGGATAAAGCCTCTTGAGTTTTATGCGAGCATCCTCTGTTGTGAAGCGCCACTCAACGGTAGCTTCTTGCGTATTGCGGTCCATCTCCCAGGCTGATGTTTCGCTGACCAGCGTTTCGGCATCCGGGATGTATCCACACAAGCACTGGCGGCTAAGGACACTTAATTCGATTTCAGCCATGTTGAGCCAGCTGCCATGTTTCGGAGTGAAATGGAACTCTAAGCGATCCAAAATACTTTTCGCTTTGGCAGGCTCGAAGACCTCATACAGAGCGGCAGGTGAGTGCGTATTCAAGTTATCTTCAACCAGGACACACCGGTCAGCGTGTGGAAAATGTTCATAGACCAAATCATGCATACACCAGGCCCAATCCCTTTTGGTCCGGCGCTCCGTGACTTTGACATGCCGCCAGTTCTGGAGCGGAGCACAGAACATGAATATATTGGCAGTTCCTTGCCGACGGTATTCGTAATCATAACGCACGGGCTGGCCGGTTTGCATCGGGAGCGATTGCCGCGTTTCACTGATCAGTTGCACGGGCGTCTCATCAAAACAAATCAGAGGCCGAAGCGGGTCAAAAGGACGATGATAGACATCCAACACGTCTTCCATGTGATACACAAACTCGGCACTCTGTTCGGGTGGAATACACCATTCTTCTTTGAGCCAGGGCTTCAGCTCATTGCTATCCATCACACAGCGTATGGTTTCGTGAGAAATCTCTTCCACGTATTCCATCTTCACCATCTCACGAGCCAACAAACGCAAGCTCCAGCGCCCATGCCCTTGGGGTGGTCGCCCACACGCCAGGGCAATCAGATGCGCTTCTTGCGCTCCATCCAACAAGGTTTGATATTTGCGAGTAGTGCGATGTGGTGTCAAAGCACCTGGCAACCCTTCTTCCACGTAGCGCTGCCGGACTCGCTCAATGGTTGGTACACTCACGCTCAGCGCCTGACTAATCTCGTGATCACTCCGACCAGCATTTGCATTCAAAAGGATGTTCGCATGTGCAATTTTTCGCACTCGCTGGGTTCCAGATGTAACAAGGCTTGTCAACATTTCTTGCTCAGCTTGGTTCAACGTGACGATATATTTCTTGGCCATCTCTGTCTCCTGGTTGAGACAGATCATACCAAGTCACCCATCAAAGCATGTTTGACACTCTACTAGTTTAGTTGAGCAGCGATATTTGTATTACCTGTTACTGTCACAATACAGCCAAGGAATTATTCGTTCAAAAATCTCGGGTTCTGCTCAACCGGGTCTGAAAAGCGATTTTATAAGACATTTCCCAATTACACTACCAACATCGATAATAGAGCAATCAAAAATTTCAGAAATTTTATTAATTATGGATTATGCAATTGAAATAACCAAGGATTTAATTTTAAAACAATGTCAAGTTAAAACAGGTTTTTTGCAAGACCAGTTAACCAGTGGTATTGATGAAAATGGACAAATACGAAATTCAAATTCACACAAATATAAACATTCTCCATTTGGGCCCATTCCCGAGGAATGGGAAATTAGTACTCTCGAAAGGATTAGCCACAGAATAACAAGTGGATCAAGATGGTGGGCAAAATATTATTCAGATATCGGTGCAAAATTTATAAGGATTGGCAATTTAACAAGAGAACACATAAATCTTAAGCTGGATGATATTCAGCATGTACACCCTCCAGTAGGAAGTGAGGCACAAAGAACTGCTCTTGAATATGGGGATTTGTTAATTTCAATTACAGCAGACTTGGGAATTATTGGTGTTGTTCCAGTTGATCTTGGCGAATCATATATCAACCAACATATTGCTCTAGTAAAATTAAATAAAGAAATAGTCAACCCGTGGTGGGTTGGAAATTTTCTATCCGGTACAGAAGCCCAAAAACAAATTTCCATGCTAAACGAATCTGGCGCTAAGGCCGGGATGAATCTAAAGACAATAGCCGATTTTCCAATAATCCTTCCTAAGAAAAGTGAACAGGATGAAATTGCTGAGATTATCCGACAAATCGACGTACAAATTCAAACGAAGAAAGAATATCTTGCCAAGTTGCAAAGATTGAGATTCGGGTTAATGCAAGACTTAATTGGTGGGCGGATATCGGTACTTTCAATACTTACTCAAATTAGAGGATAATTTTCATGCCCAATAAAATTGACAGCGATAAAATATTCATCAATAAGGTGTTTGAGTGGTGGTATCGGGTACCTGATTATCAACGTCCTTATGTATGGGGGACGGATCAAGTGACCGATTTGCTCGATGATGTGACCCAATGGATGTATGCCCGACCGGACAGCGAGTATTTTTTGGGGTCTATCGTCCTACAAGAAAGACATAACAATGGCATCACTGAATTTGATTTACTGGATGGGCAGCAACGGTTAAGCACTTGTTTGATGATTTACGCTGTTGGGCGAGATTTGGCATCCGACAATCGTCTTGTCGAGCACTGTCGGGATGTTGTGTTTCAACAAGAGGACCCTTATCGGGATATTCCTGAACGCCTGCGTATTATTTACGATATTCGTGATGATGTTCGCGATTTTGTCCTTCGTTTTATTAAGCCGAACGGCGGCACCAATGATGACGTGGGGTTACAAGAGGCTACGAACGCTCGTGACCTGTCTGTTCGTAATATGGCCAATGCGGTCATTCAAATCCGAAGTTTTTTTCAACAGACTGAAGCGCCAAAGGTTGAGGATTTCTTTAAATTCTTTGGCAATAAAGTTTTGATGGTTTATGTTTCCTCACCCAACTTGGATGATGCGTTTCGTATGTTTACGGTTTTAAACGACCGCGGAATGAAATTACGCGGCAGCGATATTTTAAAGACAACCAACTTGCGAGCGCTGCGAGAAAATAAGGCTGAAGAAACAGAAATCAGACGTTGGGCAAAATATTGGGAAGAATTGGAAGGCGAGCTGGCTGATGATTTTGATGTATTCTTATCTCACATCCGTTCTGTATTGGTAAAAGATAAAGCACGATTAAGTCTCCTCCAAGAATTTGAAGACAATATCTATAATCCTAGAGCATTTGATCGTCAAACCAAAACATACACAAAAAAAACAGCGTTACTCAAACCAGGCAAGGATACCTTCTTGCTGGTTGATCGTTACTATAAACATTACCAGCAGATATTAAGCGGGAACAATTACGCGATCAGCAACTCCTGGCAATTTGATAATTTAATTACCTTGATGAGTGAAACTGGACTCGCTGATTTTTGGCTTCCACCGCTTTTGCGTTACCGAGAAGTTTTTGGAGATCGCCGCATATTAGATTTCCTCCACCGACTGGAGAATAAATTTTGTGGGGATTGGATCACATCGCAGACGCCAACGGATCGAATCAGCGCTATGAATAAAGTAACTTCTGCGATCGATGATATCAATTCGCTGTCAGATAAAAATCTTGACGAAAAAATCGCCCTTGTGCTTGCTTCATCAGTCTTTGATTTTGATAAGGCCCGCTTCAAACATATCCTCGAAACAGAAGATATTTACGGCCGGCGATATGCTCGTTATCTATTATTCAAAATAGATGTTCTCCTCGCCAGCCCCGACACACGCTTACAGGTACCCACTCAGATGTCAGTAGAGCATATTCTTCCGCAGACACCGGATAGTTCAAGTCAATGGTGTAAGGACTTCAGTGTTGATGATCGTCAGATATGGACTGATCGAATGGGAAACCTGGTATTGATTAGTCGGCGAAAAAATAGCTCTCAAGGCCGGTTAGATTTTAAGAACAAGAAAGAAAAATACTTCAAGAGTAACGTTGAAATATTTCCGAACTCTATGCGAGCAATGCAATGCGAGGTTTGGAATATGGAGACGCTCTTAAAGAGCCACCAGAACGTCATAAATTTGCTTTGTAAAAATAATTGATTGAGGTAAACATGATTCTCTCCAACGATAAAGACCAAAGACTAAAGCTTGACGAAAAATCCAATGTCGAGGATCCATTTCTGGATCAACTACAGTCGCAGGGTTGGGAGATCATCCGTTTAGAATTAAAGCAGGATCCTGCTCAATCTTATCGTCAGAACTTTGGACAGGTCGTTTTACAACCTAAGCTTGAAGAAGCTCTTCGTAATATCAATCCTTTCCTAGAAGAAGATCAAGTATTCGAGGTGGTTCAGAGAATTATTTCCGTTCCGCCGGCAACATTGATAGAAGCAAATCAGTACGTCCTCCGTTTATTACTTGAAAATACCAGCGTATCAGAGAACCGAAAGACAGGAGAAAAAAGCCCCACAGTTCGGTATATAAACTTCAAAGACATAACGAAAAACAGCTTTGTTGCTATTTCTCAATTCAAAGTACGTGTTCTAGGTACAGAGAATCACATAATTCCAGATATCACATTGTTCATAAATGGATTACCAGTAGCAGTCATTGAGTGTAAGTCAAGCAAAGTTAAAGAACCAATAGCAGAAGCCATTGACCAATTAATGCGGTACAGCCAACAACGCGGAATGAGCGGGGAGGGAAATCCGGAACTGTTTTATTACAACCAAATTTTAATTGGAACATGCCGTTCCGAGGCAAAATTTGGAACCATCACCACGCACATTGAGAAACACTGGTTCCGATGGACAGATCCCTATCCTTTAACGTTAGATGACCTACCAAGCAAGGGAACAACGCCAAATGATCAACAGCGATTGATTGCCGGCATGTTGATGCCTCGCAATCTGCTTGACCTCATCCAATCGTTCACGATTTTTGGACAAAATGATAAAGGGCACACAATTAAAATTGTTGCTCGATACCAACAATTCCGTGCAGTAAAAAAGACGATAAAGCGTTTATTGGATGGTAAGAACCGTCAAGAACGGAGTGGGATTATTTGGCATACTCAAGGATCTGGAAAATCATTGACTATGATGTTCATGGTCCGTGAGATGCGCCGATATTATGAATTTAGTGATTGGAAAGTTGTTTTTGTTACAGATCGTACCCAACTAGAAGATCAATTAAGCGAGACTGGACTAAGTATCGGTCAGACTGTCAAAGTAGCAGAGTGGATCAATCCAATTGATACAAAACCCGGATTAAGTCTTAAAGAACTACTGGCGACGGATACGCCTGATTTAATCATGGCAATGATTCAAAAATTTCAAGAAAGAGATTTACGAGAAATATTTCCACAATTAAACACCAGCCCTCGTATTTTGGTAATGATTGATGAGGCTCACCGTTCGCAATATAAACTCTTAGGAGCGAATCTCGATAGGGCTTTGCCGAATGCTGCGCGAATAGCATATACTGGCACACCTATTGATCGTACAGAACGCACCTTCGGGGAATATATCGATAAATACACGATGAAAGAATCTATTGCGGATGGAACTACATTGATTATCGTGTATGAAGGGCGAACACATAATGCCGAAGTCTCAGATAAGCCCAAGATGGATGAGCGTTTTTCGGATGTGTTTAGCGATTATAACCTGCAAGAGAGATTACAAATATTAGGTTATGGTTCACGAGACGCCTATCTTGAGGCTGAAGATGTGATTCGAGCAAAAGCTAAAGATATGGTTGCCCATTATGTAAGAGAGGTATTTCCAAATGGGTTCAAAGCGCAAGTTGTAGCCACTTCGCGAGAAGCAGCTGCTCGGTATAAGAAATATTTAGACGTTGCATTACTAGAAATAATAGCCGATCTCGAAAAAGATAATCCGAGCAACATCAACTTGGATGTTCTTAGAATTTTAGAAACCGCCGTTGTTATATCAGGCGACAGGAATGATTCAACTGAAATAAAAAAATATACTGGAGAAAATTATCACAAAGATAGTATCCGGAGATTTAAGCTTTCATTTGATGCGCAGGAAACAGAAGGCGATCAAACAATCAATGGAAATGTCGGTATTGTAGTAGTCAATAATATGCTCCTGACTGGTTTTGATGCGCCTATTGAGCAAGTCTTATATCTCGATCGGGTGATTACAGACCATAACCTTCTTCAGGCAATCGCCCGGGTAAACCGAGTTAACAATGAAGCTAAGGATAAGGGATTTGTTGTTGATTATGTGGGCATAGGACATCATCTGAAACGTGCTCTGGACGTTTACGCAGAGCGTGAACAGGATGAAATCATTGATGCCCTCCATAGCATTGACGATGAGATCAACGAACTTGCGCAAGCGCACAAAGAAATTCTCGACCTACTGAAAAAGTATGGCTTAGAAGACATTTCCGATTCGGATGCATTCTTTGATCTCTTCTATGATGAAGATGTCCGATTTGAATATATTCTTGCATTCAAAAAACTAACTCGTTGTTTTAATGTAGTGATGCCACGAAAAGAAGCATTGGATATATGGCAAGATTACTTAAATTTTTCAGAAATTAACGAATTAGCAAACCGACATCTTCGGGATTCACGTATTAGTATGCGAGGAATTCCGCCGAAATTACGGAGTATCACCGATGAATTCTTGAAGTCAAAAGGGATCGAGCAGAAAGTTGAACCTATATCGATCCTGAATCCAGAATTTCAACAAGGAGTAAATAAGCGCAAACGAAGCAAGACAAAGGCAGCTGAAGTTGAACATGCTATTCGTAACTACATCGAAATAAATATCAGCGAGGACCCGGAATTATTTGCTTCATTTGCTGAAGCTTTGGAAAAAATTCTGGCAGAGTTTAAGGATAATTGGAATAAGATTTATGAAGAACTTGAAAAATTACGAAAACTGATTGCTGCCAAAGAGAAAGAGCAAACCTATGGTTTGGATCGTAAAAAACAGATGCCAATTTTCCGTATTCTGCGAGCTGAACTGTTCGAGAATCGGAATCTAACTGAAGATGAAATTTCACAAGATGTAGATCTTACACAAAATCTGTATAATTTAATTGAAAGCGAGATGCGTTATAAAGGCTTTTGGCGATCAATTCCAGCCCAAAATCGATTACAAGGTGAAATTCAAAAACTGCTTTTATCTGAGCGATTCATGAAACTTCCGAATATGTTTTCAAAATACGAACAGATCATCTCGCGTCTAATGGAATGGGCGCGGGAAAACCAGAGTGTAATTGTCCAGTAAAACTATGCATTTAGATTATCAAGTTGTTTATTCCAACCGAAAAACGCTCTCAATAATAGTAGAGCGTGATCGTTCCATTCTTGTTCGCGCGCCACAAAGCATGACCGATGAAGAGATAACTCAAGTGGTGGAAAATAAGAAGATTTGGATTTATGAAAAAACACATCACCCACAAAAATATCCACCCGATCCAGTAAAAAAGGAATTTGTATCTGGTGAAACGATTCTTTACCTGGGTCGGAATTACCGTCTTGAACTTATCGATGAAAACACTAAAGAAATTCGTTTTAACTCATGCTTTTTTATTTCACGCCACCAGAAAGTTAATGCAGGTGAATTGATTAAAGAATGGTATATGTCTCGTGGAAGAAAAATCCTTATTCCACGGATTCGTAATTATGCCGATGCAATGGGGGTGGCTTATAACCAATTATCGATAACCGATATGAAATATCGTTGGGCTTCATGTTCTCCCAAGAATAATTTAAACTTCAATTGGCGAATCTTGAAAGCGCCTATGTCTGTTATCGATTATTTAATCGTTCATGAACTAGCCCATCTATTAGAACTTAGCCATTCGACTAAGTTTTGGAATATTGTTGCTGTCCAGGTACCGGAATACGAAAAGCCCAAGGCCTGGTTGAAAGATTATGGGTATCGATTGGAGGAAGATTTCTATTCGATGGCGTAAAACAATTACTTTTGAGATCAAAGTAGAAGGGGCTGCTAATGCTATATTATTCCCAACATCCAAAGATTAAAGCAGGTGTCCTATGTCAAAAGGATTAACTGCAATAATTCGACCTGAAATGTTAATCTGGGCTCGACAATATGCCTACTTACCATTGGAAGAAGCAGCAAGGCGAATCGGTATCCCTTCTGATAAACTCCTATCATGGGAATCTGGAAGTACTTCACCTACCGTTAACCAACTTCATGATATTGCCCGTGTATATCATCAACCTTTTGCCGTCTTTTACTTAGCCTCCCCCCCGAAACCAATAAGTCTTCCGGTAAAAGATTATAGGCGTTTACCTGGAGATGGTTTACCAAACATAACTCCTGAATTGGCAAATGAAATTCGAATCGCGATTAATAGGCGCGAAATTTCGCTCGATTTATCAAACGAAATTGGAGAACCGATTCCAGGATTCTCCTTATCGTTATCGATAAGTGATAAAGTGGATTATTCTGGTGAAGTCATCCGACAGCAATTAGGTATAACATTTGACAAACAAAAATCCTGGAGAGACAGCAGGATTGCCTTCAATAATTGGCGCGAGGCTCTTGAAAATTTTGGGGTCCTGGTATTTCAGTCCAGTCAACTTGTCCCGGCCGTGGCGAGGGGATTTTCAATTGGAGAATTTCCATTCCCTGTTATTGTTGTAAATCGTAAAGAAACACACACTGGACGGATATTCACGTTACTTCACGAATTTGTTCACATTTTACTTCGAACCTCAGGCGTTTGTGAGGTGGACCCAGATATTTCCCTTCCACCCGAAGAGCAACTTATTGAAGTGTTCTGTAATCAAATTGCAGCAGAAGCCTTAATGCCACGTTCTGAATTCTTAAATGAATACAAAACTATACTCCAAAGAGGCACACAAGCCGGCCTCTCAGATTCAAAAATCGAGTCAATCGCAATACAATTTGGCGTAAGTCGAGAGGCTGCTGTCCGGCGCATGCTTAAATTGGGATTAGTAACAGAGAAATTCTACCAAGATAAGAGAGATCAATTCCTTAAGCAATATCAAAAAGCGGGGAAATCATCAGGTTTTGTGCCCCCAGCCACGGATGTAATCAGTCTTGCTGGCAAACCGTATGCTCGACTGGTATTGAATGCGTTTGATACTAATAAAATTACCAGCAGTGATGTTTCCAATTTCCTTGGGGTAAGACTCAAGCATCTGAGAGAAATTGGCGAGATAGTGGGGGTGCGTTAATATGGAAAAAACGCCAAAATACGTAGTAGATACTTGCTCATTTGCCACCTTGAAAAGGGTATATCCGCCAGATGTAGTTCCGGGAGCGTGGGATGCAATAAGTGAAATGGCCGACTCGGGAATCATTATTTCATCTCACGAAATTTATTTAGAGATTGAAGCCCAAGATGATGGCATATATGAGTGGGCACGTAATCACCAGGATATTTTCGTGCCCTTAGAAGATTCCATTCAAGTGAAAGCGACAGAAATATTGAGAGACTATCCAAATATATTAGATCTTAGGCAATTAAAATCTAGCGCCGATCCGTTTTTGATCGCAACTGCAATGGTGAAATCCTGTTCTGTCGTTACTGAAGAACAACCAACGGGACCAGGTAGCAAAATTATTAAAATTCCCAATGTGTGCCGTTCCTTAAATGTAACTTGTATTAGTTTATTGGATTTATTAAGAGCAGAAGGGGTACGATTAAATTTTTCTCGACCGGAGAATAAACAATAGGGGGGATATGAAATTACGCCATCTGATTATCAAAAATTTTCGGGGGATTCAAGAAATGGATTGGAAGATACCTGGTGAAATGATTTGTTTAATTGGACCAGGGGATTCCACTAAAACAACAATTCTTGATGCAATTGAAAATGTGCTTTCGCCTCGGTGGAATATACCTTTTAGCGACCTAGATTTTTACCTATCTGACACAAGCCACCCAATAGAAATAACTGCCACAGTTACCCAATTGCCAAAAAGACTTATTCAAGAAGATAAATATGGTCTATTTCTGAGCTTTTGGAATATTCAAGACGGTGACCATGACGAAGAAAAAGAGTCTGACGAGTACTCACTTATAATTTGCCTTACAGTAGAAGCCAGTCTTGAACCACAATGGTACGTTGTTAATACACAAACTGGAGAAAAGCGAAGTATTTCTGCTAGCGATCGTGAACTGCTAGGTGTTGCGCAAATTGGCGCATATATTGATCGCGATTTGTCTTGGGGACGAAATTCTGCATTGACTCGATTAACAGGTCGAGAAAGGACCGAGGAGATACCAGCTATTTTGGCAGATGCAGCACGTACTGCGCGAGTAGCGCTCCAAAAAGCCAATCTCCAACAACTGTCTCAATCGGCCAAAGATTTAGAAGTTTTCGCAAAATCTCTTGGGGTTTATCCTAAGACCGGTTTTCATCCAGGAATGGATCCTTTGGGTATAAACATTAATATGGGTGCAATCACTCTTTTAGATGGTGATGTACCGCTACGTTCCGGAGGACTTGGAAGCCGACGATTGCTGGTTATGGCCATTCATAAAGACT
>ERZ795031.3928-NODE-3928-length-12883-cov-4.203695_pt1 | contig 12883 bp, 10 predicted proteins | sample MGYA00375123_ERZ795031 | MGnify/ENA primary metagenome ERZ795031 (study PRJEB30166, sample SAMN05720159) | activated sludge metagenome | isolation source: anaerobic digester from wastewater treatment plant | place: USA | collected 2015-04-21 ... | reverse complement strand
AAATTAAAAAAATAAGAGAAAAGTACGATCTTAAAGACTCACCTTACCTTCTTTTTGTCTCAACAATCCAACCGAGGAAAAATCTTCCTTCAACGATTAGGGCTTTCAGCCAGTTTATAAATGAAAACCCGGAAATGAAAAATACATTGCTTTTGTTTGCGGGTAAGAACGGGTGGGATTATCAAGAATCATTGGAAGCACCGGACAAGTTCGGAATTACTAAAAATGTTAAGTTCATCGGACGTGTTCCTCAGGAAGATTTACCGGCTTTATATTCGGGATCAAAAGGGTACATAAACATCTCTTATGATGAGGGCTTTGGATTGCCTTTATTGGAATCAATGGCCTGCGGGATTTGGAGCGTTGTTTCGGATATACCGGCTCACAGGGAGGTCGGGGGTAGTTTACCGATATACGCAGACCCGTACAATATTGAAAATATCAAAGACGGAATTTTTAAAATTATGACTTCTGATTTTGATAAAAATCTACTTCTGGATAGAGCTGCAGGTTTTTCCTGGAAAAGAACGGCGGAAAAAACTTTGGAAATACTTAAAGAAACTTCAAAGTAAGAGAAACTGTAAAAATCAAAATCTTATTTCCCCAAAGCCCGGTTAAATACTTCCAAAGTTTTTTCCGCGGTGTGGGTCCAACTGTACACCTTTGTTCTTAAATAACCTTTTTCAATTAAATTTGCACGTAAATCAGGATCGGTTAAAACCTGATTGATTTTTTCGGCGATATCTTCCACATCATACGGGTCAAAAAATAAAACCGAATCACCGTACACTTCCCTATGACAGGGAATATCAGAAATCACACAGGGCAGCCCGTAATATTGCGCTTCAAGAGGTGTTAAACTAAAACCTTCTTTTAACGCAGGAAAAACATACGCGTCAGCTTCTTTTCTCAAAGCAACCGTTTCTTCATCTGTTACAAATCCATTCATCCCGGGCATCAAAACCCGGTCCCCAAGTTTCATCTCCTTCACCAACTCCTGAATTCTTTCAGAAAATTTATCCTTTTTACCTATCAAAACTAAATATCCTTTGTAACCGTATTTATTTATCAGCAATTTGAACGCCTCTAATAAACGGGGAACATTTTTGTGCTCGTACATGCTGCTCAAATACAAAAGGAATGGTTTTTCAATTCCGTATTTTTTAAGTACACTTTTGGTATCCTCAACTTTGATGTTCATAAGATCGGGATCAATTCCCTCCGTCGCAACTACAAATTTTTTATCAGGTATTTTAGGATAAACAGATTTAAAATCTCTGAAAACTTCTTCGGACGGAACTATTACTTTAAAGGATCTGATAATGGACCATTTGAAAACTAATTTGTATACAAACTTTTTAAATCTAAAATAAGGCTTCCATAATGTCGTCCCTTTTTCCGTACTAAAGGTGTGCATAATCATGTCGGGAATTGCGGTCACAATCTTTTTTGGATACAAAACCGGAATATTAAAATGAGGTACGTAATACAGATCTAATTTCAAACTTAAAACTTTAAAAAGATACGAAGTCTGCTCTGCCCACGAATACCAAGGATAGTCTGCAAGAACTTTTTTAAAATTGGGATTTGAAGGAACATATTCATCAAAATTATCTTTTTTTAATAAAATGAAATATAAATTGGTATGGTCAACTTTTTCAAGATGTTTAACTATATTTTTGGTATAGCGACCGGGACCTGCTTTTCCGTAAAAACGGGCATCAATTCCGATTCTTTTAATATTGTTCATAGTGTTATTTTAACAAAGAAAATACGGCTAAACCTGATAAATAGACTATCCCTTTAAAAATATCTTTAACGCCCTGATTTTTTCATTCACCCAAATACCCAAAAATACAAACCGGTTTAGGAAGAATGGATATTTTTTCATAAAATGTTTTTTATAAAATATTTTCATAGCATCAGTAGATTCTTTTGAGATTTTCTTTTTCATCCAAGTTTTTAAGCTGACATTATTTTTTGCTCCGGCACCGTCGTTAGCGCTGCCTTTCTCAAAAACCTGGCCTTTAAAACTAATCTTGTCGAAATCAGTGTTCATAACATTATCTATATCTTTCGAAGTTTCCCTTCCGACTGACGCCCCTTTGTAATGAAGAACCGGTATATTTCCCAAATACATGATTTTGAAACCTGCCTGTTTTGTTCTATAACAAAAATCTATATCTTCGCCGTACAAAAAATAGTCCTCGTCCCAACCCCCTACTTTTTTATGCACTTCAGGTCTGACCACCATAAAATGTGAAATGCATACATCTATTTCATGAACGGTATTAAAGTCCTGATATTTTCTGGAGTACTGATTGAAAATTTTTGATTTTGGAAAAAGTCTGTCTAAATAAGTAAAATGTGTAATAGACGCCCACGGTGTCGGAAATCCTCTATGGGCATCTAAATCAATTGCTCCATCCCGGGTGAATAATTTTGGAGTAGCTATCCCGACATCCGGATTTTCTTCCATAAACTTCACCATGCCTTCGACAGCCTCTTTCGTAGGAAATGAATCCGTACCTAAGTAGATTAAATAATCTCCGGTGGCTATCTTTAACCCCTTGTTGTATCCGGCGGATAATCCGTTATTCTGATTTCTTATTAACTTTACCCTGGGATTATTTCCAAACAATTTTTCAACAAAATCGGCGGAACCATCAGGAGAATCGTTATCCACAAATATAATTTCGGAGTTTTCCCATAAACCTAATAAGTTTGAAATATTTTTTTCAATCAATCCTTTGGTCGCGTAATTAACAATAATAAAAGATAATTTTTTCATATTCTTCCCCGCTGCTACCTAACTATTATAACAACCAGCTATAATAGCTTCAATTTGATAACATATATATGATGAAAAAATCTTTAATAAGGATAGGTCTGGTCGGGATAGGAAATGTTTTTAACGCGCTTTTGGGGTTTGCATACCTCTCCGTAGTGGCTAAAATCCTCGATATTGAGTCGTTCGGTAAATATGCTCTTTTGACCACGCTCCTTGTGGCCGTTTCAAAAATTATTGATTTCGGAACTAACTCGGTTTACGTGGCGGATTCAATTTCAAAAGACGACGAAACACTTTTGGATACTTTCTATACTTTAAAAATAATCCTGCTGGCAGTTTCCATACCGGTATCAGTTATTCTTTTGACACTTCTCAAACTCAATTCCGTAAACACAATTCTTTATTTTATTTTAGGACTCGTTGCCTACGCAATAAACTACACACTAAATTCCTTTTTTCAAAAAAAGCAAAAGTTTTTTCATTTAATTTTACTTAATACATTTCCGGCTGTAATTAAAGGAATCTTTGCCCTGCTGATTATTTTAAATTTAGTCGTATTTGACTTGGACAAGGCTTTTATGGTTTTTTCATTATCAATTTTCTCAAGCGCGATTTTATGGTTCTTCCTTCCTAATGAGTTTAAAAAGTTTAAATTTGATTTCACAAAGGTTAAAAATTTTCTGAAAAAGGCGGCGCCGGCCGGGGTGTCCCAATTAATTTTTGAAGGTTGGCCGTCTATATCAAACTCAATCGCAAAAATCACCAGCAGTTTTTCACACGTGGGAATATTTGCCATAGCAGAAAAAGTGGCGAATATTTTGCAGCTCGGAGCCATTTCTATCTTCACTATTCTGCTGCCAAAAAACGCTTACGCTAAAAAACGCAATGAAAAATATGATTTTAAAGAGGTTTTCGTAATTTCGATATTAATATTAGTCTTAGCGTTTTTTGGCACCTTCATCTCACGATACTTCGTATCGGACTTTTTTGATGATAAGTATGCTATGTCAATCCCGCTATTAGGACTATTAATATTTTCCAGCGCATTTACATCAATTCACAATTTTATGGAAAATTACTTTTTTATTGAGGAGAAGACAAATTACATTATGTACATTAATGTCGGAAAGCTTGTTTTATTTTTATTAATTTCATGGATACTGATTCCCGCTTACTCACTGAGAGGACTGGCAATCTCAAATCTCGTCTCGGCAATGGCCGCATTGGCAGCTACAATTATAGCCATTTCAATTAATCAGAGGTCTAAAAGTTCTAAGGTTCAAGAATAAAAGCTCCCGATTCCGAAGGTACGTACCAAAGATAATACGGATCATATTCTTTAACTATTTTTGATTTCTTGGAATACCCAGGCACTTTTTCTGAATACCTTCCTTTTTTACTTATAAAAATCAATGGTTCGCCGGCAGATACGTCCGGAACTCTGTCAGGATCGTTTACATTTACATCGGTTATAATAAAAGGCCCTTCGGTATAAAAAAGAGCCGTGGGGATATCTATCCTATCAAGATAAACTGTTTTTTCTACACCGAAAACCTTATCTTTTTCCATTAAAAGAACAGCAGGAGCACCGTTTAAATCGGAAGGGTAAACTTTTTCTCTATTTAAGAAAAGGTAAAAAAGGGAAAAAACTAACACGAACGATAATGCTAAAAATTTAAAGGACACATTATCAAAAATTTTAATTTTTTTCATTATGAAACCTAAAAATTGTTCTGAAAAAGCTCCGACCATCATACTTACCGCCGGGTAAATCGGAATAATGTACCAAATAAGTTTGGACTTAGCCGAAGAAAAAAACAGAAATATACTGAGAGCCCATATTAGTAGAAATACATACTTCTTATCTTTTTTAAATCCTTTAAATACCGTAAAGGGAAATGCCCCCAAAAGAGCAATAAACCAAATTCTCATACTTACTTTCATAACCGTCAGATACCAAAAAAACGGTTTTCCTTTATCTTCAATTTCCATTACCGCCCTGTCCCATACGTGATACAAAAAGTATTTATCAATAAACGCCATTTCGAACTTCTGATACATAACCAGATGCCAGGGAAGCGCGACAACTAACATACTTATAAACGTCAGCAGGTACCTTAATAATTTCCCTTTATTCAACTTTTCTTTAAAAGCAAAAATCAATATTAATTCGTATATTCCGATGACTAAAAATGGAAGAAGTCCGACAACACCTTTTGTCATAACGGCCAAGCCTGTAGATAAACCTGACAACACCCAAAACAATATTTTATTATTCTCTTTTGCTTTCCAATAAAGATACAGACTCAGCGTAATAAAAAAAGTAGTTGTGACATCAAGCATGGCAGCCCTCGAATAGTAAAGAAAGTGAACAGTTGTTACCAATGCCAGGGACGAAATAAACGCAGATGTTTTATTAAAAAATTTCCTGGCAAAAGCATAAACCAGCAAGACAGTAAGGAAACCAAAAACAGCGCTCGGTAAACGGGCCGCCCAGGAATTAAATCCTAACAAATTCATTAGCCCTGACACCATCCACATATACAAAGGAGGCTTCTCAAACCAACCTTTTGACAAGCTGTCCCAGTGAGGAACAACATACTCGTTATTTACAACCATATTTTTGGCTACTTTTGCATATATAGCCTCATCCCAGGGAATAAGGTGATTTTTTCCCAGACCGGTAAAAATAAGGACGGCCGAAAGAACCAGAATAGTAGAAAACATTACGCTCTTATTTGCAAAAAAATATTGGATAATTTTTTTAATCCAGTCTTTGCCTATCACACCTATACCCCAAATAAAGTAAGAAAAGATCAGCAGCCAGAAATATTCGGAATTGTAAGAATAAAAAATCCCTGCAATACACCACCCGAAAATTACCGAAGACATTAACCCTCCGATAAAAACATTTTTCTTATCCGGATTTTTAAAAAAGACATACAAAGGAGATAAAAATGAAAACAAAAGAAATGAGAAAAAAGGCACGGTACCGATAATACCCGTTTCTGATAAAGATTCTCCCCAAATGGTGTGCGCAGGAACTCTTCCGCTTAATGCTGCGGTATCTCTTGTGAAAAATTCCGGGGCAATTTCTGTTTTACTGAAATGTTCAAAAAAAGAACCGTAACCGCCGCCTAAGTACGGTAATTTTTCAAAAATCTGATAAGACCCTGTTAAAAGCATAAAATGAGAATCAAAAGAATCTATTCTGTAATGAAAAGCGTCTCTTACATATCTTCTAAAATTACTTTTTTTCTTACTATATTCAACGGCAAAAGGAGTAGTTATTAAAACCAGAGCTAAGAAGATATATAAAATTCCTTTAGCTCCGAATTTTTTAATTAACAAAATTGTAATGAAGAATACTGCCGAAAAACCCGCAATCATCCAGGACGTTCTGGAATTTGTTAAAAAGAGCGACGCGGAATAAGACAAAAACATTATTACGTCCAATATCTTTTCTTTCTTATTTTTAGTGTTTACAAAAGAGATAAAAATAATGGGAATCAAAGCTGATAACAAAGCTCCGTAATGATTTACATCCCAAAACAGGGAACCGACTCTGGGCACCTTACCGGGAACAGGCCACATAGCTCCGATAACTTTTCCCGTTTGATAAAAATGAAATAGTTGAAAATAGCCGAAGAGTGTAAGCGCGAAAACAACGTATGTAAAAAATTTAAGATATTTTAATAATTCCCCGGGACTTTCTCGAAACGTAAGATAAAGATAAATTCCTAAGGCTACGATGGTTGCGAAAAAACCAAGTAAAAGTATGCTTGCCTGTAAATTTTTGGAAAACACCAAAGATAAAGCCCTGGTGAAAAATATCAAAAGAAGAGTGAGAATATAAGGATCTTTGATATAGGGAAGAAGGGATTTGATGCCCCCGCTTTTAACCGCATAAAGGTACGTCTTAGTAATTCCCGCAAATAACAGAGCTAACATAAATATTCTTACCGGCATCAAATCCCACCTATAAAAACTAAAAAGCTCTTTATGCAGCAGAACGGACAACACTATTAAAACGTAAAGTGAAAATTTAAAATTCTTCAGAACAAGAAAATACGAAGAAATAAATATTAAAAATATTACTAAGAAATATAAGTAATTCATTTTTTCTTTTTTGAACTTTTTGGTTTTTTATTGTCGACTTTCGATGTTTTTGAAGAAAGAACATCTTCGTAGACGCTCAGAGTTTTTTCAGCTGCGTTCTGCCAAGTATATTCTTTTCTTATCTTTTCGTCCAAGACAGGACGGGGTTCAAAATATTCTTTTTTTATTGCCTCTTTGATTGAATTTACATCATCGGGAACGCAAAAAGACGCGAAACTTCCAAGATATTCCTTGGCGCGCGGCCCCGAAGCAACGGTGTTGGCGCCGCAGTACAGCGCCTCCAAACTGGTCAGGCCGGTTGTTTCAAACCAACTGGCTGAAACGCAAACCTTAGCGAAATGATAATAAGAAGGAAGATCGGAATAATTTATTGAATTATCTAATCTGATTATCCATTTATGTTTTCTTAGTAACTTATTTATCAATAGATTGTATTCAAAATGTTTCGAAGGACTGACTTTGCCGATTAAAACAAGTTTTACATCAAGCCCGGTTTCTTCTCTGAATTTTTCTACTGCTTTTATAACATTAAGTTGGTTTTTTCTCGGCTCAATTCTACCGACGCACATTATGTAATCTTCAAACTCAAAAGGGTTTTTGAAAGGTTTGGGATTAATAAAAGCCTCCCCCACTCCGTTTAAAACTTTTTCCCATTTGAAATCCACATCAAAAGTCCTTTTTAAATCCTCCGCCTCTCTGACGGTTTGAACTAAAACTGCATCGGACATTTTCAATACTTCCCTTTGCATATTTTTAAATCCGTGAAAAACACTGTACATAGTCGGTTTAAATTTTCTTTTATCAAACAAAGATCTGTAAACATTTTTAAACGTATCTCTTTTAAACTGATCTCTGAAAAAAAACTTAGAGATTCTTCTGAAATCAAAAACAAACTCATCATCAAATTTTTTAACTTCTTTTACATCATGATGAATAGGCGATAGAACAAGGGGAACACCTGCTTCATTCACCTTTTTTGCATAAAAATAGGTTTCGGGAGTCCAATCCAACTGAAAAATATGAACCAGGTCATAATCCTTAGGTTCAAAATTCATATCTGTTTTTATATCTACGCTCACACCGAGCTTTTTTAACTCCGAAGCCGTGTTTTCGACCTGAATTCTGTCCCCGCCCATAGCGTCCAACAGACCAATCCGCCCTAACATTAAAACTTTCATTTTTTATCTCCCAATAGTTTTAAATACAAACGATCATACTTATCTATAAAACTTTCCAATGAATAATTAGTTTCAACATAATTTACGGCGTCTTCCACTAAATTTTTATTTCCCTCAACTATTTTATTGTACTCATCAATCATCTTATCTGACAAATTCTGATAATCCCCAACATTAAAAAATTCAACGTAGTCTCCCCCGACTTCTTTCAAAACTTCAAGGTCCGAGCAGATTACCGGCAATCCCATACTCATAGCCTCAATAAGAACAATTCCAAAACCTTCGGCAAGTGTGGGAAAAACAAAAACATCAAAAGCGGAAAAATATTTTATTTTATCTTCGTCACTAAATCTCCCGGTAATTACAACGTTTTTATCCAACCCAAGATCGCTGACCAAATTCTTAATTTTCTCCTCCAAGGCGCCGCCCCCGGCAATTAACAAAAACAATTTCTCTTTACGGTAAGGCTGTGAATTTAAAAATTTTGAAAACGCCCTTACCAGTATTTCGTGTCCTTTTTCCTGAGTAATTCTACCGAGATTTCCGAAAACAAAGGCATCTTCGGGAATCCCGTGTTTTCTTTTAATTTCTTTTTCAAATTCAATCCTGCGCAACGGAGAAATCTTAAAAACGGATGTATTAAGACCGTTGGGAATTACTTCCAATATTTTCTCTTTTATCCCCTCCCTCATTTTCACTTTCTTTTTTGATTCAGTCAGAGCTATTTCCGCGCTTGATAATTTATTAACCATATACGAATACAATTTAACATCAAGAAATTTTTTGAGCGGGTTAATTTGCCATTCAGAAATGGGTGTGTGAGTGTGTGTTACCACGGCTTTTACTCTGGTATTTCTGCATGCGAGTAAAGAATTGACCACGGCTTTAAGTTCATGGGAATGGACGATATCTATTTCCTCGGATTCAACAAATTTTTTAAGTTTTTTAATATATTTAAAATCAAAGTCTTTTGAAATAAATTCATTTGTAACCGAAGCTCCGTTTTTTTGATACAAATCTGACATCTCACCTGCCGGACACCAAACAAAAACTTCGTGGCCTTTTTTTACCATACCTCTGACAAGATCAAGAACATGAACCTCCATCCCTCCGAATTTTGATGAGTTTAAAACATAAAGTATTTTCATTTTATATTCTCGTTGATATAACCAAGCATGGCAGAAATTTTTCCTTCCCAGGTGTTTTTCTTAGCAACTTCCATTCTCATTTTTGCTTTTTCATCACTGTTTTCTTCCATAGCAATTTTTATATTATTTGAAAATTCATCATAATTTTTTGAAATATAACAAACGTCGCTAAAAGGATAATAAGAAGGAAGATCGGTTACTACCAATGGTATCCCCGCAGCCAAAGGTTCAAAAAATTTAACGGGAAAACAACCCTCGACCGTGTAATCATTTAATTGATAAGGAATAGTCATAACATCAAAAAATGAGATATATCTTGGAATTTCAGTAAAGTCTTTTCGGCCTAAGAAATAAACATTATCCAGATTTTCAAAACCCAAACTTTTTTTGCTTGATTCTTTATCTTTCAGAGCCAAAGGTCCGATAACCACAAAAGAATATGAGGGATGGTCCTGGGCAATTTTTTTAAATAGTTCCCTGTCAAATTTATATTCGTCAACAGCACCTGTAAAACCCACCATCGGACGGGGAATGTTTTTTAAATCTTCGGGAATCTCAAAACCCTTGTTTTTTGCATCAAAGAATCTTTCGTAATCACCGACGTTGGGCGTGAAATATGTTTTTGGATTAAATTTTTTAAGTTTTTCCGCCAACCCGGGCGTAGTGGTAAAAACAATGTTTGCTCTTGAAGCCAAAAATCTTTCCTGTTCAACTATCCATTTTTTCTTTTCGGGTGTGTTGTATTTTGGAAAGCCCCCGTAGTTATCTACACAGTCGTAGATTAAAAAATCATGTTTAATAATTTTAAGATAATTTTCCAAACCCTCAATCTCCACGTGATAAACCCAAAGAATTGTTTTTTCAGCGCTGCTGTCTTTAAAAATTTTTTGGGATATTTCATTTATTTTTTGAGCGTGTTTTACCGAAGAAACACCTTTCAGCGGGTGTATGTTTAAAGGTGAAAAAACCGTGACTCCCTCTTCTGTTTTTTTCGTTTGAGTAAGAAGACGTTTTAAAGGCCATTCTCCCTGCATAACATGTTTTAGAAAAAGACGGCCGGTGTTTATCGGAGGATCCACAAATAAAACATTATGACCCAACTTGGGAAGTCTGCTCATAACATGCCTTTTATTCGTCCATAGGGGGAAATCCCAAAGCTGGTTAGAGAGGCAGATTATGTTGTATTTCGGTTCTTCGTTAGTCATATTTCCGGGATGAGTCCGGGACTTGGGTCTGGGTCTATTATACATTGAAAATTTAATGGAAATAAGGTTTACGGAATTTCCCGGACTGAGCCCGGGACTTAATCTAAGTCTAATCCCCGGACTAAGTCCTGAACCGAGTCCCTATCTAATTTCCGGACTGATTCCAGGGACTCAGTCCAGCGGCAAACACTTCGGACAGGCTTTTGGCAGCATTTTCATTTTTACCATAACTCTTCTGACGTTAAACATCAGCTCCGAATCTTTTAGTGACCAAAGCCAGGAAGTGTTTTTAAACCCTGTGTCGTAAGCGGCGTGCCAAATCCCGTCAAAAAATATTATTCCGGAAATCTGAACCAAAATGGAAAACCCAAACAAAAACGAGAACAAAAAATGTTTTTTGTCATACCAGGAAGACTTGATATATGGCACCATCAAAAGTACGAGATAAGGAATAATGTCCGAGCTCATTCTATAACCAAAGGAATAACCACCGTACCAGTGTTTCCAGAAACTAATCACCAGCGTGTGAATAATTACAATTAAAAAGTAAAAAAGGTATTGAAGATTTTCTTTTAAACCCTTTTTTACAGCCACATAAAAACCAACAAAAGAAAAAAGAAACACCGGAGAATAGGTTAAAATTCCTTTACTTGGAGAGAGCCAAACTCCGATAAAACTTATAGGAAAAGGAGAAACCCAGCTCCCGAACAACTGACTCGCATACCCCTGATTTTCGATTCCTACGTAGTATTTGTTGTTATACCAAAGGAAAAAGGCAATATTTACCAAAATCCCCAAAGCTGCGAAAACACCCGATTTTAATATATATTTTGAATCTTTTAGCTTTATGACAGCGAAAATCCCGATAAAAAGAAGCCCGAGCGCAGCCGTCGGTCTTGATAAAATTGCCAAACCATAAAAAAGACCGCCTAAAAACGCGCTGGAAGGCTTGAAATTGGGACTTTTGAGGTAATCCAGAACAAAGTACAAACCCAGAATCGAAAAAAGCTGTAATGTGCCGTGTTGCCACAAAGATTGGGACAGCATTGCAAAGTTCACAGTAGCAAACAAATAAATATATGTCAGAACGGAAGCTTTCTTCTCATCAAGGAAAAACTGCTTTTTTAAAAGAAGGTAAAAAAAGCCTCCGGATAAAGCCATTATTAAGGCCGAAGATATTTTTGAAAGAATGATCAGATTTTCCCAATTTACCGCTAAACCAAGTTTCAGCGGAACGTAATAAATAGGGACTGCCAAAAACGCAGTTATCAAAGTAAAGGCGGAAGCATAGTGATTCCCGATCTTTTTTAAATAAAAAGGAGTAAGACCTCGGATTTGCTGTTTATCATCGGGATGAGGGTATCTGCCTACCATCATTTTGTAGTAAGAGTCCAGATACAGAGTTTTTTCTTTAATTATGGAAACCGGCAAAAACATTGCGGGAACTGTGTCCTCGGATTGAATTGCCAGCTTGTTGATGTTTGTTTTATAAACTAAAAGCCACGAACCAAAGTAGATAAAAAAAGATACGAAAACAATTTGAAAAAATTTCTTTGAATCCATAAGTTTATTTTACACGATTTTTGAGGGCTCAGCCCGGAACGGGCTGAGCCTGGGAAAGGTTGAGCCTGCAAGGCCTAAGAAGGGCTGAGCCCGCGGAGGGCTCAGCCCTCTTTCCGGACTCAGTCCGCGGAAGAGTGGAAAATCTTCCCTAATTTAAAACCGATATGCTTTTAACAACATCTTTTGGTATTGCCATTACATATTTATACTCGTTTAGATCAACATTCTTTATAAGTGCAATCATGACAACATCATCTTCCAAACTAGACACCAAATAACCAACGATGCTTGGTTCAGAATAACTTACCTTCTTGAGTATTTCTTCCATTGAACCAACATTGTAATTTGTTACGGTATCCTCAAAGGTAACTAAAACAGTATCACCAACCTTCGGTTTAGATTTAACAGTCTTTAGAGTTGTTACCTGCTTAATATTTTTATTTGAAATTATTTTTATATTTCTAAGTATCTCGTCGGTTTTTCCTCGAATAGAACAAAAAATTAAAACATCATCCGTTTTATTTAAAATAAAGGCAACCGTTTCAAGATTTAAATCCTTATCTCTTTTGTTGAGAACTTTATCTGAATATTCCAGGCTCGATTTTTTCCACCAAAAAACAGGGTCGAGTTCCTCCCCTTTACTCAAACCACTATAGTGAACAGGAGCATTTAAATCCAAAGGAAGACTATAAATACTTAGTTTTTCTATTCTATTTTTCATATTTTTTTCATATTAAAGGGTACAGCTTCTTTACAGATTTTGTTGGATTTACCATTGTTTCGGAATAAAGACCGCTATTTTTTTCAAATAAAGACGATGTATAAACACCTCTATCAGATTCCGACAGCAAAAATCCTAATCTTGTAACAAGGGGTACT
>ERZ795031.3927-NODE-3927-length-12889-cov-28.024544_pt1 | contig 12889 bp, 10 predicted proteins | sample MGYA00375123_ERZ795031 | MGnify/ENA primary metagenome ERZ795031 (study PRJEB30166, sample SAMN05720159) | activated sludge metagenome | isolation source: anaerobic digester from wastewater treatment plant | place: USA | collected 2015-04-21 ... | reverse complement strand
GAAGAGGTACTGGACAGGCGGCGGGGGCGCGGGTAGAATGAGGGCGCCATGGACTTCATCTCAACCCTCAATCCACAGCAAAAGGCCGCCGTGACGGCGGGGCTGGGTCAGACGCTGGTGCTGGCCGGGCCGGGCTCTGGCAAGACGCGGGTGCTGACGCACCGGATTGCCTATCTGGCGCAGGCCATGGGGGTGCGGCTGTTCAACATTGTGGCGGTCACCTTTACCAACAAGGCGGCGCGGGAGATGAAGAACCGGGTGGAGCACCTGCTGGGGGAAAGCGTGGAAGGGCTGTGGATCGGCACGTTTCACTCGATCTGCGCCCGGCTGCTGCGGCGCGAGTCGGAGCGGCTGCCGTTCAAGAGTGATTTTGTGATTTTTGACGCCGACGACCAGGAAACGCTGGTCAAGCGGGCGATCAAAGAGATGAATATTGATGAGAAGCTCTACCGCCCGGCGAGCATTCACGCGGCCATCTCGGCGGCCAAGAATGAGCTGATCCCGGTGGAAGATTACCCCACCAACACCTACCGCAACGAGCTGATCCAGCGGATCTACGGGCGGTATGAAGAGCTGCTGCGGGCCAGCAATGCAGTGGATTTTGACGACCTGCTGCTGTGGACGGTGAAGCTGCTGGTGGATAACCCGGACGTGCGCGAGCGGTACGGGCGGCGGTTTCAACATGTGCTGGTGGATGAGTTTCAGGATACCAACAAGGCGCAGTACGAGCTGCTGAGGCTGCTGGCCAGTGTGCACGGCAATCTGTTTGTGGTGGGGGATGAAGACCAGTCCATCTACCGCTGGCGCGGGGCGGATTATCGCAACGTGCTGCGGTTCGAGACGGATTATCCGGCCTGCCAGAAGATTCTGCTGGAGCAGAATTACCGCTCCACGCAGACCGTGCTGAACGCGGCGCGGGCGGTGATTGACCGCAACACCCAGCGTACGCCCAAGCACCTGTTTTCAGACCGGGGCACGGGCAGCAAGCTGACGCTCTACGAGGCCAACGATGACCACGCCGAAGCCGCCTATGTGGTGGATACCATCCAACGGCTGCTGCAGCGGCGGGCGGCCAAGGCCAGTGATTTTGCGGTGATGTACCGCACCAACGCCCAATCCCGCCTGCTGGAAGAGGCCTTTTTGCACGCGGGCCTGCCCTACCGGCTGGTGGGGGCACAGCGGTTCTACGGGCGGCGTGAGGTCAAAGATGTGATTGCCTACCTGCGGCTGGTGCAGAATCCGGATGACGAGGTGAGCCTGAACCGGGTGATCAATGTGCCGCCGCGCGGGATTGGCGATAAGACGCTGGTGGCGCTGCAACTGGCGGCGCAGGGGGCCGGGGTTGCACCGGGGGCGGTGCTGCTCAGCCTGGGCGCACAGGGGCAGGGCTCGCCCTACTGGGGGTCGCTGGCGCGCGGGGCGGTTTCACTGGCAGATTTTGGCGGGCTGCTGGGGGGCTGGCGCGCCGAGCGTGAGGATACGCCGCTGCCAGCGCTGTTTGACAAGATTTTGATTGAGACGGGCTACCGCAGTTACCTGGATGATGGAAGCGAAGAAGGCAAAGACCGCTGGGAGAATGTGGAAGAGCTGCGGCGGCTGGCCTACGAGTTCAACGACCGCGGGCTGACGGCTTTTCTGGAAAATCTGGCGCTGGTGTCAGATCAAGACACCCTGCCGGAGAAGGTGGAAGCGCCCACCCTGCTGACACTGCACGCGGCCAAAGGGCTGGAATTTGGGCAGGTGTTCATTGTGGGGCTGGATGAGGGGGTGCTGCCGCACAGCCGGGCGCTGGATGATCCCGAAGAGCTGGCGGAGGAGCGGCGGTTGTTCTATGTGGGGCTGACGCGGGCGAAAGATCAGGTGACGCTGCTGCGCGCCGAACAACGCAGCAGTTACGGGTCGCCGCAAATGCAGCAGCCCTCACGGTTTTTAGAGGATATTCCGGCGGAGCTGGTGGTGCATGAGGGGCTGCGGCATCACGGGCGGAGCGACTCACTGCGGAGCTGGGATGTGCGGCCGCGGCAGGGGGCCACAGCGGCGGCGGCAGCGCCGGCCGGGAAGTATCAGGCAAATCAAAAAGTGCGGCACCCGGTCTGGGGTGAGGGGTTGGTGGTGCATATCCGCCAGGGCGCCGATGGCGAGGAGACGGTGGACGTGTTCTTTGAGTCGGTGGGGTTCAAGCGGCTGCTGGTTTCGATGGCGAATCTGGAAGTTCTGAACAAATAGGTTTTGGGGATTAGGTTTCAGGTTGGAGGAAGTTCCAGATGTGGGGGCGGAGGGCTGGATTTTAGACGCGATAAGAGAACAGCGGGGGGATTTCACTCCGCTGGATCAGTTGGCAGGATGAGGGCGGAACTATTCGCGCAGGCGGGCGAGGGAGGCGATAGCGTCACCGGCGGGGAGCTTCATCAAATAGGTGCCGCGGGTGGCGCGGCTGCTCAGGCTGATGTCGGCCACTTTAAGGCGCAAGACCAGTCCACCCGTTGAGATGAAGGTGACTTCATCGCTTTCCTGCACGATGCGGGCTACCGCCACGGGGCCAGTCTTGGCAAAGCTTTTTTGATCCTGGGTGGTCACGCCGGAACCGGCGCGGCTCTTGGCGGGGTATTCATCCAGGGCCGAGCGCTTGCCAAAGCCCTGCGTGGTGACCACCAGCAGGAAGCCGCCGGGTTCGGCCACTTCCATCGAGGCAACCCGATCCTCGCCGCGCAGGTTGATGCCCGTCACGCCGCCGGCGGCGCGGCCCGTGGGGCGCACCTCGGTTTCAGCAAAGCGCAGCGCCTGCCCCTGGGTGGTGACCAGCAGAATATCATCACTGCCGGAGGTCAGGCGGACCCAGCCCAACTCATCGCCGGAATCGAGGTTGATGGCTGCCAGCCCCGAGGGGCGGACCGAGGACAGTTCAGAGAGGGCCATGCGTTTGACGCGCCCGCGCACGGTGGCCATGGTGCAAAATTCAGCGACCTCAAAGTTGGGCACACTCACTGCGGCAGTGATGCGTTCATCAGGGCCAAGTGACAAAATATTGACAATGGGAATGCCAGCGGCGGTACGCCCGGCATCGGGGAGCTGGTACACCTTTTCAGAATAGACCTTGCCACGATCCGAGAAGAAGAGCAGCGTATCCACCGTGCGGGCCGGGATAAGCATCAGCACTTCGTCTTCGGTTTTGACCGTCTGGCCGGTGACGCCGCGTCCGCCGCGCCCCTGGGAGCGGTAAAGATTGGCCGACACGCGCTTGATGTAGCCGCGCTGGGTCAGGGTAATCAGCACGGGCTCGTCCTGCACCAGGTCTTCTTCTTTCAGTTCTTCCATGGCCTCGGCGGTGATGCGCGTGCGACGCTCATCGCCGTGCTTCTCAGCCAGCTCGGCCAGGTCGGTGCCGATGACGTGCAGGATTTTAGCCGGGTGGGTCAGCAGGTCTTCCAGGTAGGCAATCTGAGCCAGCAGTTCGCGGTGTTCGGATTCGATCTTCTGGCGTTCCAGCGCGGCCAGGCGGCGGAGCTGCATATCCAGAATGGCCTGGGCTTGAATTTCGGTCAGCTTGAAGCGGGTGATCAGGCGCTCTTTGGCGGTTTCAACATCGGGAGCCTGGCGGATGGTCTGAATGACCTCATCCAGATTGGCGAGGGCAATCAGCAGGCCGTCGAGGATGTGGGCACGGGCGCGGGCCTTGTCCAACTCAAACTGCGAGCGGCGGGTGATGACCTGCTGGCGGTGTTCAATGTAGATTTGCAGGGCGCGCTTGAGGGACAGCACGCGGGGCTCGCCCTCCACCAGGGCCAGCAGATGCACGCTGAAGGTGGTTTGCAGGGGGGTATATTTGTAGAGCTGATTGAGCACCTGCTTGGGCTGGGCGCCGCGCTTGAGTTCAATCACAATGCTCATGCCGCGGCGGTCCGATTCGTCACGCAGATCAGAAATTGAATCCACGCGGCCTTCGCGGGCCAGATCGGCAATGCGCTCGATCAGATTGGTTTTGTTAACCTGGTAGGGGATTTCGGTGATGATGATGGCGTAGCGCCCGCCTTTGATTTCCTCAATGTGGGCCATGCCGCGCACGGTCAGGCGGCCGCGGCCGGTGGAATAAACCTGGCGGATGGGCTCGCGGCCAATAATCACGCCGCCAGTGGGAAAATCGGGACCGGGGACAGCCGCCATCAGGTCATCCACGCTGAGGTCATCGAGGTTGTCGTAATGTTCAATCATCAGGTTGACGGCAGCCGCAAGGTTGCGCAGGTTGTGCGGGGGAATGTTAGTCGCCATGCCCACGGCAATGCCCGATGAACCGTTGAGCAGCAGGTTGGGCAGCCGGGAGGGCAGCACCGTCGGCTCCTGGAGTGAGCCATCAAAATTATCGGCAAAGTCCACCGTGTTTTTATCAATATCGGCAAGGGTTTCCTCCGCCAGAATGCCGAGGCGGGCCTCGGTGTAACGCATGGCCGCCGGGGGGTCGCCATCAATGGAGCCAAAGTTACCCTGCCCATCCACCAGGGGATAGCGCATGGAAAAATCCTGGGCCAGGCGGGCCATGGCGTCATAAACGGCTACATCACCGTGGGGATGGAACTTGCCCAGCACCTCGCCGACAATACGGGCGGATTTCTTGTAAGCTGTGTTGGAGCGGATGCCCAGTTCGTGCATGGCGAAGAGAATGCGGCGGTGAACGGGTTTGAGGCCGTCGCGGGCGTCGGGCAGGGCCCGCGAGATGATCACGCTCATGGCGTAATCGAGGTACGCAGTGCGCATCTGTTCGTCAATATCCACGGATTGAACCAAGCCAATTTCAGTCATAAAGCCTCCAGTTAAGCAAGGCCGAATTATAGCACAAGGCGGCGGGAGAAGGTTGGGGTATAATTTTGGGCATGAACACACTCCTGATCCATTCTGCATCTCAGGTGCTGACGCTGGCAGGCGGGCCGCAGCGCGGCCACGAGCTGGGCCGGTTGAGCCTCATCGAAGATGGCGCCGTGCTGATTGAAGGCGAGACGATTGCGGCGGTGGGCCGCAGCGCCGAACTGCTGGCAGCCTACCCCAAGACGCCCCAATTGAACGCCGGCGGGCGGGCCATGCTGCCGGGTTTTGTGGACCCACACACCCATTTGATCTGGGCGGGCGACCGGGCGGCCGAATTTGAACTGCGGCTGCAGGGCAAAACCTACCTGGAAATTCTGGCCGCGGGCGGGGGCATTCTCTCGACGGTGCGGGCCACGCGCACGGCCAGCCTGGATGAACTCAAAGCGCAGACTCGCCGGCGCGCCCATGCCCTGCTGGCACACGGCACCACCACCGCCGAGGCCAAAACCGGCTACGGGCTGGATCATGACAGCGAGCTGGTGCAGTTACAGGCGCTGCTGGAATTGGATGAAGAAGGTCCGCTGGAGCTGGCGCCGACCTACCTGGGCGCCCATGCCATTGCGCCGGAATATCGGGACGACCCGGACGGCTACACCCGGCTGCTGTGCAAGCAGATGCTGCCCGCTGTGCGCGACTGGTGGGCCCGGCACGCGGCCAACCGCCCGCTGCCTTTTGTGGATGTGTTCTGCGAGACGGGCGCCTTTACCCTGGCGCAGTCTCGCGAGATTTTAGAGACCGCGAAAAGCCTCGGCTTTCCGCTCAAAATTCACGCCGATGAGTTTGACAACCTGGGCGGGGCCAGCCTGGCGGCTGAACTGGGCGCAGCCTCGGCAGATCATCTGGTGAAGACTTCGCCAGAAGACATCACCGCACTGGCGCAGAGCAATACGGTGGCGGTCTCGCTGCCGTGCACGCCATTTGGCCTGGCAGACCCGCATTACACCCCGGCCAGGGCAATTCTGGAAGCCAACGGCCTGCTGGCACTGGCGACCGACATCAACCCGGGGACGGCCTGGTGCGAAAACATGCAGTTTGCCATTGCGCTGGGCTGCCGCTACCTGCGGCTGACGCCCGCGCAGGCCATTGCCGCGGCCACCATCAACTCGGCCGCGGCCATTGGGCGGGCAGACCGGATTGGCTCCATTGAGGTGGGCAAGCAGGCCGACCTGATTTTGCTGCAGGAGCCGGATTACCGGCATCTGGGTTACCGCTTTGGCGCCAACCTGGTGCAGACGGTCATCAAGCGCGGGAAAGTGGTGGTGGACCATGCCAACCATTGAGCAGGCGCGGGGCTGGTACCCGGACATGGACGCGGTGCATGGGTTTGACCATGTGCTGCGGGTGTATGCCATGGCGGAGCGGCTGGCAGAGGCCGAAGGCGCCGACCTGGAGATTGTGCGCGCCGCGGCGCTGCTGCACGACGTGGAAGGCAGCCTGCCCGGCAGCGATGACCGCCCCAACCACCATCATCAATCGGCCGATTTTGCCGCCCAGGTGTTAGAGGCCGAGGGCTGGTCAAAAGAGCGGATTGCGGCGGTGCAGCACTGCATCCGGGCGCACCGCTACCGCTCCGACGGCGAGCGTCCGCAAACACTGGAGGCACAGGTGCTGTTTGACGCCGACAAGCTGGACGTGCTGGGGGCCATCGGCGCGGCGCGAACGATTGCCTATGCGGTCATTGCAGGGACGCCCATCCACGCGGCGCCATCGGCGCGGTTTTTGACCAGCGGGGAAGAAGAACCCGGCGAACTGCACAGTGCGTATCATGAATACCTGTTCAAGTTGAGGCATGTGAAGGCGCGGCTGCACACCCCTGCAGCGCTGAAAATTGCCGAACAGCGCGATGCAGCCCTGCGGGATTTCTTTGAGCAGCTGGATGCCGAGATGCGCGGGGAACGCTGAGGATCGGTCAAAATCACACGTGGCAGTCCAAGGACTGCCACGTGTTTTTAAGCTGCGTAACTGGTTTTGGCGCTTATTTGCCCTGAACCGCCCGGGCTTTGCCATCCAGAATAACGGCGGCATCGTGGGCAGAGACGAGTGGGGTTTGACCGTCCATGTACATGACCATGGTAATCAACACAGCCTCGCCGCGGCGGGAAATCACCACATCCACGCGCAGGGTAATGCCTGAAGAAGCCTGGGTAAAGGTGAACAAAACCGAAGAATCGCCGACGGTCTCCATGGGGACGACCTCAATCGGCACACCGGCACCCTCTTCAAATGATTCAGCCGCCTTGGTGGGATCGTTGAGCAGCAGGTCAAAGGAAGCGCGCTCAATCAGCGTTACCGGAGCCAGGACAAAGTCAAAAATAACCTCAAAATCTGAAACGTTCAAGAAGGCTGAGAAATCCTGTACCTCCGCCTTGGACAAACTCTCTGCAAATGCATCGGCAAATGTGTCGGGAGAGATGCCCATATCTTCAAGATCTTCATCAGACAGTTCTTCAAACCCGGCGGGGAGGTCCTGGGCGGTCAGCGCCACACCGGCATAATCTGCCGGTTGAGCATCCGTTTCGGGAGCATTGGTTTCGGGGGCCTCGGTTACCACCGGGGCTTCTGTGGGCGATTGGAGACCGGAATCAGCGGGGGCTTCTGTGGCCGTGGGTGCGGTGACGCGCCCCGGCAGGCTGCAGCTCATCACTGCGAGCGCCAGTACAATCACGACCAGGAGATAGACAGGTTTAGAACGAGACATTGATTTTCCTCTTATTTAGATTGCCCCAGGCGGGCGCGCTCTTCTTCAATAATTTTAGCTTCCAGCTTGCGGAAGAGCGGCTGGGGTTGATTAAAGATATGTCCGGGCTGCATCTGGCTGGGTTCCCAGCGGACGGCGGCGGCATTGGGGTGATAGCGCAAGACCGTATGCTCACCCAGATCATCAGCCAGGGTCGAGAGGGATTGGGTGCCAAAAAGCGGCTCGGTATAGCCCAGGAAGCTGTGCAGGCGCTCGCAGGTAAAGGGCAGGAAGGGTGATAACAGAACTTTGATCGAATCGATGGCGCGCATGGCGGTGTAGATGGCCCGTGCGGCGGCAGGGCGGTCCGTCTTGATGGCCTGCCAGGGGGCGGTTTGATCGAGGTATTTGTTGACCTCACCCGCCAGGCGCATGGCCTCTGACAGGGCCGCGCGCAGATGCACGGCTTCCATCTCAATGGCAACCGTCTGGAAGCCATCTTCAACAGAGGCGATCAACTCACGATCCAGGGGCGTCAGCTCGCCGGGGTCGGGCACGATGCCTTCCCAGTGTTTGTAGGCAAAGGCAAGCACCCGATTGACCAGGTTGCCCCAGGTGGCGACCAGTTCATCGTTATTGCGTTTGTAGAAATCTTCCCAGCTCCAGTCGGTGTCTTTGGCTTCGGGCATGGCAACGGTGAGGTAGTAGCGCAGGGGGTCTGGATCGTAGCGGGTGAGGAAATCACGCGCCCAGACGGCCCAGTTGCGGCTGCCTGAGATTTTTTGGCCTTCGAGATTCATAAATTCGTTGGCGGGCACGTCATACGGCAGCACCAACGGGGAAGAAGCCTTGCCGCCCATCAATTCATCAAACCGGCCGCCAACACCAATCAGTTCGCCGGGCCAGATGATGGCGTGGAAGGGGATATTGTCTTTGCCGATGAAGTAGTAAGAGCGGGTGGCGGGGTTATGCCACCAGTCCTTCCAGGCTTCGGGTTGACCGGTGAGCTGCGACCATTCAATTGAGGCAGAAAGGTAGCCAATCACGGCCTCAAACCAGACATAGAGGCATTTGCCCTCACCCCAATCGGGCAGGGGCACGGGAATGCCCCAGTCGAGGTCACGGGTGATGGGGCGCGGGCGCAGGCCATCGGCAAGGATCTGACCAAGCGACTGGCGCAGCACATTGGGGCGCCAGTAAGATTCGCGCAGGCGCAGGAAATCGACAATCTGGCTCTGGAGTTTGCCGAGGTCGAGGTAGTAATGCTCGGTCTCGCGCAGCTCGGGAGTCGAGCCGTCAATGCGGGAGCGCGGGTTGAGCAGCTGGGCGGGGTCCAGCAGGCTGCCGCATTTATCGCATTGATCAGAGCGGGCGCCCGAATAGCCGCAGATGTAGCAGTCGCCCTCCACGTAGCGGTCGGGCAGGAAGCGGTTTTGCGCAGTGGAGTACCACTGGAACTCGCGCTGGGTATGCAGGTAACCATTATCCAGCAGGGCGCAGAAAATCTTCTGGGCAATTCCACTGTGGTTGGTGGTATGGGTGCTGGTGAAGAGATCATACGTCAGGCCAAGCTGCTGGAAGAGGTCCAGAAAGCCGGCATGGAAACGCTGATACACTTCCACCGGGGTGGTGCCTTCGGCATCCGCGCGCACGGTAATGGGTGTGCCGTGGGCGTCGGAGCCCGAGACCATTAACACCTTGCGACCGCGCAGCCGGTGATAGCGGGCGGCAATATCCGCCGGCAGGTAAGAGCCGGTGAGATTACCGACATGGATTTCGGCATTGGCATAGGGCCAGGCAACAGCAATCAGAATGGTCTCAGTCATCACGCACCTCCAGATGAGGGAATTACAGGAATAGCACGATTTTATCACGAAAGATGAAGGCAGCCGACACCTTTGTAAGGAATGACAGGACAGATGACAGCTTGACATTGGCCTGTGAAGCGGCTAAAATGAGGGCAGCCCGCCTGGGCAAGCTATGTTTTGTTACGCTACAAGGAGTTTCTGTATGGATTCGGAAGAGTCGGGTAATTCTGGCGAGAGTGTGCCCCTTAGGCGCACACTGAACCTGTTACCCCTGTTCGTTACAAATAAGGTTTGGCGGAACGAGCTGAACACCCCCTGCCGGGTGTTGGGCTGGTTCGGCAAAACCGGTACAGGAAGCCCCAACCGGGTCTAATGGAAATGGCGCGTAGCGCGTGATTTGACGTTTCCCTCGGCTGGTGCTTCATACCAGCCGAGGCTCTTTTTAAGGGCCGCGGATTTACCACTTTTCAAGGAGGCTGCCATGCGCTACCTGGCAATCCGCGCCGAAAACCTGACCAAGTTCTATGGTCAGCATCGGGGTATTGAAGATCTATTTTTAGAGGTAGAACCGGGCGAAGTGTTCGGCTTTTTGGGGCCGGATGGAGCCGGAAAGACCACGACCTTAAAGCTCTTGATGGCTGAAACCCGGCCGACTTATGGCAACGCGCTGCTGCTGGGCATGGATGCCTACCGTCACAGCAAAGCCATCCACAGCCGGGTGGGATACCTGCCGGCGAATTTTCGGCCGGGGCGCTGGGGAACCGCTCAGCGTTATCTGACGGGGCTGGCAAAAGTGTATGGCGGTGAAAGCTGGCTGCTGGCGCAGGAACTGGCTGCCCAATTCAAACTGGACCTGGAGCAGCCGCTGGCGGCGATGTCGGGCGAGGCGCTGACTGAGCTGGGCCTTGTGCAGGCCTGGATGCACCGCCCCGATTTACTGCTGCTGGATGAACCCGCCCGCTGGCTGGGAAACGAGGCCTTGGATGTGTTCTACCGGCTGGTGCGGCAGGCGCGTATGGAAGGGCGATCCGTCTTTCTGGCGTCGAGTTCGGTGGCTGAAATGGAACGGATTTGCGACCGCGTGGGGGTGATTCACGCGGGGCGGTTGGTGACGGTGGAACGCGGCCTGAATTTGCGGGCCCGGGCGCTGCGAAAAGTGGAAATGCGCTTTGCGGGGCCCGTCTCGGCGGAGGTGTTTGCCCGCCTGCCCAATGTGGAAGACATTCGCCTGGAAGAGAATAAACTGCGCTGCACCCTGTGCGGCGACCCCGATGCGCTGATCAAGCTGGCGAGTCAATTTCGCGTGATTGATATCATCAGCCAACAGCCCACACTGGAAGAGGTTTTCCGCCGAAATTATGGGATTGAGGCGGCCCGGGCAGGATAGCCGGGTTATGGGAAGAAGTTTACAGGTCAGGCTTGATGAAGCCTGGCCTGTTTATTTAATCAGAGAGTGCCACAGCCGGGCGATTTTACACGCGCGGCACACACCAAATTGCGCTTTTGCGTATATAATGATACAGGAGAGGTGCAAAATGAACTTCTTGACAGATCCAAATATTGCTTTTGTTTTACTGGTCAGCGGATTTGTGCTGGCCGTATTGGCCCTGTTTGCGCCGGGCACCGGGTTGGTGGAGCTGGGGGCGCTGTTTGCGCTGGCCCTGGCAGCCTACAGTCTGGCAAGTCTGCCGATTAACGTCTGGGCGCTGGTGATACTCATTCTGGGAGTAATCCCCTTTGTGCTGGCCATGCGCAAAACCCGGCACTGGGTTTTTCTGCTGATTGGGATTGCCGCGCTGGTTGTTGGCTCGATTTTCGTTTTTCGCAATCCGGAAGGCGGGCTGGCGGTCAACCCCCTGCTGGCGGGCATCGTCTCGCTGGCGGCGGCTGCCTTCTTATGGCTGATTGGGCGTAAGAGCCTGGAAGCGATTGGGCTCAAGCCGGTGGGGAACCGTGAAGCCATTATTGGAAAACGGGGCGAGGCGCGCACCGATATTTACCTGGAAGGAACCGTCTATGTAGGCGGCGAAGAGTGGAGCGCCCGCAGCCGGACGCGGATTCCGATTGGCAGCCTGGTGCGGGTTGTCTCGCGCGACGGGCTCATTCTCGATGTTGAACCGGTTTCGCCAGAGGAACTGGCAGCCGGATAAACATATCTCAACCTTTTTTCAGTATAGATGGAGGTTTCAAATGAATGATGGCACGACGGCATTTGTGATCTGTGCAGTTGCCGCAATTGGGCTGATTGTTGTGGCGTTTCTATTCTCAGCAATCAAAATTGTTGCAGAATACAAACGGCTGGTGGTCTTTCGCCTGGGGCGCTGTGTGGGCGCCAAGGGCCCGGGGTTGGTGTTGCTCATCCCGGTGATTGATAAATCTGTATCGGTGGACTTGCGCGAGCAGGTACGCGAAATCCCGGCCCAGACCTCAATTACCAAAGATAACGCCCCGATTTCGATTGACTTTCTGTGGTACTACCGGGTATTTGACCCCGTGATGAGCGTGCTGCAGGTTGGCAACTTTGAACAGGCGGCGCAGGGTATTGCGACGACCACGCTGCGCGCAGTCATCGGCGGCATCCCCCTGGATGGTGTGCTGTCTGAGCGCGAGCAGATCAACTCGGCACTGCGCACCCGTCTGGACGAAGTGACCGAAAAATGGGGCGTGAAAGTGACTAACGTGGAAATCCGCGAGATCTTGCCGCCCCGCGATGTTCAGGATGCGATGAACCGGCAGCTTTCGGCAGAGCGTAACCGCCGCGCGGTGGTGACGGAATCAACCGGTACGCGCGAAGCCGCCATCAACGTGGCGGAAGGCGAGAAGCAAAGCGCCATCCTCAAGGCGGAAGGCGAGAAGCAAGCGGCCATCCTCAAAGCGGAAGGCGAGCGCGAAGCTCAGGCTCTGCGGGCGCAGGGTTATGCGCTGGCGCTGGATCGCATCTTTGCGGTAGCGCAGGGCATTGATTCAAAGACGCTGACCCTGCAATACTTTGAAACACTGCGCAGCATGGCGGCAAGCCCATCTACGAAGTACATCTTCCCGATGGAATTCACCAGCCTGCTGGGCGATTTCATGCAGCAACGAGGCAATAAGTAAACGCAGCGTGAGTTCTGCGCTTACACCTTTTGAGATTCAATCGGCGGGGCTGGGCGACCTGGCGGCGCTGGCTGCGCTTGAGCGCACCTGCTTTAGCGAGGACGCCTGGCCCCTGCTGGATTTAGTGGCAGCCCTGACCTTTCCGGGGATGATCCGCTTAAAAGCGGTGGTGGATGGGCGCATGGTGGGGTTTGTAGGCGGCGACCCGCACCCCGGCGAAGGGTTTGGCTGGATTACGACCATCGGTGTGCAGCCCGAGTTTCGCGGGCGCGGGATTGGGGCAGCGCTGCTGGCAGCCTGCGAAAACGCCATGGCAGTGCCGCGCGTGCGGTTATGTGTACGGCGCGATAATCAATCGGCGATAATGCTTTATGAACGGGAGGGGTATCAACGCACGGGAGTCTGGCAGAAATATTACAACGGCGGCGAAGATGCCCTGGTTTATGAAAAG
>ERZ795031.3913-NODE-3913-length-12922-cov-3.828321_pt1 | contig 12922 bp, 9 predicted proteins | sample MGYA00375123_ERZ795031 | MGnify/ENA primary metagenome ERZ795031 (study PRJEB30166, sample SAMN05720159) | activated sludge metagenome | isolation source: anaerobic digester from wastewater treatment plant | place: USA | collected 2015-04-21 ... | reverse complement strand
CGTAGAGAAGGAAGAGCTGTGGAACAAAGACAAGTACCCCGCCAACTCCCCCGATGACACCGTCCGCGATCAGGTCTCGCATTGCGCCAGGTTCGAAACCAGAACGGACCAAGCCCGCCAGATCCGTGAAGAGACTGTCAACAAGGGACGAAAGGGGGGCTCCGGCGACAAAGGGAATGAAGAAAATCACGAACAGGGTCAGGAGAAGCATGGGGATCCCGGTCAACCGCCAGAGAAAAAGTCTGTCGAGAAAGTCCGAAAGACTGTAATCGGCCTCGGTATCCGGACTGAGACTCTCGCGAAGCATCCCACGGACGATTCCATAGCGCGCCTTGGTAATCGTCATGGCGGGAGATTCATCGAACACCGTCCGCACGTGATGGTGACTCTGGTCGACAAGTTCATGGATCTCGTTCCCGGGAACAAATCCGCTGGCATCGATGACAGGTGAGTCCAGGGAGGAGAGCAGCGCGGTGGCGACTGCACGGACAAACGGGATTTGCCGGTCCGGGTTGATCAGGGCATCTTGGACGCGGATGATTTCGTTTTCTATTTCGTTGGGATAGCGGAAAGCCGGCGGGATTCCCGGATTGAGAACAGCACCGAGAAGAACATCAAAAAAACGTTCGATGCCGGCTTCACTTTCAGGTGTTTCTGTTGTGAACACAGGACACTTGAGGAGTTTTGACAAAAGTCCGACGTCAAGGCTGGACCCGATTTGGGTGAGCACATCGGTTTTGGTGATCACAACACAGAGCGGGATGCCCAGTTCGATGATCTGCAGGACAAGGTGCAGGCCCCGTTCGAGGTTTGTGGCATCACAGGCAACCAGGGTCAGATCGGGTATCGAATCGAAGAGGGCCGTGACACTGACCCGTTCCTCGGCGGAAGGTGCGTGGATACTGTAGAGCCCGGGCAGGTCTTCGATGATGAAATTCTGGCCATGGTGGGAGAAGAGGCCGCTGGCCCTGTCAACCGTGACCCCCGGATAGTTGCCGACATGTTCGCGGGAACGGGTCAGAGCATTGAAGAGGGTTGTCTTGCCGGAATTTGGAGTGCCGAGCAGGGCTATCCGCCAGTTTCGTTGCGTATCCATTATAGCTACAATTTCGACAATTTTGGACAAAATGACACTCTTCGTGTTAAGGTGAACAATATGGAAAACAAGCGCATGTACAATCCCTTGCTGTTGCTCCTCTGTCTGGTCCGGCTTGTGCTGGTCGTGGTCCTGACTGCCATCATTCTACCCGTGGTCATCCTGGCCCGGTTTGCTGGTCACACGTACCCTCATGCCTGTGCCAGGATCTGGGCTCGACTGGTCCTCCTTGTGCTCGGAGTCAGGATTCACAAGACCGGAACCGACCGGGACTGGTCGCCCCGCTCAGTGATCATCTCGAACCATCTTGGGTACCTTGATATCCCCGTCCTCCTTGTCTCGCTCAGGATTCCGTTCCGGTTCATAGCCGATAGTGATGTCTTCCGTGTGCCCCTTTTAGGATTGGCCATGCGCTTCTGTGGCTATCTCCCGATCTGGCGGAGCGGGCACAACCGCATCAACAAAACGATGCAAGCAGCAATGACCTTTGTCCGAAACGGGATTCCGGTTGTCATTTTTCCCGAGGGCGGGATCAACCGGACCGCAGACGGGGAGGGATATTGCCGTGTCCTCTCCGGTTTTGCATCGATTGCCCGCGAGACCGGTTCGCGTGTTCACCAGGTCACGCTCTGCGGCACGGGTGATGCGCAACGGAATCTCTGTCGGTTCACCAAAAAAACCGCGAGCATGCTGTTGGAGAGTCACATCGAGATTCCGCCGGAAGACAAAAAAATGCCGAGAGAGGCTCAGTCCGTTCTGGCCAAAGCGATTGATGCCCGATCCCGTGAAGCCTTCGGGCGAATCCGGGGTTTCTGCGACTGAATCCTCCTGTGTTGACGAATGATCCCGCTTCCGGTCAGAGTTCGTCACTGCTGAAGGTGAGAACATCCCGGATGCTCGCGGCACCCGAGAGAAGCATGACCAGCCTGTCAAACCCGAGCGCCATGCCGGCGGAGGGAGGCATCCCGGCATTCAGGGATGCGATGAAGGTCCCGTCAGACGGGACTGGGGGAAGTCCACGGTGCGATCGAGTGACCGTTTCGGCAGCAAAGCGGGCAGCTTGTTCCCGGGAATCGGTCAGCTCGCAAAATCCGTTTGAGAGTTCGAGTCCTGCAATGACCAGTTCGGCACGTTCGGCCACCCAAGGCCGCCCGGGAGAGAGTCTGGCCAGGCTGGCGACGGGAGCCGGCCAGTCCGTGACGAAGCAGGGAGTCTCCCGGGGCAGGCCAGGTTCACTGGCCGCCCAGAGTCTGCTGAAAAGCTGTTCAAATTCCTCGTCATCCGGCACATCCATGCCCCGGCTCCGCATCCTGTCTCCAAGCGATGACACATCCAGGCAGCCATCGATGTCGACGCCGGTCTCTTGCAGTATGTGCTGGCTGACCGGTACCCGAGGCCAGCGGGGACCGGAAAGTGCAACATGGGTTCCATCTTCCAGGTGGAGATTCCCGTCGGAATCGACCCAGGGCGAGAGATGTGCCGTTACCCGGACAATCTCCTCGGTATCCTCCATGACCATCTCGAGGCTGGCCCCGACCCGGTACCACTCCAGCATCCAGAATTCCGGGTTATGCCTGGCGGAACGTTCGTGCCCTCGGTAACAGGCGCCAAGCGAAACAATTTTTTCGAACCCGCCGACAAGCATCCGTTTCATCTGCAGCTCGGGAGAGGTGGAGAGGATGTGGTCCTCACCCCGGATAAACTGGAAGTGGGCTTCGGGATTGACGGAAGGCAGGAGTGCCGGCATTTGAACCTGGAGAAAGCCTGCCTTGTCGAACCAGGCTTCGACCCTCCGGATAAGGGCGTGCCTGAAACGGAGGTGTTCCATTCTGGTTCGACCGCGTCTGTCCGGTTTACGCCAGCGCAAGGGATCATCGTGGCCTGCGATCGGCTTTGCCAGAACACTCAGACCGGTGCACGTTCCCGACTTGTCCAGCGAAACCTCGACAAGATCTCCTGGCGCACAGATCGGCTGGAGATTGTTCCCCAAAAAAAACGTGAGGATCTGATCCTCACGCCAGAGACGAATGCATTGTTGATCGACGGCCGTAACACGACCCGTGATGCGGTCCGGTTGCTCAGAGACGCTCGACATAACTCTTGTCACGGGTATCGATTTTGAGGATGTCTCCGTTTTTGACGAACATGGGAACCTGGACAGTCCCGCCGGTCGAGAGAGTGGCCGGCTTGTAGGAGGTTGTCACCGTATTGCCCTTGTCGGCGACAATCGTCTCGGTGACTTCCAGTTCGACAAAGGTCGGAAGGGTGACTGTCACCGGCTCGTCATTGTAAAAGAGGACTTTGACAACCGTGTTTTCCTTCATGAAGCCGGCATTGTCGCCAACCTTCGACGAAGAAATCTCGATCTGGTCATACGTCGCGTTGTCCATGAAGGTATAGCTCTCGCCGTTAAAATAGAGGTACTCCATCATGCGTTCTTCGACGTTGGCTTCGTTGATCTTTTCCCCTGACTTGAGGGTCCGGTCAAGCACAGCTCCGGTGAGGAGGTTTTTGAAACGGCAGCGGGTGAAGGCACTTCCCTTGCCGGGGTTGACAAACTGGAAATCAACGACGGTGTAAGGGTTTCCGTCTATCTCGACCATCAGCCCCTTGGTAATATCGGTCGTATCGTACACTGTTCGGTTCTCCTGACAAAATCTGGGTTGGTTGGCATGTGTATGCTCCAGTAAAAAGTACGCATATTTTCCGGTTTTTGGGCGTACAATTTGGGGAAGCGCTGCGAGATGTTCCCGGGAGGCCAGGTGCATGGATGGAAGGTCAAAACGCATTTTCATCAGGGGTGTCATTGTCCTCTCGATCCTCCCAGTCATCTTCCTGCTCGTCCATACCTTGGCCATGCATGAGACAGGATATCGACTCCAGGAACGTCAGCTCAAGAATCTGGTGCACCAGATCTCTTCCGAAGTCGAGCAGCGCGGCATGACAGTCGTTTCGATTGCAGGGATGGCTTCCCGCTTTCTTCCCGGACAGGAAGCGCTTTTTGAAAAAATGATCCAGGCACTGCCGGGGGGGCAGTGGTACGGTGGCTTGGCACTCCGTGAGGCCGATGGAACCCTCTTGTCCAGTCGCACCGGAACCAGCCAGGTGCAGATCAGGATCCAGGCTGACCGGGGACGGCCTGAATTCGAAAACGAAACCAACGGATACCTGGTTTTCTCCAGTGCTGCCTGCAGCACCCCCTGCCTGGTTGCCAGGGCCATGATTGGCCAGGGACGATGGCTCAGTCTCTATTTTTCATCGGAGGTCCTGGGACTGGAATATTCCATCCGGCGACTGCGATCTCTCGGGATCCGTGCCGTTTTGACCCTGGAGAACCGCCAGATCTTTGCGAGTTCCTTCCAGCAGCGTCTCGAAGGTCTTCCTCTCTCCGTGCTGCTCCCGATCCGGGAGGGTGTCGATGGTACGGACAAGCAGGATTTTCTCCCCGAAAGGGGACGGAAACAGCTCCTGATTGTGACCAATGGAGCCAAACAGGAAGGCATCAACATGGAGACCGTTTGGGAGACCATCCGCTTTCCCGGTGAGCGGCTCCGGCTCTATCTTCTGACTCCCGAAGAGCGGGCCCTGATCGATGCCAGACCTTCCTTTGTATACACAATCTTCCTTCACGCCTTCGTTGTCGTCATCAGTCTTGTCGCCATCGGTTTCTTCATTTTCCTTTACAGAAGACTGGGACGGATCCGCGAGGATGCCGCCCAGATTCCGGAATTGCGGCAGAATGTCACGCGACTCAAAGAAACCAGCCTGCGCTATTCGACCCTCTTCAACTCGATGATTGACGGGATACTGCTTCTGGACATGCACGGCAGAATCCTGGACTGCAACCGGACCTTTGCCGAAATGCTGGGATACGAAACGGGCGAACTGATCGGTACAAACCAGCGACTTTTGACACCACCCCGGTTTTGGCAGACCGAGAACGAGAGTGTCTTTGCACAGGTCTCGAGCTGGGGCTTTACCAAGGATTACGAAAAAGAATTTATCAGGAAAGACGGGAGTACGGTTCCGGTGATGATCAATTCCTGCCTGATCCGCGAATCCGATTCAAAAAACGGATCGATCCTCTCGACCCTGCGCGATATCTCCGAACAGAAGCGTGCCTTGGACGAGATCAACCGGCTGAATCTTCTCCTCGAGGACATCATCGAGTCGAGTACCCTCTGTATCCTGACCCTGGACGAGCGGCTGCGCATCAGGATGGTCAACAGTTCTGCCGAACGGTTTTTCCGGATTGAGCGGGCGATGGTGATGGGTTCTCCGCTCTTTGAATCAATACCCTTTTTCGAACGTTTGCGCAGTCTGTTCGAACGGACGATCAGTGAAAACAAGCCGATGTTCCAGGGCAATGAGACCGTTGTATTCGGTGAAAATGACGAGAAGCACGTCAATATCACCATCTATCCGCTCCATTCACGCGAATCCGGGAGTGTGGCCATCCATCTGGAGGATATCACGGATCATGTCCACCTCGAACGTCGGCTCTTCCAGTCCCAGAAGATGGAGGCCTTGGGGACATTGGCCAGCGGATTTGCCCATGACTTCAACAACCTTCTTTCAGGGATCTTCAGTTACCTGACAGTCATCAAGATGAAGACTAAGGATGAGGAAGTTCTCGAACCGCTCGATCTTGTATACAGTATTGCCAAGCGGGCTTCAACGCTTGTCAAACACATTGTGACCTTTTCACGGAGCAGCCAGATCAGGGCTGTGCCCGTGAATATCGGCTCCGTGATTGATGAAGTCGTCGCCATGATCCGGGAGTCCTTTCCGAAAAATATCGACTTGCAGACTGTTGCCTGTGATGATGATTGCTGGATACTCGGAGACCAGTCACAGATCGCCCAGGTCCTCCTCAATCTCTGCATCAACGCCCGGGATGCCATGCCCTCGGGCGGTGTTCTCGCCATCTCCCTTGAAAGACTCCGCATCAGTGAGGAGGATGCCCGCCGGTTCAGACTGCTCAAGCCCGGAAACACAGTCCGTGTGACCGTCAGCGATACAGGGATGGGGATCGATCCGGCCATCGCGGACAAGATTTTCGACCCATTTTTTACCACCAAGAGTGACCGGAACGGGACAGGGATGGGACTCTTCATCGTGTACGGGATTCTCCGCAGCCATCGCGGGGATATCGAGTTGTCAAGCACACCGGGCAAAGGGACATCCATCAGCATCTTCATCCCGCTTTCCGAACCACCCGAAAACGGAGAAACCCTCCCGGAAAATGAGGCCTGTTCACAAAAAACCGGAAATACCGAGTTGCGGGGGCGACTCGTTGTCATCGATGACGAAGAGATCATCGGAGGAGCCCTGCGGGAAGGATTCAGCCGGATGGGATTCGAGGTCCGGACAGCGTTGAACGGAGCAGAGGGGCTGCGTCTCTGCCGGGAGAGCCGGCCGGACATGGTCATTTTGGACATGATCATGCCGGGCCTTGGGGGGGAAGAGACATTCGATCTCCTCAAGGCGGAGTATCCCGACCTCAAGATCGTGATCCACACCGGGTTTACCCAAGGGGATGTCGAACAGCGGATGCTCGAGAAGGGCGCACTGGATGTTCTGCACAAACCCTACGAAATGACTGAAGTCGCCCAGAGGCTGGCGGCCTGGATCCGCCAGGGACAGGCTCAAGGGAACCCCTGATCCTGCCGACGGATAGCCTAGCCCGTCATCCTGGAGGTTCCCATGGTTTTCCGCGTCATTGATCGCAACGGCAATTGTCTCATCCATACTCCGACAGAAAAAATCGCCCGGCGCCTGATTTCCGACAATCTAGAGCGGGAATACCGGCTCGTCCGGACGGCCGGGGATACATCCATCGGCCGATAATGCCCGGTCAACGGGTCCAGTCTTCATACCCGCTGTCAGTACCTTGGGGCTGGGGAAGACTCCGGAGCACCCAATCATCGGAATTCCTGTTCCTGTCCAGGGCGTGACCACGCATCTCGTCACGGCCGCCGCTTCCCATGGAGGCAGGATCCGAATCCTGCCTGGCCTTGCGCTCCAGACTGGCACCGGAGGCGGGTTGGGCAGCCGGAAGGGGGCCTTCGTATCTCGTGGCCTGTCCCATCCCGATGCAGTCGATGCTTGTCGATTCCGAAGGCACCCCACCCCGGGTCAGCCAGACCGTATTGTTGGCGGCGAGGGACATCCTCGATTTGAGGACAAGACCGTCAGCGATCTCCGCGAGGGCCGTTCCGCTCGCCTGATTTGCAATCAGGAAAAACCCCTGGGCCGGAATCCTGGTCGGACTGGCCAAGCGTGAAAAATGGTTGGCATTCGCAAAATCACAGATCAGTTCGGGTGAGCCTGTGGCACTCGCTTTATAGACTCGATATCCTCCCGCCGCGAGGTCGAGTGGCGTCATTCCGGGATTGTAGAGTTCTATGAACTCGTCCGAGGCTCCCCCTGCGGAATACCCGGCGACACAGACTTCCGACAGAACGGGGTGTTCCACCAATCCCTCCGCAAGGTGCCCCTGTGTTCCTCCTGAAGAAGCCGTTGCGAAGAGCAGGACATGGACAGGCCGTGCATTCCCTGCCGGGTCCGCGATGGAGTAGAGTGAAAACACATAACAGGTTTCGGGAGTAAGTGGCTCATCAAGCGTGCAGATCACCAGATCGGTCATGCGCATGCTTGTGTCGATGGTGCAGCGCAGGTTTTTTACCCCGTCTGACAGGGAGTATTCCAGCGCAGTCGTATCAACAGGTTCGTCAAAGCGCAGGACAATTCTGGCAAGAGACGGCTGGACCGAAAAATCCTGATCGGCGGGAGTCTGGCTGACGAGGACCGGAGGAGTTGTATCGTTCCCGGGTTGCCGGATCCGGACGGAAAAACTTCCGGTGTACTCCTTGAATTCCTGTGCATGTGTCGACAGAAAACCGCCCAACGAGAGCGTATACCTTCCCGGCGGGAGCAGGCCGACTGTGAGATACAGGCGTTCTCCCGAGACCGACCAGGTCCGTGTGCAAGGAATGTTTGTCGGACCGAGCAGGACGCAATACCCGGAGTTTGTGGCACATGGGACCGAAAAATCGCAGGCAAGGTAGGGGAGATCGTGCGGGACCTCGTCCGGATAGCCTGAGGCATGTATGCCGGGTGGATCCAGGCGGAGGAGCGGTATCTCCGGGCTCTCCGCATCATCACTGCCACAGTCGAGGAATGCGAGACATGGAAGCAGGACCACCAATGCCAAAACACGAGAGTATTTCATGACATCTCCTTTCTGACGGGGCGGGTTGGAACCCGAAGCCGTTCAAGAAGGAGAGGTCCGGGCGATCGCCACGGTTCCATGTTTTTTTTGTATTGTTGAAATAATATGCCGATTATCGGATATGGAGTCTCGAAATATCCACGTGCAAGGGAGCAATGACATCGCCATGCGATTCTTTACAGGACGAAGCCCTGCCTGGCTGGTTCTGGCAGCCGTTTCCGTCGTTTTCAGCAGTTCGATGTTCGCCGCCGAACCCGTCAATCACTGGCGCCGGGATGTCAGGGTTGCCCTCTCCAACCCCGTACAATCCCTTCAGGAACTGATCCTCGTCAACGATCTTGACGGAAACGGGACTGTCGAAGCCGTCGTGCGTCATGTGGATCTCCATCGCGGGCAGGACGCGGAGTTCCGGATCTATGAGGTCACAGTACGCAACGGGAGAGGCGAGAGAGGCCGGGAAATCGCCCGAGTAAAGACGTCTGATGACTACTGTCAGGGAATCGAGTTCCGCGATTGTGACGGTGACGGAAAAAATGAACTGATCTGCATGACCATCGGCCGAGACGGCCTCCGGCGCGGACTCCACATCGTCCGGATTGACCGGGAAACACAATCCTTCACGATCCTTCAACCCGACCAGCCCCTGGGGCAGATTGAGGCGGTTCATTCATTTCAGCCAAAGACCGCATCCGGACCGGCTGAACTGACCGTGATTTCAGTTTCTTCCTCAGACGAGACGGTCTTTTCTCCAGTTGCGGCAAGCGCCGGCCAGATGCCAAAACTCTGGATGCGTCAGGTCTATCAGATCGAACCCAATGCACTCAGGCTCACCGAGAGTGTCATGCACGAGACGCCCTATTACGTCCTGACAAAAATGATACAGGCCCTTCAGCGCAAGGACATGTTCGCCGCGTACAAATACATGTTCGCCGATGCCGCTTATCACGATTTCCGGAAACAGACCATCCAAAATTTTCCCTACATTTGCGCGAAACAACCGGCCAGCCAGTTCATCCTGGCCGAATGGGGTCTCGAGATTTTCCGGGACTCCCGGACCCAGGGCTGGCTGACCTTCACGCACGTATTCGAGGAGAATGGACGGGCCAGGCGGATGATGTACCAGGCCTTCATGCGCAAGGTCTATGACGAATGGAAAATCACCTTGCTTCGCAAGATACAGGATCTCTGACAATGAAGACACGGTACTGGAACGAGCGGCTGCGCGGCATGGCGGCCTATACCCCGGGTTTTCAGCCTCCGATCAAGGCTGAGACCATCAAACTCAATACCAACGAAAATCCATGGCCGCCATCACCTCTGGCCATCCAGGCGATGGTCGAGTCGATCGGGAGCGAGCTGAGACTGTATCCACCCTCCGCTTGGGTGGAATTGCGGGCAGCCATCTCGGAAACCTACGGAATCGGAAGTGACCGGATATTTTGCGGGAACGGCAGTGACGAAATCCTCTCGCTGGTTTTCCGCTGCTTCACCGATCCGGGCGATTCGCTCCTCCTGCCCTGGCCAACCTATTCCCTGTATCCGGTTCTGGCGGCAGCGGCCGGGTGCACGGTGGAGTATGTCGAGACAAAAGACGATTTTACCATCGACCTGGATACCATGCTCGGGCGGAAAGCAAGAATCGCCATTCTGACGAATCCGAATGCACCAACAGGGATTCTTGCCCCGCCCGAAGGACTCCTGGATTTTGCCGACAGGTTTGAAGGGCTCGTGGTCATCGATGAAGCCTACATCGACTTTGCCCCCGAGGGGAGTTCCACCCTTGCCGGATTGGGCACACGGGAGAATGTCATCATTCTCCGGACGTTTTCGAAATCTTTTTCCCTTTGCGGTATCCGCTGCGGCTATGCCTTTGCCGCACCCGGTCTTGTCGAGGGATTGGTTGCCATGAAGGACTCGTACAACCTGGACCTTGTCGCCCAGCGCGGTGCCACAGCCGCCATCCGGGATATCGCATGGATGAAGGAAAACGCGGCGCGGATCGTTGCGACCCGACGAGATTTCGTGATCGCTCTCGAGTCCATGGGATGCCGCGTGCTTCCCAGCGATGCCAATTTCATCTTCATGCAGCACGGTTCGGTTCCGGCCGGCCTCATCCAGCAGATGCTTGCCGAGCAGGACATCCACGTGCGCCATTTTTCCGGAAAACGGGTAGCCGACTGGGTGCGGATTTCGATCGGAACCGATGACGAGATGCAGCGGGTCCGGACCGTCCTGGCACGGGTTCTGGCAGGAGCATGATCCCGACGGCGCTCATCACCGGAGCGAGTGGCAAACTCGGTAACCGGATTGCCGCCCATCTTTCCGCCCGCGGGTTCCATCTTGTTCTTCACGGTTTCGGACACACACCCTGCATGCATGCAGCCGATGACGAGGTCTTGCGGGCGGATCTCTCCGGCTGGGAGGGCGTGAAGATCCTCGAACGAAGACTGGGCGAGGGCGATATCGGTCTTTTTGTGAACTGTGCCTCGCTCTTCATGCGCGGGTCCTATTCCGAATTGGACTTTCAACAACTCTCGCGGATTTTTGCGATCAATGTCCATGCCCCGACAGTTCTGACCCGGGCTTTGGCCCTCGGCAGGATGGGTGCCGGGAATCCCGTCCCGGGGCATGTGATCCATCTTCTCGATTCCAAAATTCTCCTCCGGAATTCAAGATATGCTGCCTACACGCTCTCGCGGAAGACCCTAGTCCAGGCTGCCGAGATGGCCGCTCTCGAATATCCTGGCATCCTCAGGGTCAATGCCATCTGTCCGAAGGAGATCGGCTTACCTGAGACAGGGGAGACCATCGAGAACCTGCTCAGGATCATGGATGGACTTCTGGACGATCAGTCCAGCAACAGCCGTTGCCTTTTTCTGGATGGATCGGAACGCGCCTTGGCTTCTTTTTTTCCGGAAGAAGGATTTTGATTGCGGAGAAGCATGTCTTCTTGCTACAATGGTAGAGGCCTGTTCCGGGGTGGCTGGAAGAGCGTTCTTCCTTATCTATCCGGGAAACATCTGGCACGCGGTGGACAAACGTGCTGTTGTGTCATACAGGGACCGGGCAGCTTTTTATCGAGGAGTCAGGATCCATGGGAATCGAGACGGGCAAGACCGGGAGTATCACGGTCAGTGACGGTGAAGTCATCATCAGTCAGGGACAGACGGTCAAGTCTCTGTACATCCTGACCTCAGGCAAGATCGAGATCGTCAAGACAGCATCCGGCCTGGATATCTCGACGGACGACGAAGTCCTCCTGACCGAGGGCTATCGCCTGGGACAACTCGGGCAAAACACCTTTCCCGGAATCCCCAATCTCTTTGACGGCAAACCGGCTTCCTGCAGTTATCGGGCTTTGGGTCCGTGCTCCCTCTATATCGCACCCATCCAAAACGAACAACAATTACAGTCGATCATGGCCAGCAAACCGGATCATGCCATGGCCATGGCCATGACCATGATGCTCGGGATCGACGCACTCTCCCAATTCTGGACCAGACTGCAACGTGGACACGATACCCTCTCGATCATGGTCGAAAACGCCGGAGTCTATTATTTCCTTCTCAAGGAAATAATCGGGTCCAAGAGTACCGTCCACAGTTCCTATTTCAGACAGGCCGAACAGAATCTGGCGGCACTCCGGTTGCGGGACATCCCTGTCCCCGAGGAATTCAGCCAGCCCTTCATGGAAAAAGATTTTTCTGCCATTTACGGAGAAGAACGGCTCTCGCCGCCACAAAACAACAAAAAGCAAGTCGAGTATTACCGGAGATTTGCAAGGCTGGCCCCCAATCTGAGGAAGGCCTTTTTTACGGCCGACCCGGCCATGACCCTCTATATCTGTCATGATCTCTCCCGGTGTTTCGGCCAGTTGATGGACGATGTCGGCTCCCTGGTCGATCGCTATGATGAACTCTTTGACACCATCTACAATCTCCACAAGGAGAGCCTGTTTACCGAATTCGCCCGGGCGGCGATCGATGCCATCCGGACCAACAGCGACAGCGTTCTTCCTTCCCAGATCATCGATTACCTCTCCATCAGGACAAAGGAACTCCTGTCCGGTTTTGCCAGCGAGTTCGGAAAAGATCCCGGAATCGACTTCGGGTATTTTGAGCGGGCACTCCAGCAGGATGACATCAATGCCGTGGCCGAGGGCGTGGAAACATCGGGACTCTCCCCGGACATCGCTGCACTCCTCGACGATGATGCCGGTGTCGATGACAGTGCCGATGTGGCCATCATCCCGGATGAAACTCCGACTGTCGAGGAGATCGTGGATGTCTCCAGTCTTCCGGACGAGCTGAAGGGTTCATTGAAAAAGATTCTCGACTACTCCGCGATCTCCAAGGAAAAAGCGGACCAGTTCAAAGCAGCCATGGATTCTTTCCGCAAGCTCAAGGACAAATTCAGTTCCGAAGATCCTGTCCGCAAACTCCGTCGCGCCGTCACCACGATTTTCTACGATGTCTACGAGGCCGTCTTCAAGAGGATGCACAAGGAACGGAATACCTCCAGACTCTACACGATGTTCATCAATTACGGGTATATGGACGAGCGCCTCCTCAATCCCGCAACTACCATGCGTC
>ERZ795031.3912-NODE-3912-length-12927-cov-4.961389_pt1 | contig 12927 bp, 10 predicted proteins | sample MGYA00375123_ERZ795031 | MGnify/ENA primary metagenome ERZ795031 (study PRJEB30166, sample SAMN05720159) | activated sludge metagenome | isolation source: anaerobic digester from wastewater treatment plant | place: USA | collected 2015-04-21 ... | reverse complement strand
CGGGCAGGCCTCAATGATGTCCCGCTGAACAGTCTCAAGCCCTATTTCGGACACACTCTCGGAGCGGCCGGCATTGCTGAGATAATCATTTCGGCACATTCAATACAGAAAGGGATCGCACTGAAAACTCCCGGTTACGAAAATCACGGTGTAACAAGAAATATCACTGTTTTAAAGGAAAATATGCGGGCGGAACTAACAAGCTGCTTAAAGACAGCTTCCGGCTTTGGCGGATGTAACGCTTCAGTTTTATTGGTGAAAAACAAATGAGATTGAAAACAATAAGATCTTGCAGAATTTCTAATGACACTGTTGAAGTTGACGGAAAAACTGTTCTGAAAACTACTGAAACACCAGGAACTTCAAAGCAGTTCAAGGAGATATACCTTTCTTTGAATATTGATTATCCTAAATTCTACAAGATGGATATGCTTTCAAAACTCGCTTTCCTTGCGGTGGAATTCATAAAAAACGAGGGTTTTTCTGAAAAAGATACCGCAATTATCATGACAAATGCCAATTCAACGCTCGATGTTGACTTGAAATACACAAAAAGCATTGACCCCGATAATTACTTTCCAAATCCTGCTTTTTTTGTCTATACACTGCCCAATGTTATGATTGGAGAAATATCTATAAGACACAATTTAAAAGGGGAATCGGTTTTTGTTTCAACAGAGAACAAAGATCTTGAACTTCTCGAAAACATCGCTAAAACACTTGAATTTAAAAACTGCATCGCCGGTTTCATTGAATACGAAAATGAGAACAATTTTGAAGCGGATATAATATTTTTTGAAAGAAACTATTTAAACGGAGGAGAAAATGGAACAGCTTATTAAAACACTTAAAGATCAGATCATCAACGAACTCAACCTTGAAGACATGACCGCAGATGAGATAGATGCACAAGCTCCCCTTTTCGGTGAAGGGCTTGGTCTTGATTCAATAGACGCATTGTCACTCATTGTCCTTCTCGAAAGGGAATACGGAAAAAAGATCAATGACACCGAAACAGGAAAAAAAGTTCTCTATTCAATAAAAACAATGGCTGAATTTATTAAAAGCTGAGACGGAGATAAAATGAGAGGCATCAGAAAGTTTTTTATCAGCCATTGGTTTGTCCTTATACCGTTTTTCTTTTATTACTTTACAATGGCGACAAAAATGGCCCTCGGTGATGTCGCTCTGATGGTTCACAGAATGGTGATACTTGAGTTAGGCATTCATCCTAATCTTCACAATCTTGCCATGCTTGTCGGAAATCTCTTTCTAAAACTCCCTTTCGGAACGGTAATTTACAGAGCGAACCTTTTCACTGTTGTCTTCGGTGCAGCATCTGTCATTTCGTTCTATTTCCTGCTGAACAAGCTCGGGCTTAGAAAATTTGTGACTGTTGCAAGCTCTTTTATTTTCATGGTGAGCCATTCTGTCTGGTGGCATGCAACAATGGCGGAAAATTATATTCTCCATGTGTTCATGATAATCGTGATACTGATCTGTCTGGTTGATTATACACAGAGAAAAGTTATCTGGCCGCTTTATCTTTCCTTCTTTCTTGCCGGTTTATCTTTTTTCAACCATGTTCAAAACGGTGTATGGTGGGGTGGATGTTATCTTTTTGTTCTGTTCAGTTTTTCTGACATTCAGAAAAAGGGTCATCTCCCCTATTTTTACCGGAAAATATTTAAGGAAAAAAGATCGTTTCTGTTCTACTGGATATTCATTGTCAGTTCGTTCTATCTTCTGCTCGGAGTTCTCCCTTATCTCATTCTTCTTTTCAGAACATGGGCAGCAAAAGGATATGACCTTGCAAAGACATTCAACCACGGTGCAGGTGGAGAGTTCAAGAATATAATGTTCGACTTTGACAACATGTCGGGCTTCTATCAGTCTTTCTGGTATCACCTTCTCCAGTTCCCGACCCCTTTCTATTTTCTTACTGTTCTCGGGTTGTTATACTTCGTTTCCGGATGGTTCATTTCAAGGACTGTCAAACCCTCTGAAAACCGGTCAATGGTTGAAAAAGCTGTTCTTTCGACACTGCTCACCCTTTCAATTCTCACTGCTTTGACTTTCGGAATATTGTTCCATAACGGAGCGGTCTTTGAGATCTTCGGAACAAAACTGACATGGTTCAGGTACGATTCAGGGATAAGGATGTTTGTCGCTAATGTTTTCATCGCTCTCTTTTTGATGCTGATCCTTCAGCGCAAAGGATTGCTTAAAGATCCTTTCAAAGGTGAATACTGGAAAGTTTTTTATTCTGCTCTGATACTTCCTTTTGTTGTCACGCTCGTATTCTTTCAGTTCTACAATACCTGGGACCAGTTCCAGTTTCTTCTCCCCTGTTTTATAATTATGGCTCTCTTTGCATCGGTCATGTTTAATCAAATTGTTGAAATAATTGAGAATAACAAAAGAAAATCAATTCTTTATTCAGTTTATGCAATATCGGTTCTGAGCGTTATTTTCCCTGTGTGGTATTATCAGAAAATATCAGACTGGTCGGTCGATCCTTCGTCCTGGTGGTTTGATTTCGGGCCTTACAGCGATCAACGGTTTCTCAATTCACACAACAGATCTGAATACAACAACAACCCTGACAAAAGCGGTTATGATGATGTTGACGAGTTTGTGAACCTTCTTTTTGCGAAACTTCCTCAAAATGCAACGATACTTGATGATGATTCCAGAATGTTCTATCCGATACATCTTTATTACAGAAAATATGCCGATAGAGACGATAAAGGAAGGCCTGACATAAATCTCAAGATGATAAATGTGTGGGGTCATAAGAACTGGGGAACGACTGTTGACAGAGTTGTCCGTGAAGTTAATGCCGTCAATCCCGGTGAAGAGAACTATTTTCTTATCGCAAACAGGAACTATCCTCATTATGATGTGATAAAGAAACTTGATCACAACGACAGAACCTTCCTGCCGTGGAAACTGCGTAATAACAGGTGGATATACAAATTGAAAGTATTCACCCCAGAGGAAAAAAACCGGTTGGGATCATTTCCTCCCTTGAGTTTCAATTATATGTATTTCGGTACTGACTTTGACACAAACGGGTTAAATATTAAAGAAAAATTCAAAGCAGATGAAAAAATAGAAGCAAGAGTCACTTTCGGCCGGCTTCCGAAAAACATTGAGCCATTTGACATGGTGTTTACCCTTTCTGACACTTCCGGGAACAGAGTTTCAGAAAAGAAAATGGTGATAAAAGGCGGATGGAGAGGGATACAGGTTCCACTTGAAACTGAAAAACTCAACCTGAAAACAGGAAACTATGAAGTTGTCGTCACGATAAAGGATATTGAAATATTTAGGAGATCTTTTGAAATAGAGTGATTTTATGGTAAAAAAAGTTCAATACAACAAAATTCTTTTCATTTTAACAGTTGCATTAACTCTTATTGTAACAATTTCAAGGGCAATCCGTCTTCCCAACAACTATTCAAAAAGTCACTGGCTTCTTGATTACCGTTTCGGGTTTATGAAACGAGGAATTATCGGTTCTATTTGCTCAACAGTAACATCTTTTACGGGAACAAAAATGACACCTGATGTTATAACTATCCTTTCAGGAATTGTTTTAGTTCTCTTTGTATCGGTCTTTCTTTGTGCTGCGTTCATGCTTTTCAAAAAACACGGTGGAAGCAACAGCATTGCGCTCATAATACTTGTTTTCTCATCTTCTCCTTTTTTTGTTATGAGCGCCCATTTGTTCGGCTATTTTGATGCGGTTTTGTATATCTGCGCCATTCTTTCAATTCTGCTTATCGAGAAAAAACATTACATTTCATCAGCATTTATTTCCTCTTTTGCCATACTTGTTCACGAAAGTTATTTTCTCACCGGACTTCCTCTTGTCTATTTCTCGATATGGCTCAAATATATTTCAGGTACAGATTCGAAGATCGGGAAAAAAGAGATCTTTATAATGCTTATCCCCTTTTGTACTTTTATTTTTCTTACCTTTTACGGAATATTTATCGTTGACAACAAACTTCTTAACAGACAGCTCTACCAATACTTAAAATCAATCGACTTTATCTATGTCGGTCGCAGGGGTGTTCCCCACTGGCAGACAATAGGAATAGTTGAACTCTTTAAAACACAGAAAACCAATCTGATGGAAAGAATCTTCAGCTTTGACAGTCTGTCTGCATTTTATCCCGTTCTTATTGCTGTCCTTTCTTTTATTTATTCTGCATTTAAATTAAAAGTGATGAAAAACGAGTCAATCGTACTTCTTACTGTTGTCCTGGCACCTCTTGCAATGCACTCTATAGCCTTTGACACTGTCAGGATCTCCTTATACACAACGGGATCAGTCTTCATTGCTTTTTGGATCTTAAGTTTAAATAAAACACCTGTCCGGCCCAGCGGAAACATCACTATAATAGCTTTGTCGGTGCTTATTCTTAATATCTTTTCGAAGGTGCGGTTGATGGGAAAAGAACTAGACGGATTTACACATTTGCAAAGAGCCGGGCTTTATCTGCCTGCACTTCTATTTGCACTGTTTATTATTTTCCTTGATTCTTCTGAGGAATATGAATAACAACCCTGTCTTTTTCGACTTTCATTCGGGTATTGAACTTTTTTGAAAGATCAACCATTCTTTTGATGTTCTCTTCAGCAATTTTCCCTTCAGCAAGAAGAACTTGATTTCTTTCAATATATGTCGGAAAAAGTTCGATGGATTTTGTCATGCCGTTTTTCACATTAATGTTGAAAATAAATGAACGGGTATCCCATCCACCGCTCTTTTTAAGAAATATGTCTCCCATATCATAAAGTATCGGCTTATTTTTATAAATCTCAATTCCGTGAAAAATATGCGCTGAGTGACCAAGGATCAGATCAACGCCCATATCGATAGCTTTATGGGCAAATTCTATCATCTCATCAGTAGGTTCACTCTTGTAATTATCACCCCAGTGAAGCGTCAATATTTTGTAATTCGCCTTTTTTACCTTTTTCAAATCCTTTTTAAGAATTTGCAATGCTTTTTTCATGTTTTTAACAGGCATACAGTTGTATCCCGCTTTTTTCTTTACGGCACAGTGATTAAGTCCGCCTGTTGAATTATAAAAAAGAAAAGCGACATCAAGTCCTTTCACTTTTAAAGTCAGTGGTTTTGAGGCTTCCTCGTAATTCATGCCGGCACCACCGTAAAGAAGATCTGTCTTGTCAAGCAGTCCTTTGAACTCTGATATTCCATCTTTTCCAAGATCAAAAATGTGGTTGTTGGCAATTGAAAAGACATCAAATCCCGACTTGGTAAGGACGCCCATGACGGATGACGGTGCATTGTAGTTGATTTTTTTTGGATCTTTAGACCTTAGTTCCGCATTATCTGCCACAACACTTTCAAGATTGGCAAAAGCGATGTCGGCTTTATCCAGATGATCTTTTATTTTTAAAAATGGATATTCGTCCCCATGTTTTTTTATTTCGGCATCAAGAGACCTTGCAACGACCAGATCACCCGCCGCCGCAATCACAATCTTTTCAGATCTGCATGAAAACAACAGAAACATTATCGCAAACACAAGAACTATGAACTTCCTTTTCTTTAAAACCACCGTCAACCCTCCGGAAAAAAAACCGTAATGACAATATATTGCTTTTATTTGACAAACAGTCAACCGTTTTTAGAATTATCCGTTGTTTTTTTTAAGAATTGAGGTGGTCATGCGAGCTTTATCAGGTATCAAACCGACTGGAACACTCCATATCGGCAACTATTTCGGTGCGGCAAAACAGTTTGAGATGATGCAGGAAAAGAATTACGAGGGCTATTATTTCATTGCAGACTACCACACTTTGAACGGATATCCTGAGCCGGCAAAACTGACTGATTATACCTGGAATGTTGTTCTTGATTATCTTGCTTTCGGACTTGATCCCCAAAAAAGTGTGATATTTCTCCAGTCGCAGGTTCCGGAAGTTGTTGAGCTTGCTTTCATTCTGGGAAACTACACTCCGATGGGACTTCTGCAGAGAGCACACAGCTACAAGGATAAAACTGCAAAAAATGAGCTGATCAATGTAGGACTTTTCTATTATCCGCTTTTGATGAGCGCTGATATTCTTCTTTACAAATCAAATGTCGTTCCTGTCGGCAAAGACCAGAAACAGCATGTCGAGATTGCCCGTGACATTGCTGAAAAGTTCAATCTTCATTATCAGAAAGATGTCTTTGTTCTTCCTGAACCTTACATTCCTGAAGATGTTGCGATCGTTCCGGGGACTGACGGACAGAAAATGTCAAAAAGTTATCAGAACACCATCGAAATGTTCGCTGATGATGCAACTTTGAAAAAACAGATCATGGGAATATTATCCGATTCAACTCCCCTTGAAGCACCGAAAGATCCTGCAAAATGCCATATTTATAACATATTCAAGCTGTTTGTCACTAAAGAAAGATCAAATGAAATGGCTGAAAAACTTCTTGCCGGCGGATATGGTTACGGACATGCAAAGAAAGAACTTCTTGAAGCAGTGCATACATTTTTTGATCCTATGAGAAAAAAGAGAGCGGAACTTGCCGGCAATATGGACTTCGTTGAAAAAGTGCTCAGGGAAGGAAGCGAAAAAGCCCGCACCGTCGCAATCGAAACAATAAAAGAAGTTAAAAAAGTGACCGGACTTGTCGGCAATATCTATAATTAATTAAGGATTTTCATTGATACAATTTCTAACTGAAGGTTTTCTCCTCGGACTTACACTCGGAACCACCTGTCTTGTGACATGTGCCCCTGTTTACGGCTCGCTCATCCTTTCAAAGGAGAATAATGTCTCTACCGGCGTAAAAACTGTTTTTCTCATCTCTGCCGGAAGATTCTTAAGCTATGCCCTTTTCGGACTTCTGACCGGCTATGCCGGAACTCTTATCGGTGATCTTCCAGAAAAAGAGACGGTTATCGCTGTCAGCTATTTCCTTGTTGCCGCTTATCTCACCTACTCCGCTCTTATTCAGAACAGAATGGAGAAAGGATGCTGTGCCCCGTCAAGGATCACAAAAATTGCAGGAAATCCTTTTCTGATAGGTGTTCTTACCGGTATTTCGATATGTCCCGCTTTTGTCGGAGCTATCGCAAGAGGAATTGAAACTGGCGGAATGACAGGCGGAGTAATGCTTTTTACCGGATTTTTCTTCGGAACGACTGTATATCTTCTCCCTTTGAGCTTCCTTTCATATTTTACAAAAAAGAAGGTTTTCAGATATGTCGGGATGACCGCGTCCATACTTGTTGCATGCTGGTTTGTCTATGACGGCAGCTCAAAACTTTATGACAGATTTAACAGCTATATACTTAATTTTACTGAAGTTCCTGTGCAGATCATTTCAACCGTGCCTGAAAGTTACCTGAAAGAATTTAATGAGAACTTTAACATTGTGCAGACATCAGAAACAAGTTTTGAGAACATTGAACCATCCATTGACAGCTCTCAGAATAGAGACATCATCCTCATAACTGGAAAAGATATATCTAAACAATCGGCAGACAACATCAAAAAAATGAACAAAAATGTTCTCCACATGAAGATAACTGAAACTCAAGACATCGAGAAACAGATTGAATTCATTAGATTTTATTCATTCAAAGGGAGAAGATCGACAGGATTTTTCTATTCTGTGCCGGTTGAATGATTTAAGAACTTGCTTCGTGACCTCTTAAGAATTTGCCGAATATTATCATTCCGATAGGCGATATTACTGCAATTGCGCCGACCCAGATCCAGATCATGTAGTGATTTGAAATGTCGCCCACCACCTGAGATTTAACTCCCGCTTCATTCACAATCTCGGTTGCCGGAGTATAAACTTCAAGCAGTTTACCTGACATAAATCCGACAAGCGGTTGAGATATGAATTTTGGAAGAAGTGAAAGAGCCAGATAGCTTCCCTCCTGTCCTTTGGGAGCGATTTTAGCTGTATATTCCATCAGCCGCGGAGACCAGATTGCCTCACCTACTGTGAAGAATATGACAAAAAAGCAGAGTGCCAGATAGACCGAAATAGTTGAAACGCTTGTCCCTTCAGCAACTCCGAGCCACTCCTGCCAGATCAACCGCCCTGCAACAGTATCAGCAATAGGGGCATAAAAAGCATCAGGAAGTACAACAAAGAAAACCGATGCGGCAGATATCATCGAGCCGATAGTTATCATTTTGTAGGAGCTCCATTTTCTTGTAAGCCATGCAATGAGCGGAACAAAAAAAACAATGATCACAGGATTTAAGACACCGTAAATATTACCTATTTTAGCACCTTCTCCCAGAACCCTGATGCCGTATTTGGGGAAAGTGTAATGAAAATGATAGAAAACATAGTTGACACCCAGAAGGATCGCTAACAGCGCCATGAACTTCCAGAATGCCGGCTGTTTTGCAACATCCACAAATATTTTTGCGGCATTTGCAAATGACTCTTCTATTGTTTTCATGATCGAAACGACCATGTTTCCCCCCTTTTTCTCTTTTTTAGGAAGGATCTCGAGAACGCCGTCATCTTTAAGATCAATATTGTCTCTCATTATCGCAATAAAGAACATGCCGGGGAAACTTATCAGGAACGCGGTAAAAAGGATGAATCTGTATGTTGAAACCTCTCCGAGAAGAGGAATCATTACATTTCCGTATTCTCCGTATATCTGTCTAATCCAGTCAAAGATCAGTCCGCCGAGAGCGAAACCGATGTTCATGAGCGTGTAGAACATTGCAAATCCGAGAGCGGAAGTGTCTGATTTTGTATATCTTTTCAGTGCAACTGATATTACAGGACTTAAGAATGCAACACTCACTGCCTGAGGAACAAAGCCGAGAATGGTAACAACCCAGAAATCAGTCGAAACAAAAAGAAAGAACCTCGAAAATATTGCAAGGATAGTTCCTATCACCAGCACTTTTTTTACACCCACAGCATCAACAAGTGACCCTACACCGATTATGAGTATGGTATATGAAAGATTCCATGTTCCCATGTAATTACCTGCCGCGACATCGCTAAGTCCGACATCGCTGGAAAGCCACAGTGTCAGGGTCATAAGCATAATGGAATAAGCAGTAAATTCAGTAACTTGCGAGATCGAAACAAACCATATCTCTCTGGGGGACGCCTTAAGTCCGACACCATATTTTGTAATGATGTAGATCAGATAAACAGCCGCCGCACCGAAAACGACATAAACGAAAGGATAGATCCAGCTTAGTGAAACATACGACATGAAAACCTCCTCATAAAAGTCTGAGCAAATTAGCAGAAGTATTGAAAAATGTCAAAATCTTAAAAAAAATTGATAAAAATATTACTATTATGTATAAGTTTGCAGTTATGTTGGAAATCGTGCTTATTTTTTCGAGATGGAGACTAAAAAAATGAAGAGATTACTCGTTACTATGACTTGTCTTCTTATCGCTGTTGTTTCCTGCGGTGACAACGATGCAATGCAGAAGAAAATGGAAGAGACCGCTGAAAGGAACAAACAGATCAAGGAAGAGATGGAAGCAAAGAAAAAGGAAAAACCCAAGTTTGTTGATGAAACCGTTAAAGAGGAGATGCCGCCTATCGTTGAAGCCGCGACAAAAGGAGATCTGGCCGCAGTTAAAACTGAACTCGGCAAGGGAACTCTTGTGGACACAAAGGACAGCAGACAGAGAACAGCTCTTTATCAGGCAGTTGCTGAAGGTAAAAAGGAAGTTGCAAAACTTCTCATTTCCGAAGGGGCTAATGTCAACACAAAAAGGGATGACGGAGATACACCTCTCATGGCCGCAGCAAGAAAAGGAGATCTGGAACTTGCAGAGTGTCTTGTCAATGGCGGGGCAGATGTAAAGGCAACTGACAATTTCGGAAGAACCGCACTTATGATGGCGGCATCAAGCGGATCAAAAGAGGTTTTTGACTTTGTTCTCAAAGGATCAGACATCAATGCGGCTGACAAATATGAACTTACAGCGCTCATTTTTGCAATGAAGTCAGGTCACATGGATCTTGCAAAATATATTCTCGGCAAAGGTGCAAAAGTATGGAAACCGAAAAAGGTCACATGGAGTAAAAAGCCGATCGTTCTAAAAATTGAGAACAAGGTTCAGCCCGGAATGGATAAGGTCATTGAAGAACTTGATAAAAAAGAGGTTCATCTGCGCCAGAAAACCGAACTTTTCTATGCGATAGAAAAAGGTGATCTTGAACTTGTGAAACTTCTTGTTGCAAAGGGCTCGCCCCTTCTTGTTACCGATGTTGAGCAGAGTCGTGAGAACATAATTTATGTTTACGGACCGAACAAGGAAGAAGAAAGAGACATGCTTTTTGAAAGAGAAACTGTCAGAACAAGTTATGACCGTGATCAGAAAAACCTTCTTCATTATGCTGCTGAAGGCGGTTATGTTGAAATAATGAAATTCCTCATCTCAAAAGGTGCGCGGCTCGAAGAGACCGATGGTGAAAATGTCAGAGGACCTCTTTTCTATGCAGTAGGACAGGACCTTGACAAGAAAGATCCTTCAAAAGAGAAACGGCTTGCTGAAACCGTTGCATACATAATTGAAGAAGGAAAGAAAACATGGAAAAAGAAAGTCCGTCTTTCAAAAAAAGAGCTCGATAAGATGAGAAAGGAAAATCAGAGCAAACCGTGGTGGGAACAAAATCCTTTCGATGTTGAATGGAAAGAGGTAATTGCTCCCAAGGTTGATATTGAAGAATATGATTATGAGGGATGGACAGCTCTTACACTTGCCGCAAAATACGGACAGTTTGAATCTGTAAAGGTTCTTATCGAAAAAGGAGCTATCATAAATCACAAAGAAAGAAAGATGGGTAACACCGCTTTAATGTATTCAAGAATAGGAAAATTCACTGAAATGGAAAAGTTCCTTCTTGCAAACTGTGCAAAGGAAGGAATCAACTTCGATCATGAAGAACTTGCAAAGCAGGGTTGGAAATGTGTTGACGGAAAAGAAGTCTTCGAAAAACCTGCTGAAAAGTAATATTCAATTCTTTTAATGGGTTACACCGAACTCGAACTCAAAGTACCGACTGATTTTTCAAATAGTGATCTCAAAAAGGTCATTTCACAGAAAATTGATACTTCAGAACATTCGTTTTCAATTTTAAGAAAATCTCTCGATGCAAGGAATAAACGGGATATTCACTGGCTTTTAAGGATTGGTGTGACCTCACCTGCCATAAAAGGTGAAGCACCTGAAATAAAAAAGCTTGAATTTCCATCATCAGATCATGGCAAAGAGAAAAAAGTGATTATCACCGGATGCGGTCCTGCCGGAATCTTTTGCGGGCTGATCCTTCAAAGATCGGGTTATTCTGTTGTAGTTATTGAAAAAGGTGGCCGTGTTCAAAAAAGGACCGCAGACATTGAGTCGTTTGAAAACAGCGGACTGCTGATTAAAAACAGTGGTTACTGCTTTGGTGAAGGGGGTGCCGGAACATTCAGCGACGGAAAGCTCACAAGCAGGACAAAAACCATTACGCTTGAGAAAAACTTCATTTTTGAAGAACTTATCAAAGCCGGTGCTCCTGAAGAAATTGCTTATATGACTCACCCTCACCTTGGAAGTGACAATCTTAAAAAAATAATTCCTGCAATAATTTCAGATTTCAGATCAAGAGGCGGAACTGTTCTTTTTGAAACTGAAGTGACAGAAATTCATAGATCAGGGGATAAAATCACCGCTCTTGAAATAACAGGAAAGCAAAACGGAAAGCTTGAAGGGGATGGCCTTCAGAAAAGGGTTTCTGAACTTGATGCAAAACTTGATCATGCAATCCAGAAACATCCTGATCTTCCGTCACCGCCGGAATGGTATCTGAGAGAAAAGGAATATCTTGGTGACAAATTTTTTGCCACTGCCGGAAAGAGCAAATATGAGACGGAACTCACGGAAGAACAGAAGGAAAGACAGCAGAGATATTTAAATTATCTTGAGAAGATCAAAGAAACAGGGGAAGCTGTCAGTGATGAACAGCTTGCAGAAACAAAAGAACAGATTTTAGGAGATTAAAATCATGAAGAAGTATTTAATTTTTATGGCATTGTTTGTGCCGTTCTTAATTTTTGGATCAAACACCCCACAGGCTACAAATGTTACAAATTCAAGTAGACTGTACAGAACTTCGTTTTATCTTTATGCCGGAAGTCAGTACAAGTTCAGAACTTATTCAAACGATGATACAGTTGTTCATATTCTGAACAGCAGTAATGCTCAGGTTGCATATAATGATGACTGCGGCGCTGACCTTTCTTCAAAAATTGAAAAAACAAGTGGTTCATGTTCAAGCACCTGCAGAATATTTGGAGGAGCTTATGCATATTCTTCTCAATCTGAAGGAAATGCAAGAGCTGTTGTTGATGCGAATACTTATTTGGGCGCTCTTCCGACAAATGATACTGATTGGGATGGATTGTCGAATTCACTTGAAAATGTTCTTGGAACATCTTCAACGGAAACAGATTCAGATGGTGACGGTCTGAATGATTACATTGAGACACTTGGAACAGCCGACATTCTTCTACCGTGGGAGGGATCAAGCCCGGTTGAAAAGGATGTTTTTATGGAAGTTGATTATTTTGGAAGAACAATTAATGGAAATCATTTTGATTTTTATGAAGATTTTGAAGCCAATATCGAAAATAATCTCACTTATTCGTTCCTTGAACATGGAGATACTCGCTTTCATATTGATGTTGATGATTATTTAGGAATTATGGAAGATGGCGGAACAAAAGTATTTGCCCGTTGTGGTTCTGCACCAGTACCTCCGGATGCTCAGGCATTTTATCTTCTTGACGAAAAAGCTAATTATTTTACATCAGCCAGAACAGGAATATATTACTGGCTTGTAGCAGCCAACAGACACACAACAGCAGCTACAACTTCCTCCGG
>ERZ795031.3901-NODE-3901-length-12953-cov-6.550163_pt1 | contig 12953 bp, 13 predicted proteins | sample MGYA00375123_ERZ795031 | MGnify/ENA primary metagenome ERZ795031 (study PRJEB30166, sample SAMN05720159) | activated sludge metagenome | isolation source: anaerobic digester from wastewater treatment plant | place: USA | collected 2015-04-21 ... | reverse complement strand
AGCTGCAGGCGGGCGACACCGTGGGCTACGGCTCGCGCTTCACGGCCGAGGGGCCCACCACGATCGGCGTGGCCGCCTGCGGTTATGCCGATGGCTACCCGCGCCATTGCGATACGGGCACGCCCGTGCTGGTGAACGGCGTGCGCACGCGCCTGGTCGGGCGGGTGAGCATGGACATGGTGACGGTGGATCTGAACCCCGTTATCGCTGCCGGCGTGGACGCCGGTTTCGGCAGCGAAGTCACGCTGTGGGGGCGCGCTCGCAACGGCGCCGTGCTGCCCATTGACGAGGTGGCCCAGGCTGCCGGCACCGTGGGCTACGAGCTGATGTGCGCGCTGGCGCCGCGCGTGCCCGTGGCGGTTGGCTGAATGGTGACAAACCTGAATGGAGAAAATGGGTCACTCAAGGAAACTCTGCATAACTCCCGTCTTTGTGTGCTTGACGTAAGACTGCTTTGGCATCATTGATCCCATGCAACAAGCCGTTTTTTGTCTGAACCTGAGCGTTAAAAAAACCCGCAAGCGCGAGTTTCTGGCCTCAGACAATGGGGGTTAGATTCGATTTCCGCGTTACTTCAACCAGCGCCAAGATTCTCAATACCAGCATTGAAAGCTATCAAATCAGGGGCTCTTGTCGCTACCAAGCGGCTCGCTGATCCGCTTGGCACTGGGCCAGGCGCCGGTGTTCAGGAGCTTGTCGGCTTCCTGCTCCAGGATCTCGCTGACGCGGTTGGCTGCGACTGAACCGATGGCGGCGCGAGGGCGGACGATGCACAGCTTCCAGTTCATCAGGGGGGATGAGAACGGAATGGCCTCGATCTCCCCGGCCTTGATAGCGCCCGACCAAGCGCTGGGGCTGAACACTGTGAAGCCCATGCCCTGCTCGACCATGCCGCGCACGGTGTGGGTGCCGTCGGCCTCATAAATGATGTTCGGGCGAACGCCATTGCCCGCGCACAGGCGATCCACCAGCACCCGAACGCTGTTGGGTCGGCGCGGCAAGATCAATGGCAGGCGAGCTAGGTCGGCCAGGGTGCAGACGGCGGGCACCGGCTCTGCCAACTGCCTGCGAAGGGGCGGCGGTGGGGCCAGCAGGCACAGGGGCTCCATCAGAAAAGGCTTCACCAGAAAATCTGGCCCCAGCTCGGGGTTGAACACCAGGGCGATGTCGGCCACGCCTTCCAGCAGCCAGGTGTGCACATTGGCGGGGGTGCCTTCATGGATGTGCAGGGCCACCAGGGGCAGCTCCTGCCGGCAGCGGCGGAGCAGCGGCGGCGCCAGCAGGCTGCAGCTGCGCTGGGGCATGGCGATGTGCACGACCCCGCTGGGGGTTTGCACATGGTTGGAAAGGTTGCGCTCAATGTCGATGACCTCGTCCACCACCTGTTGCGCGCGGGGCAGAAAGCCCTGGCCGGTTTCCGTCAGCACCACGCCCCGTGCGCGCCGCTCGAACAGGGCCGCGCCCACGCGGTGCTCCAGCCGCTGCACACGCTTGCTCAGCGCCGATTGGGCCACGCACAGGCTGGCGGCTGCCTTGGAAAAACTGCCCAGCTGAGCCACTGCCACAAAAGCCCGCAGGTCTTCAAAAATCACGCCGCTCTCCCGAATGCCTATGAAGGTCGAGATTGTCGGCGCTGCCTGCATGGTGTGCTCAGCTTCTGGCGGACAACACCCGGCCCTCGCTATCGCCAAAGCCGATGCGACGGGCGCTGGGGCCTTCGCAGTAGCCGCGCAAGACGACGCGGTCGCCGTCATCCAGGAAACGGCGCTGCTCGCCGTTGGCCAGGTGCACGGGCTTGGCACCCCCCGCCGTCAGTTCCAGCAGGCAGCCGCCTTGGTTGGATGCCGGGCCCGATTGCGTGCCGGTGCCCAGCAGGTCGCCCACCTGCAGGTTGCAGCCGTTGCTGGTGTGGTGGGCCACCATCTGCGCCACGGTCCAGTAGGCCGCATCGCGGAAATGGCTTTGCATCAGGCGCTCGGACTCGGCCATCTGGGGGGTCTGCAGCCAAACCTCCAGCGTCAGGTCGATGCCGCCCGCCTGCGCATCGGCGGCATCGTGCAAGTGGGGCAAGGGCGCAGGGTCGCCGTCGGCGCGCACCGGGGCGGCCAGGCGGAACGGGGCCAGGGCCTCGCGGGTCACCACCCAGGGGGAAATGCTGGTGGCAAAGTTCTTGGCCAGGAACGGGCCCAGGGGCTGGGACTCCCAGAGCTGCACATCCCGGGCAGACCAGTCGTTGAGCAACACCAGACCAAACCAGTGCTCACCCGCCTGGGCGATGGGCACCGGCTCGCCCAGAGCGTTACCGCGGCCCACGAACACGCCGACTTCCAGCTCGTAGTCCAGGCGCTGGCTGGGGCCGAATGCGGGTGTCACCCCATCCGTGGAGAACTGCCCCAGCGGCCGGCGCACCGGTGTGCCGCTGGGCACGATGCTGGAAGTGCGGCCGTGGTAAGCAATCGGCACATGTTTGTAGTTGGGCGTGAGCGGGGCGTCGGGACGGAACAGGCGACTGGCCTCGCGGGCATGGTGGATGCCGGTGAAGAAATCGGTGTAGCCCCCAATCGTGCAGGGCAGGCCCATGGTCGCCTCCGACTGGGGCAAGAGGCAGGCTGCCAGAGCGGGTGCCCAGGTACTGCCCTCGGTCAGGGCCTCGGACAGGGTGGCGCGGGTCTGGTGGTGCAGGCGTGGGTCGAGCGCCATGAAATCTGCGAGGTCTTCCCCGGCCAGGCTGGCATGGACCGGCATGCCCGCCGCGTGGGCGCCAGCCAGGTCCAGCACCTGGTCGCCAATGGCCACGCCCAAGCGCCAGCGTGCCTCGCCCGCACGGCGAAAGCGCCCGTAGGGGAGGTTCTGGATCGGAAAGTCGGTGTGCTCAGCATTGGCCGAGGCGACCCAGCTGCGGCGCTGGGGGTCGTGGGTAGCGTTCAAAGTCGGCATGCTCTCAATCCATGGTCAGGTTGATGGCCTTGATGAGCTCGCCGCCAATGCGGGCCTGCTCCTGGAAATGGGCGCGCGTCTCTTGGGGGGTGGTCGCCACCAAGGTATTTCCGCCGGCTTTGGCCAGGAAGTTCAGCACCTCAGGGTCGCGGCTGGCCTTGGCGTAGGCCTCGTTGAGTTTCTGGATGGCCGCGTCGGGCGTCTTGGCGGGAGCGACCAGTGCATGCCAGTAGCTGGAGTCAAAGCCAGGTACCCCGCCTTCGGCCACGGTAGGTGTATTGGGCAGCATGGCATTGCGCGTGCTGCCGGCCATGGCCAACGGCTTGATACGCCCGGTTTCGGCGTGCTGCTTGGCGATGGTGGTGCCGACGAACATCAGCTGCGTTTGGCCGGCCAGCACGTCGTTCAGGCCCGGGCCTTCGCCCTTGTAGGGCACATGCAGGATGTCCAGCCCCGCCTTAAGCTTGAGGGCTTCCATCGCCAAGTGGTGCGGCGTGCCATTGCCGGCCGAACCATACTGCAGCTTACCGGGGCGGGCCTTCACATAGGCCAGCAGCTCGGGCAGCGAGTTCACGCCCAGCGAAGGCGACACCACCAGCACCAGCGCACCACGCAGGGTCAGGCTGATGGGGGCAAAGTCTTCCAGCGGCGCATAGGCCAGCTTCTTGTACAGGAAGGGGTTGAGCGCAAAGGTGGTGTTGTCGCCCCACAGCAGGGTGTAGCCGTCGGGCGCGGCGCGGGCGACTTCGGAGGCACCAATCACCGTACCGCTGCCGGGCTTGTTGTCCACCAGCACGGACTGGCCGAGGTAGGTGGTCATGGCCTTGGCGACCACGCGGGCCACGGCATCGGAGCCACCACCGGCCGCATAGGGTACGACGATGCGGATGGGTTTGCTGGGGTAGTCGGCCTGGGCAAAGGCGGCAGGGGCGCAGAGCACCGAAGCCAGGGTGGCGGTGAGCAGGCGGCGGGTGAGTTTCATGGTTGTCTCCTTTTGTTGTGATGGTTGACGAGGGAAAAACGATGGCACGTATCAAGCCAGCGGCTTGGTAGCACGCTCGGCGATCAGGCCCAGCACGCGGCGGGTAGCGGCCAGGTCGGATTCGGACACGCCTTGCAGCAAATCGGCCTCAAAGGCTTCGACGTGCTGGACGATGGCCTGCGCGCGCTCGCGCCCGGCAGGGGCCAGGTGGTAACGGCCCGCGTCATCCCGGGTGAGTTGGCCCTGTTCGCACAGTCCGGCCAGGGTGTCGTCGGCATCGCGGCCGCCCAGGTAGGCCAGGCGCTTGAGGTCTTCGGCCGTGTGCGGCTGGTCGCGCAACCAGCCGTAGATGCGAAATTGCGCCACCGACAGGCCCGCGGCCAGGCGGTGCCCCAGGAAGCCCTGGGACATGCGGTTGCTGGCGTGGTGCAGCAGGCGCAGGATGGTGCCCTGGCTCACGTCGTAGGCCACGGCCACCGGTGCAGCGTTTGGGTCGGCCTGCAGGGCTTCGGGATGCTCTTGCGTGACTGCGTAGCGCCCCTGGGTGAAGAGCAGCGGCTCGCCCGCAAAGCGGGCATAGCGATCGACCCGCCCGATCAGGAGCAGGTGGTCTCCGCCCTCGATCACCTCGTGCAGCGTGCACTCCATGTGGGCAATCGCACCGTGCAACAGGGGTGCGCCGCAGGTGCCCGCCGTCCACGGCGTGGCACCGAACTTATCCCCTTTGGACGAGGCAAAGCGGTTGGACAGCTCCACCTGGTTGGCTGCCAGCACGTTCACCGCGAAATGCCCGGCCTCTTTGAACGCCTGCAGGCTGCCCGACTCGCGGCGGATGGACCAGAGCACCAGCGGTGGGTCGAGGGACAGAGCGGCAAATGAATTGACCGACATGCCGACGTTCTGCCCGGCGTGGCAGGCCGTGATCACCGTCACGCCGGTGGCGAACTGGCCCAGGCTGCGGCGAAAGGCACGGCCATCGTCGGCGGGATTGCCGGCTTCCAGGGGGGGCATCAGGGTGCGCATCGTGCTTCCTTCCTCACAGAGGTTGATCGAGGTGGGCGACCATGTCGCACTGCAGGGCCATGCTGGCGGGCAAGGTGTTCGAGACGATCACGTGGCGCGCCGGGCGCGAATCCGGGTCGGGAAACGCCGCCACCCAATGGGTGTTGAGCAGCTCGCGCGAGGTCTCCGGGCGCAGGAAGAAGGTCATCTTCAGCACATTGGCAAAGCTGCCGCCGGCGGCTTCCAGGATGCGGCGGGCGTTGTCGAACATCAGCCGACACTGGTCCTCGACCGCTTCGGGCACCTTGCCGGTCTCGCGCACGGTGCCGAAGATGGCACCCGTCATCAGCGTGTGGCCCATGACGGTGGCCGCCGGCACCGGGTTGTTACCGTGGGAAAACCCCTCGATGTAAATGCTTTTGCGCATGGCTTGTCTCTGGTGTGAAAGGGATGGCGGGTCGGGGCGACGAGAGGGGGCCGGGCCGCTCAGGCCTGGGCCTGCAGTGCCAGCAGGCCGTAGCCCGTCAGCATCGGGCCCCAGTAAAAGCGCTGGATGGGCTTCAGGGGCCGGGCCTGCGTGGACAGAGCGCCCCGCATGGCCAACCACATCATCATCTCCACACCCTCGGCACCGCCACGCTGCATGTAGTCCGCGTGGCTGGCCCGGGCCAGCACCTCGGGTCGGTCCACCAGCAGGTCCAGGAAGCGGTTGTCCCACTCGGGGTTGACGAAGCCAAAGTCCGGTCCGTGCAGCTGGTGCGACAGCCCCCCGGTGGCCGCCACGACCACGCGTGCATCCTTGTCGTAGGACTGGATGGCCCGGCCCACGGCCTGGCCGATGCGCCAGCAGCGCTGGGGCGTGGGCATGGGCTCGCGCAGCACGTTCACGTTAATGGGAATCACCTTGAACGGCCAGGGCGGCGAGGCGAGCAGCGGCAGCACCGACATGACGCCATGGTCCAGCGCGATTTCCTGGCAGATGGTGAGGTCGAATTCGTCGGCCACCAGCGAGCTGGCCAGGTGCCAGCCCAGGGCCACGTTGCCGGGTACCGGCGGGAAGTCACGGGGGCCGTCGCCTTCGTCGCACACCGGCATGGTTTCGGCAATGCCCATTGCGAAGGTGGGGTAGTTGCCGAACTGGAAGTGGTTGAGGTGGTCGTTGTAGAACATGACCACCGTGTCCACCCGCTGGTCGGCCAGCCACTGCTTGACGGGGCCGTAAGCGTCAAAAAACGGCTTCCATTCGGGCCGCTGTTGGTGCCCTTGGTCCCAGGCGTGGGCAATGGACGGTGCGTGGGACGAACCAATGCCGCCAATCAGAATTCCCATGGCTGCCCCAGGTTGGCGCGTTTGCGCTCGGTGATGAAATCTTGCGCACTCTGGCCACGTCCGAGCGCGCCCAGCTCGACCAGGGTGACGCCCCAGGCCCGGCAGACCTTGGCCACGGCTACCGTGGCGGCGCCGTGGTCGAGCATGGCGACAAAGTCGCGCCGGCGCAGCATGTTCTTCTCCAGTTCACTCAGGCCACTGTCCCGCAGGCAGCCCTCCAGGTCGTTCACCAAGGCTTCGCGCTGGCGGGCGTGGCGCATGCTGCACAAAAAGCGCGTCAGCGGGTAGCCGCGCTGCGCGCGTTCGGTGGTCATGCGGCACAGGCCACGAATCGGGGCTGCAGGGCCCAGCAAGGTGTCTTTGTCCATGGGGGCTTTCCTTGGGAAGTCGTCGTCAGGCCGTCAAGCCTTGAAGCCGCGCACCAGATCGGCGGCGGCCTTGCCAAACAGCGACAGGTCGTTGCTGACCATCACGAAGCCAAAGCCCCGCTCCTGCGCCTGGCGGGCGGCAGCGGCATCGCCCACCGCCGTGCCCACGGGCACACCGCGCTGCTTGGCGGCGGCCAGCAGGTCGTCGATGAGCACTGCGTTGTCGGGGTGGCTGGCGAGCTTGCCGCTGGACAGGGCCAAGTCGCCGGGGCCGACAAAAGCGGCGTTGACGCCGGGCGTGTCCAGGATCTCTGCTGCCTGGCGCAGCGCGGACTGGTCTTCCAGCTGCACGCACCGGAACACGCCCTCGTTGCCTTCGCGCACATAGTCGGGCGTGGGCTTGAGGCCCCAGTGCCCGGCGCGGGAGGTGATGCCCAGGCCCCGCGAGCCCTGGGGACTGAAGACCATGCCGTCCATCAGCTGGCGGGCCTCTTCAGGCGTGCGCACCCGGGGCACCAACACGCCGTCGGCGCCGCTGTCGAGGATGCGCTGCACATAGGTGCCTTGCGAATCCGGCAGGCGCACCAGCGCCTTCATGCCCAAGCCCTGGGCACCAACGATGCAGCGGTAGGCGGTCTCGAAGGTGTGGGGCGCGTGCTCCATGTCGATGACGACGAAGTCAAAGCCAGCGATGGCCAGCAGCTCCAGGGTTTCCAGGCTGGAGAGCTTGACCCAGGTGCCGAACTGGCAGGCATCGCCTCGGCGCAGGGTGTGCAGGAAATTGGCCATGCAGCGGCTCCTCAACCGGCGTTGGCGGCAGGGGTCACGCCTTGCAGGCGTTCGGGCAGCGGGTACTCGTCGGCGTTGTTGACCAAGCCGGGCTTGAGAGAGAAGTCGTCGCGTGGCGGGGCAAAGATGTCCACCAGGCGCATGCCGGGCTCGCCCAGCGATTGCGAGGTGTGAATGACATTCGGCGGAATGACGATGAGCGACGGCGAGTTGATGCCGTTGTGCTCGTCTTCGCGCCAGGTGGTCATGTCGGGCACCCAGGGGTAGCGCATGTGGTGGATCCAGCCGCCGCGCAGCGCGAGCGAGCCCTGCTCGAAATCGGTGTGCGAGTGCGGGGTCATCTTCTGGGGGTCGCGTGCGGCGGTGCCGGGCAGGAAGATATTGACCATCAGGTTGCAGGTGCGGAACAGGCGCATGGTGTTGTCGCTGCGCGCGTAGTTGGCCAGGGGGTAGTGGCGCAGGCGATAGCCGCCCACGGGCGCGGGCCAGGTCTCCAGCGGGGCGACTTCGGGCGCACCGCCATTGGCATACACGGCGTGGTTGGGGGCCAGCGGCAGCCAGTCGGCGGCCAGTTGGCTAAAGATGCGGTAGATCCAGCCGGCGGTGGTGGCGGTGACGGTGCTGTCGCCAGGCGGCACCACGGTCAGGCTGTCGCCGGCGCTGGCGATCTGCTCGCCGCCCGCCTCGGCGCGGGCGCCCGTGTCCTCGGGCAGCAGCAGCAGGTATTCATCGCTCTGGTCAGCAGCGCTGCGGCGCAGTTGGGCACCGGCTACGGCCTGGGTGGCGACGACCACAAAGTTGGCAGCGCGGGTGACCCAATGGCGGGTGCCGTCGGCGTCTTGCAGCGTGGGCGCATCGGAATAGAACTTGGCGGTGAAGCCGCCGCGGATGGGGGTGCTCATGAGGTTTCCTTGGATCAAACGGGGGACGGTCAGGCGGCGTAGTTCTGCGCGGCCTCGGCATAGCCCAGCAGGGGGCCGGCCCAGGCATTGGCGTTGAGCTGGTGGTTGCACAGCTGGTGTGTCTGGATGGCCATCAGGTCGTTCAGGTAGCGGCCAAAGGCGTTGTGGTCATAGATCGCATGGCCGCCCGAGATGCGGAACAGCTCGTTGGCAAACTTTGCACAGCGCGGCCCGATCTGCGCAGCCTGGTAACGGAACTTGCGACGGTCATCCATCGACACTGCGGGCCCCACGCCTTCGATCTCAGCAATCAGGCGGGCGTAGTTCTTGTAAACCTGGCTCTTCATTTCCTCGATGTGCGAGAGCGACTCGGACACCACGGCCGTGGCTTCGGGGTTCTGGCCGATGTGGATACCGTGGCGCGACACCTTGCCGGCATTGAAGTCGATGAAGGCATCGACCATGCCCTTGAGGGCGCCCAGCGCGGCCGGCGGCTGGGTGGCGCGCGAGAAGATCTGGAAGAACGGAATCCGGTACATCAGCCCGGTGTTCTTCACCATGCCGGGCGCCTGGCCGCTGGAAATCTGGTCCCAGCGCAGCGCGCGGTGCTCGGGAATGAAGGCGTCCTTGACGATCAGGTCGTTGCTGCCGGTGGAGCGCAGGCCCGTCACGTTCCAGTTGTGCACGATCTCGTAGTCCGAGCGCGGCAGCAGGAAGGTGTAGGTGGCCGGGCCGGAGCCACGGGGCTCGTCCTCGACATGGCCGCCCAGGAAGGTCCAGGCGCAGTGGTCGCTGCCGCTGGAGAAACCCCAACGGCCGTTCAGGATGTAGCCGCCATCCACTCGCCGGGCGGTACCGGGTGCATAGGGCGAGCTGATCAGGGTGCGGGGGTTGTCGCCCCAGACCTCTTCCTGGGCCTGCTCGCTGAAGAATGCCAGGTGGTAAGAGTGGATGCCCACCACGCCCAGCACCCAGCCCACCGAGGGCTCGGCCTCGGCCAGGATCGAGGACACCTCAAAGGTCTCGATCGGAGTGGTCTCGCCGCCGCCCCAGCGCTTGGGCTGGAACATCTGGAAGAAGCCGGCATCCAGCATGTCCTGGATGGTTTCGTCCAGTACGCGCGGGTGGTTCCATTGCCGTGCCGAGCGCTCCTTGAGCACCGGCACCAAGTCCTGGGCGCGCTGCACGTACGCCGATGAACTGAAATCCCCTCGCAAAAACGCATTGACTTGATTGCTGACCATGTTGGACCTCGAGAACATTGCAAGCGCACCACGCTTGGTGCCTTCATTGCGGTGCGTGGGAAATACCAACACCGGTGACGAGGGGAATTACAGCAATCGGTGGCCAAGGCAGAAAGTCCAAAGGCGTGATTGGAGCTATCTCTAAATGAGAAGGGTCACGGGGCCGCAGAGGTTCGAGCCATCTATCCAGCGAAGGCTGCGCTTTGCCGAATTGGGCATCGAGATGGCCCCCGCCAACCCCGAGAGCTTTGCCAAGTTCATCAAGGCCGAGGCCGACGCCTAGGCAAGGCACGCCAGGCTCCAGTCGGTGTTCAGCTGAACAAATTGAACCGGGGCAGCGCAACTGTTCTATTCACTGGCCCTGATGAAACCCGGCACCGTCCGGGGATTTTTTGGGCTGAGGGTTGGCATCGTTGGCAAGGCTCGCCCCGCGATATAAGGTTAGAACGATAAATTGGTTCTGCAATCGGCACCATTTGGTCCATAGTTCGCTTTGTTCCATTGATAAAGGCGTTGTTCACGATGCAATTCAAACCCCTGCTTCTCGCTGCCGCACTGGCCGCAGCCCTGCCTATGGCCACACAGGCCAAAACCTTTCGCTGGGCGCGTGCCGTGGATGTGTCCTCGTGGGACGTTCACGCCCAGAATGTGGGCGTGAACAACACCCTGCATGCCGCCGTGTACGACACGCTGGTCGAATACAACAGCAAGACCTTCAAGCCCGAGGCCGCGCTGGCCACCGAGTGGAAGCTGGTGAGCCCCACGCAGCTGCGCATCACGCTGCGCAAGGGCGTGAAGTTCAGCGATGGCAGCGAGTTCACCGCCGACGATGCCAAGTTTTCGCTCGAACGCGCCAAGTCGAAAAGCTCCAATTACGCGGTCTATGCCCAGGGCATCGATCGGGTGGAAAAGGTCAACAGCCACACCATCGACATCTTCTCGGATCTGCCCAACCCGGTGCTGGTGAACCAGCTGACCGAGCTGCGCATCCTCAGCAAGGCCTGGGCCGAGAAGAACAAGTCGGTCGACCCTAAGGACATCAAGAACAAGGATGAAACCTTTGCCCACCGCAATGCGCTCGGCACGGGGCCGTTCGTGCTCAAGTCGTGGACGCCCGACCAGCGCGTGGTGCTGGAGCCCAACCCGCACTGGTGGGGTAAGGGCAAGTTCGCCACCAACGTGACCGAGGTGGTCTACACCCCGATCAAGTCCGACGCCACGCGCACGGCGGCGCTGCTGTCGGGCGAGATTGATTTCATCATCGACCCCAGCCTGCAGGACCTGGCACGGGTGCGCCAGACGCAGGGCCTGAAGGTGCTCGAGGGTGCTGAATACCGCACCATCTTTCTCGGTCTGGACCAGTTCCGCGACGAATTGCCGGGCTCGGACGTCAAGGGCAAGAACCCGCTCAAGGATCTGCGCGTGCGCAAGGCGCTGTACCAGGCGATCGACGTCAACGCCATCCAGCGCGTGGTGCTGCGCGGCCTGGCCCAACCCACGGGCGCACTGATTGCCCACCAGGTCAACGGCTGGACGCCCAAGGCCGATGTGCGCTGGCCCTTTGATGTCAAGGCGGCGCAAAAGCTGCTGGCCGATGCGGGTTACCCCAACGGCTTCGAGGTGGACTTTGCCTGCAGCGCCGGCCGCTACATCAACGACGAGCAGCTGTGCCAGGCCATCACGGCGCAATGGGCCAAGGTGGGCGTGAAAGCCAAGCTGCGCTCGTTGCCGTTTGCCACCTATTTCCCGATGATCCAGCGCAACGAGGCCAGCATCTACCTGCTGGGCTGGGGCGTGCCGACCTTTGATGCGTTCTATTCGCTGCAGTCGCTGATCCGCTCGCCAGGCGCGGGCGGCGATGGCAACTTCAACCTGGGCCGTTTCAGCAACCCGCAGCAGGATGCCCTGATCGAGCGCATCAAGAAGGAAACCGATCCGGTCACGCGCAACGGTTTGATCGAAAAGGCCCTGGTGCAGGACCACGAGCTGATTTCGCACATCCCGCTGTACAACCAGGTCATCCCCTGGGCGGCCACCCAGAAGGTGGACCTGCCGCACCGCGCGGACAACCGCATCGACTGGCGCGCGCTCAAGGTCAACTGACCAGGCATGTAACGTCAAAAGCCCCGGCGCTCTCCAGGCGCCGGGGCTTTTTTGCGGGCGCTTCCCGCCCCGGGTCCGATCATCCGCAGCGTCCGCTCATGCCAGCGCACGTTGCACAGCCGGCCGCTCGGCCATGCGGCGCCGGTGGTCGGCCACCTTGGGGAACTGCGCCACATCGACGCCGTCGCTGGCCAGCCAGCTGGACACGGTGTACAGGTAGGCGTCGGAGACGGAATATTGCTCCCCCAGCACCCAGGGGCCTTGCAGGTAGTGGTGCTCGATCACGCCAAAGCACTCCGCCATGTTCTGCGGCACCTTGCGCTGCATGGCCTCGATGGCGTGGGCGTCGTCGGCCCAGCGGTTGGCCCGGGGGCGGTGGGCGTGGGCCACATGCACGGTGGAGGCCAGGTAGCTGTTGAACTCCTGCATGCGCGCAAAGGCAAACGGGTCCAGTGGCGCCAGCTGCGCCTGTGCGTAGCGCTGGGCCACATAAGCCAGCAGGGCCGGGGTTTCGGTCAGCACGCCGTGTTCGGTCACCAGGGCAGGCACGCGGCCTTTGGGGTTGATGGCCAGGTACTCGGGGCTGCGTTGCTGCTGTGCGGCAAAGTCAATGCGCACCAGCGCGTGGCCCGCTTGCGCCTCGTGCAAGGCAATGTGGACGGCCAGGGCGCAGGTGCCGGGAGCGAGGTACAGCGTGGGTGCAGGCATGGTGGCGTGGCGATGGGAAGAGGGTGGCAGACAACTCGGTAACCCGCCCGCATGGCACCCGTATTCTCGGGGTGTGGCATGCGGTGAGGTTTTTTGCGGACCGTGACCGCCATCGTACGGGGTCTGGCCGGCGGGTGTTGGCGTCTGGCCTTTTGCGCGGCCAAACTCACCCCCCGCAGGTGCATGCTCTGGTGACCGCTATAGTGGCCAGCCGCTTCGCCCCACACCGCACCCATGGCCAAAGACAAAACCCTTTTCACCTGCACCGAATGTGGCGGCACCAGCCCGCGATGGCTGGGCAAATGCCCGTCGTGCAACGCCTGGAACACGCTGATCGAATCGGTGGCGGAGGCGGGGCCCGGCAAAAACCGCTACAGCGGCACGCAGTTCGCCGGCCTGGCGCAGGCGCAGGCCGTCATGCCGCTGGCGGCCATCGAGGCGACCGACATCGCGCGCACGCCCAGCGGTATCGATGAGCTGGACCGCGTGCTGGGCGGGGGCATCGTCGAAGGGGGCGTGGTGCTGATCGGGGGTGACCCGGGCATCGGCAAGTCCACGCTGCTGCTGCAGGCGCTGGATGCGCTGCAGC
>ERZ795031.3895-NODE-3895-length-12982-cov-15.711766_pt1 | contig 12982 bp, 13 predicted proteins | sample MGYA00375123_ERZ795031 | MGnify/ENA primary metagenome ERZ795031 (study PRJEB30166, sample SAMN05720159) | activated sludge metagenome | isolation source: anaerobic digester from wastewater treatment plant | place: USA | collected 2015-04-21 ... | reverse complement strand
TATGTTTGCTGCGTGAATAAAAAAGAACTGCCCCGAAAAACATATAATAAAGGTTGTATAAGATGTTGATTTGGGTATATAATTAACTTATAAATTCTGGAAATTCACATGAATATAAAGGGGTAAAAACAATGAAAAATTTAGTTGTATATTATTCAAGAACCACCAATACGGAAACAGTTGCAAAGGAAATAGCTAAAGCTGTTGACGGGGATATGAGAAAGATTGAGCTGATAAAGGGAATCAGCTTCTTCTGGGCAGGATGTACAAGTGCAATGGGAAAACAGGGGAAAATCAAACCATTTGACTATGATTTGAAAGGCTACGACAATATATTCATAGGCTCTCCTGTCTGGGCAGGGAAAACTTCAACGCCAATCAACACATTTCTAAGCAATGCAGATTTCACGGGAAAGAATGTATATATTTTCATCACCCAGGCAGATGATAAAACACCTAGTTTGGTATTTGATTCCATTGCAGCCCGTGTTGAAGCAAAAGGCGGGAAAGTTGCAGACAAATTCTTTATTACAACAGATATGAAAAACCCTGTTACCGCGGAACAGGCAAGAAAACCCGTGGAGGAGTGGATTAAAAAAATAATATAAATATCACGGACATCTTTTAGAGCAGGCTTGCAGCCGCGGATTTGAGAACGAACCGTACCTGGAATAGACATAATAAACTCATAAAATTTTAAAATTCATATTGAATAAATAGGGGAGAAAAATGAAAAATTTAGTTGTATATTATTCGAGAACAGGCCATACTGAAATCGTAGCAAAGGAAATAGCAAAGATAGTAAAAGGCGATATCAAAAGAATTGAACTTAAAAAGAAAATCAGCATATTTTGGGCTGGATTTAATGCCTTAACAAAAAAGGACGGAAAAATAAAACCAATTGATTTTTATTTGGAGGATTATGACAATATATTTATAGGCTCTCCTGTTTGGGCAGGGAAAACTTCAACACCTATCAATGCATTTCTCAGCCGCTCAAATTTCACAGGAAAGAATGTATATGTTTTCCTTACCCAGACAAATAAAGAAGCGCATGATTTTGTATATGAATCTGTTTCATCACGTGTTAAGGCAAAAGGCGGAAAGGTAATAGACACATTCTTTATTAAAACAGTTGAGGAAATCCCTCTTACCCCTGATCAGGTAAGAAAACCCGTGGAGGAATGGATCAAAAGAATAATATAGATATTAAACCTCTGGAAGAGTAGCGCAAAGAATATTTAGAAAGGACTGATTATGAATAATATAAAAATTAAAAGAGTATATGCCGGGCCTTCTGAAGAAGATGGTTACAGAATACTGGCAGACCGTCTCTGGCCCAGGGGAATTAGTAAGGAAAAAATAAACATTGGTAAATGGGCAAAAGAAATTGCACCGAGCACAGAGCTGCGAAAGACTTTTAAACATGACCCGGAAACAATGGACGAATTCAAAATAAGGTATTATTTTGAACTGGACAACAATGTACATGCTGATGAATTTATTAATCTAATAAAAGACAAATTAAATGAAGGAAATGTTACATTATTGTATGCTGCTAAGAATGAAGATTATAACCATGCCAATGTTTTAAAGGAATGGATTGAAGAGAGAATCTAATCATTGTGTAATAAAAAGGGAATTCAAAGGGCTGCCCTCGGAATTCCTTTTATAATCATTAAAATGGTTAAAAAGGATTAATTGAGTAATGATAAAGATATTATCAAGAAAGGGAAAATACATATGTTAAATATTGGATGCCACTTATCTGTTTCTGATGGATATGAGAAAATGGGAAAAGACGCATTAAAAATTGGTGCTAATACATTTCAATACTTTACCAGAAATCCACGAGGAAGCAAAGCCAGGGAAATAGACGTTAAAGATGTTAACAAACTAAGAAAATTGATGGAAGAACATAACTTTGCACAGATTGTAGGGCATGCACCCTATACGTTAAATATAAGTTCTGCTGATGCAAAGACAAGGGAATTTGCCATGATGGTTTTGAAGGATGATTTGATAAGGATGGAGCATTTGCCTCATAATTATTATAACTTTCATCCGGGTAGCCATGTAAAGCAAGGCGTAGAAACAGGAATAGATTATATTGTCAACGCTTTAAATGAAGTAATAAAAGAGTATCAAACTACCACTGTATTACTGGAAACAATGGCAGGCAAGGGTACAGAAATAGGCGCAACATTTGAAGAGCTAAAGCAAATTATTGATGGGGTGTATTTAACTGATAAAATAGGCGTATGCCTTGATACGTGCCATGTTTATGACGCAGGTTACGATATTGTCAATAACTTGGATGGTGTATTAGATGAATTTGATAAAATTATAGGGTTAAACAGATTACACGTAATTCATTTAAACGACAGTAAAAATCCATTTAGCAGCAAGAAAGACAGACACGAGACAATCGGAAACGGTCAAATAGGCTTAGACGCAATAGCTGCTGTAATAAATCATCCAAAGCTTAGGAAATTGCCGTTTATATTAGAAACACCAAACGAATTAGACGGTCACGAAAAGGAAATCAAACTGTTGAAAGAACAATTCGTATAACCATGTTGTTTAAACCAAGTCAAACCTGAAACAACTGGTCAGATGATCATTAATTAACCCTGTAGCCTGCAAATGCGCATAGATTATTGTGGAACCAAGAAATTTGAAACCTCTGTTTTTTAACTCCTTGCTTACTTTATCCGACAGGTCTGAAACGGAAGGAATCTCAGATATATCATTCCAGTGATTCTTAACAGCCTTATTATCAACAAAACTCCAGATGAAATTATCAAAGCTGCCGAATTCTTTTTGAATTTCCAAAAATCTCTTTGCATTGTTAATTGATGCTTCAATTTTTCTTCTGTTTCTTATTATGCCTAAATTTTGCAATAATTCTTCTATTTTAGCATCATCGTATTCAGCAACTTTCTTTACATCAAAATCGTCATAAGCCTTCCTGTAATTTTCTCTTTTTCTAAGGACAGTCAACCAGCTTAAACCAGCCTGTGCAGATTCAAGAACCAAGAACTCAAAATGTTTTTTATCATCATGAACGGGAACTCCCCATTCCTCATCATGATACTTTACATACAATTCATCGTTGCCGCACCAGGGACATCTTTTCATTATTAACCTCGCATTATTAGACTTGTTATAAAGTATATCAAGTTTTTAAAAAGCATGCAATACGGAAGTAAAAATCTCTTGTATTCTATCACAAAAAGGAACTCTTATGGGCATGGAAATTAAACCGCCTCAGGAATTCCTTTTATATTGTTTATAAGATGCTTGAATTGTGTTTCATAAAGTTTTTTATAGACTCCGCCGTTTTTAAGCAATTCCTCGTGGACACCCTGCTCCACGATTTGGCCTTTGTCCACAACAAGTATCTGGTCAGCAGCCATAATAGTAGACAGGCGGTGGGCAATAACCATGCTTGTTCTGTCCTTAAGCAGAGGCTCTATTGCTTCTTGAATCAGGTTCTCGGATATTGAGTCCAGGGATGATGTTGCTTCATCAAATACAATAATCCCAGGGTTTTTTAGTATTACTCTGGCAATTGATATACGCTGCTTTTCACCGCCAGACAGCTTTATTCCCCGGTTTCCAACTATAGTGTCAAATCCATCGGTAAGAGAAGAAATAAAATCATAGATGTTTGCTTCTTTGCAGGCAGCAATAAGCTCATCATCGGTTGCATTCTTCCTGGCATATTTCAGGTTCTCCCTTATCGTCCCATTGAAAAGATAAGCATCCTGTGTCACCATGCCGATGGTCTCACGAAGAAATTTAAGGTCTAAATCACGGATGTCGATTCCGTCAATGGTAATTTTACCATCCACCACATCGTAGAGCCTCAACAAGAGATTTGTAACAGTGGTTTTTCCTGAACCGGATGGTCCTACCACAGCTGTCATGCTTTTGGCAGGCACCCTGAATGAAACATCCTTTAAAATTTCCTTGTCCTTGGAATAGTGAAAATTCACATTTTTAAATTCCAGATCTCCTGCAATCCTGGAAGGAATAACCGCATCAGCCTTGCTCTTTATCTCAATGGGCATATCCAGATATTCAAATATCCTCTCAAATAATATGAGAGCCCTGTAAAACTCAACCTGCACACCAAGCAGTGAACTTACCGGCCTATACATTCTTGTTAGCAGTGTAACCATGACGGTAATATCTCCCACGGTCAGCCCCTGGGTATTATATTTTAAAATCAGCACGCCACCAACAAGGTAGATGAGCATGGGCCCCATGTTTGTGAAAGTGCTGATTGCCATGCGAAACCACCGCCCTGCCATGTTTTCCCGAATCCTCAGCTTCATGATATCTTCGTTTATTTCCGAATATTTTTTGTACTCTTCCTCTTCATTGGTAAAGAGCTTTACCAGCTGCTGCCCGCTCACACTGAGAGTTTCATTTAAAAGTTGGTTGGAATCGTCATATTTCATCTGGGTTTTTTGTGCAAGTTCCCAGCGCTTTTTACCCACTGCTTTTGTCGGGATAACGAAGAGAGGCAGTATTAGAATGCCCACAAGGGACAGGATCAAATTCTTTTGAAACATTGCAGCCATAGAAGTCACCAAAACAGCTACATCGGAAACAGTGCTTGTGAGGGTTGTGGATATGACACTCTGAACTCCATTGACATCGCTGGTCATACGTGTGATGATGTCACCCTGTTTGTTGACAGTGAAAAATCTATGCGCCATCTGCTGCAGATGAGCATACAGGTTATTTTTCATGTCCTTTGTAATACTCTGTGATATCCGCACATTTAAATAATTCTCAAAAAGACTCAAGAGGTTCGATGCAATCATCACTCCCAGCGATGCAGCAATAAGCATGACCAGCAGCGAAAAATCACCGCCTATGAACCCTTCATCAATAATCCTGCCTGTTAGAACAGCAGGCATCACATTGAGCACAGAGATAAGAACGATTGTTATAATACAGAAAAACAGCCAGATCCGGTAGGGTTTCAAGTAAGAGAAAATGCGGAAGATAAGCTCCTTTGTTACCTTTGGTCTGTTCTTAATTTCCTCGTCACTTGCCATGCCGTAATTCCTGCCGCCGCTCATGCGTCCCGAATACATCATTTGTATTCTCCCTCATCTTTGCCTGCGGAATCAAGCTCTACAATCAGCTTTTCGCATATGGCTGCAAACTGTCTTTTTTCCTCAGCTGTTAAAGCTTCATTCACCTTGTTTTTCAACGCAGTATAAACCTCTTCATTGTGTCTCAGCTGGGTCCGCCCCTTATCGGAGACAGACACATAGATTATACGGGAATCTTCCTCACTTTTAATTTTGTCTACCAGTTCATGCTCCGTCATCTTAGAAATTATTTCACTTAGCGACGAAAGACGGATATCTAATTTTTCTGCCAGTTCACTGAGCTGGACCTTGTCTTCACCATCTATAGTTTTTAAAACCCTGTATGCACTTCTGGGCAGCCGGTGCTCACCCATGGGCCTTCTTTTCGCCAGCCGTGCCAGCTTCAAGATATAGTCCATAATATCTATTTGTTCCATAAAAACTCCTCCTTTAAACAATTTAGGTACCTAACTATATTATAACTTAGGTACCTAACTATGTCAAGAAGAAAATTCAGTACCTGGCATAAACCTGCTGCTTTAAGGATTTTCACTTTTTTAATTTATTGAAAACTAGAGCATTCTACTATATAATATAAACAGAAGCTGAAAAGGATTTGTTAAAATTTATTGTAAAAACCAGTGCTGAATTTGATTATTCGAGGGTGGGAAAGGGGATAAAAAAAGGTAAGCGGAGAGGTATCTCAAAAATTAATAGAGGTGGAAAAATGATTAAGATTTTTCATACAGCAGATATACATATTGGAATGAAGTTCAGCAATTATCCGGAGCCTGTAAAAGGGTACCTGCAGGAAGCAAGAGTGGATGTGCTGGATAACATGATAAAGCTTGCCAATGAAGAAAAGTGCAATTTGTTTGTCGTTGCTGGAGATTTGTTTGACAAAATAACTGGAATAGATAAAAAAACCAAGGACCGGGTAATAAATGCACTAAGAAATTTTCAAGGTGAGTGCGTATTGGTTATGCCCGGCAACCATGATTACGATAACGGTATGATTGATCTTTGGGATAGCTTCAGCAAAGCTGTCTCTGACAAGATTGTTTTCATAAACGAAGAGCGGACCTATTCCTTGGAGGACTATGGGCTTAATGTTCTTGTATATCCGGCACCATGCCATAAAAAACATTCAACCACCAACAACCTTCAGTGGATTAAAGAAGAAAAAACAGATAATGCACTAATAAACATCGGCATTGCCCACGGGGCCCTTGAAGGTTTGTCCCCGGATTTGGACAACAGCTACTTCAGCATGTCGGTAAATGAGCTGCAAAGCATTCCTGTGGACCTGTGGCTGTTAGGGCACACACATATTACATATCCTGACAAGTCACCCATTGCCAATGAAAAAATATTTAACCCAGGCACTCCCGAGCCTGACGGAATGGACTGCAAACACAGGGGACAGGCTTGGATTATCACTGTCGATGACAACAAGAAAACAAATGCCAGGCTGATACAAACAGGCACATACAAATTCACGGACAGGGTCTACACAATAGAAGACAAAGATGATTTAGACACAATACTTGATGAGCTTAAAAAGGATGACCCTGAAAATACAATTGCCCGCATAAGCTTAAAGGGCAGCGTTGATGAGGATGTGTTTGAGTACAGGCAGGAAATATACAGCTCCGTTGAAAAGACCATCATATATTTAGTTGTTGAAGATTTTGATTTTAAAATGAAGATAACACCCGAAAAAATCCACAGGGAATTTTCGGACGGCTCATTCCCTCAGGAACTTCTGCTGTCACTTTCAGATGACGAAGACACTCTGCAGCTTGCTTATGAGCTGATTATGGAGGTTAAAAATGATAATTAAAAAATATACAAGCGGTAGATTTGCAGGCATTAAGGATGTAAGAGTGGAGTTTAAAGACGGGCTCAATGTAATCCTGGGTTCAAACGAGTCAGGAAAATCCACCTTGGTTGAAGGGATTCATTCAGTGCTTTTTAAGCCCAGCAGAATAGGCAGAAAATCAGCAGAGGACAAAGAGTTTCACTCTAAATTCATGCCTTATCCAATAGGAGACAGCATAGACGGAGAGATAGATTTGGAGCATAAGGGAGAAATCTACACATTAAGCAAGGAATGGGGAGAAGGTCCTTCCTCTAAACTCACCATGCCCAATAAAATTGTAATAAAAAGCGACATAAGCATCAATGACACCTTAAAGGATGTGTACATTTACGGCGAAGGGACATACAGCAGCGTGTTCTTCCTGAAGCAATATTATCTTAAGGAAGCAATCAACAGGATAGTACAAAACAAAGAAGCGACCGGTGAAATCAGTTCCCTCTTAAGAGGCACAATCATGGAGCTTGACGGGGTTTCCCTTGAAAAGCTAGGGCAAAAAATTCAAAGCGAAATTGACACTTTATTAAAGAGATGGGATGTGGAAAGAAACTACCCGGAGAATAACAAAGGTATCAACAATCCGTACAAGGTCGGCTTTGGCCAGGTTGTTGAAAGCTATTACGCGAAGGAAAGAATAAAACAAAACATGGCCAGGGCAGAGGAAGCTGAAAGGAAATTCAATGAAATCTGCTTACAAATCAAGGATACTGAAGAAAAAATCGAAGAGCTTAAAAACAAGAAAGAATCGATGGAAATCTTGGAAAACGATGTAATCCAAAGGTCAATCCTTGAACCGCAGATAAAGCAGCTTGATAAGGAAATATCCTCTCTTTCGAAAATTAACCAGGAATGGCCCCGCAGCGAAGAAAAAATAAAACAGTTAAATTCAGACCTTATAAAGCTAAATGACAAGTTCAAAAAACTCGAAGAAGAAAAGTCACTGTCCAAAAAAGTTCAAGAAAAAAATACTCTGGAAAAGAATTTAATTAAAGTCGATGAGATAAATGAAAAACTAAAGAATCTAAACGCACAGATATCAGGAATAAAACCTGTTACAAAGGAAGACATAAAGACCCTTGAAACAAATTACAGCTGCATGACCAAGGCAGAAGCCATGATGAAGGCAGGAGTAATTATGGCAAAGCTTAATTATTTTCCTGAAGGGAAAAAGCTCCTTGTAACCAAGGACCTGGTAGAGCCTCAAGAAGTCAGTGCAGGAGACAGCTTCACCGCCAAGGGTTTTATGAAGCTGCAGTCAGAAAATCTCATAGAAATTGAAATCAAATCAGGAGACATTGATTTTAATGAAATAAGAATTCAATACGAGAATTATAATAAAAACTATGAGCAGCTGCTAAAAACATTGGAAGTAAAAAATCTTGAAGAAGCAAAGTTGAACAAGGAGAAATTAGACGGCTTGAACAGGACCCTGGAATCATACAATTTGCAAAAAAGCCAATACTTGGGAGACTTTAGCTATGAAGAACTAAAAGACAGGATAAAAGAATTCGGAGACCTGTCCCTTGTTAGAAACACGGCAGTAATTGAGTCTGATATAAATACTGTAAACACTGAAAAAATTGACCTGATTTCAGAAAAGAAACTATTGGAGAGCAATATCAGCAAATGGGTTGAAGAGTACAAGGATATGGACGGCCTCTTCAATAAAACCGTAGAAATAAAATTTAGTCAAAAGGAAATAAAAGCAAGTATTGACAAATTGGCAGACCTTCCTAAAGAATACAAGACAGCAGATGAATTCAGGACAATATTGACACAAATCAGAAGTAGCTATGGTAATTATGTAAATGTTTTGGCAAAACAAAAAGAAGAATACTACCGGCTGGAAAATGAATTGCCCGAATCAACATATGAGGAGCTGTCCGAGTCATTGCCGCAAGCAGAAAAACTGTTTGAAAAAAGACTGGAAAAAGGGAAAAGACTCTTAAAGATACAGGAAAACTTTGAAAACATCAAGCTTAAAATGGATGAAAAGTCATTTGTCCCGGTAATTACTGCTTTCTCTGATTACTTGAATTTACTGACAGGCGGCAATTACAAGGCAAAAGATATAGATGATGATTTCAATTTAAAGCTGGAAAATGGAAACGAGACAGTCATGCCCCTCAACCTCTTGTCCTCGGGGACATATGACTGTGTGGCACTGGCCTTAAGGCTGGCAATAGCAGAATATATACTGGGAGACAACAAGGGATTTTTAATACTTGATGACTGCCTGGTGGACCTGGACCCAGACAGAAAAGATACGGCAGTAAAGCTTATCGGTCAGTTTGCCAAAAAACACCAGGTGATATTTACAACCTGCAGCCCGGATACGGCAAATTTATTGGGCGGGTATTTAATAAAAATATAAAAAATTTTAAAAAATAATTATTTTAGCTGTTGACTCTCCTGTTAGGGGATGGATTAAGATAAATTTACAAGGAAGGAGTGAGTTTTTTGTATCGTATCGGTGAGTTTTCAAAAATGAGCAAAACAACAATTAAAGCTTTGCGTTACTATGATGAAATAGGGCTGCTTAAACCGGAAGAAACAGACAAATTTACAGGCTACAGACTTTATACAACAGACCAGCTGTTTAAACTTCACAAAATTCAATCTTACAGGCAGATCGGCCTGTCCATCGATGAAGTTAAAATGCTGTTAGCCGGTAAAAATACAGAACAGATTTTCAATAAGCGCAAAGAGGAAATTATCTCCGAAATTAACAATGCAAAGGACCGGCTCTCCCGAATTGAATTTATATTACAAAAACAGGAGGAAATTTTTATGAGTTATTCAGCCATTATCAAGGAAGTGCCTGAATGTTTGGTTTATTCTGTGGAGTTTACTGCCCCTGATTATGATTCTTTTTTTGAAACAATTCCTGCTATCGGTGCAAGACTTGAAGAAAAATATCCCGATTTAAAATGTTCGGTACCTGAATATTGCATTATCCGTTATCTTGACGGTGAATACAAAGACAAAGATATAAGAGTTGAGCTGTGCGAAGCCGTAGAACAGCGAAAACCTGATTTCGACGATGTGGTGTTTAAGCAGCTTGAGGCCGCAAAGGTGGTTTCTGTAATGCATAAGGGACCCTATTCCCGCCTTGGTGAAGCATATGCTTTTGCAATGAAATGGATAGAAGAAAACGGGTACGTAGTTTCAGAAGCACCTCGTGAAAGCTATATTGACGGCATTTGGAATAAAGAAAGCGATGAAGAGTGGCTTACTGAAATTCAAATACCGGTTGAAATGAAATAGGAAAGCAATGTCAAATTGCTAAATGATGGAGAAGCTTTTGAGATAAAATAAGAGTAATAAACAAACTACCTTGCAATGCGAGGTAGTTTATTTTATAATTACGTTTTTTCTATTCCAGGACGGAATTTTAAATAGAGAGAATATTGTTGCTGACACTTTTCCTGTTTTCAAAAAGTGAGTTTCTCAATCATCCAAATCAAAAAAGCCGATTCCTACAAGGCCTGGTCCTGTATGTACACCAAGAGCCGGAGAAATTTGTCCCTCCATATAGATTGTGGCCCTGTCTACATAGGATTGAATTCTTTCTTTGATTTTATCCGCTTCATCCTGAGCATATCCGTGGCAGACAGCAAGATAATAATTACTCTTATCTTTAAGCTCTTCCTCCACGATTTCAATTAATTTATTTATACTTTGTTTTCTTCCGCGAACCTTTGCTACTGTATAATATATTCCATCCTTGTCGCAGGAGATAATTGGTTTAATTTGAAGCAAGCTTCCAAATGCACCTTCTACACGACCGAGTCTTCCTCCCTTTACAAGATACTGAAGAGTTTGCAGACTGTAGTAGATATGAGAATTTTTGATTTTGTCCTCCACCTTCTTGGTAATTTCCTCAAAGCTTAAATTTCTTTCAACTAATTGTGAAGCATAGATTGATAAAAAACCAGACCCAAGGGCTATATTTTTCGTATCAATCACTGCAGTTTTAATACTGTCAAATTGATCGCAAACTGTTTTTATTGCATTATAGGTACCGCTCAATCCCGATGAAATTACCGGGATGATAATCTGCTTGTATCCATCTGCTATTATTTTTTCAATCAATTCATGGATTTCCCCCATAGCAGGCAGGCTGGTATGAGGTATTTCAATTTCTAAATTTTTATATACTTCTTCAGGAGTAATATCTATTCTGTCGCGATAAGATTTTGCTTTGTAATTGATACTTAGTGCCAATTGATAAATATTAAATCTTTCTAATAAAGTCTGTGGTACATCTGAACAGGAATCTGTCATTACTGCAATTTTATTTTCATTCATTTTCTTCTACCTCTTTGGCGTAATTTATTTGGTTGTGATATGATTTATTCCTTATTTCAATAATTCTTTCTGTGAGAAGTTTGTTGGATAATGCCATTGTAATAGAAGAAATAGCAAGCTTTTCGTATTCAATTTTACGCTCTTCTAAAACGTATGGATTTTGTCCTTTTAAAATCGGAAGGAATGTCAGTTGCATAGATTCCTCAAATGCTTCGCAGAAAGAATCATATGCTCCTTCACTCCCCTGCAAAACAATCTGCAATTTTATTCCATCCTTGATTTTTGTGATAGGCACAACTTGTTTAAGTATGGTAATAACAATTAAAGATGCAATATGCAGTTTTTCATATTTTTTCTTAACCGGTTCAGGCATCATTTTCCATTTAACATAATTGTTTACCATGCTTTTGGTAATTAATTTTTCATCCCCTGTTTGGATAAAAGACAATTCATCTTTTACTATTTGCAATAGCTGGTCAGCATAAATGGGGAATTTCGGCAAGTCTTTCCACCTGACAAGTTTAACTTCACTCATAATCTTACTGAATTCCAACAGCTCTGAGTACTTTTCCATTTTTCACCTTTATTGATAACTATGACATATAATTATGGAAACTACATACATGATATTACAATGTTTATTGCATGTCAAGCAAGTTCTCATTCTCAATAACAAACGCTGATGCTTTTGGATTGTATTCACATAGTAAATTTTAATAGTTGACAGAAAATCTACCTGAATTTTGCATAATACAATTCAGGAAGATTTGTTTAAAGCACTTTAAATAAGGGTATTATACTATAAATAATTTTAATAAAAGGGAGGATTTAATGAAACTAAAAGGGAAAACTGCAGTAGTAACAGGTGCAAGTTCAGGTATGGGAAGAGAAATTGCTTATTATTTTGCCAAGGAAGGGGCAAATGTTGTAGCAGTTGCACGCCGTACTGAAAGACTGAACGAATTGGTTGAAAAAACAAAAGATTTTGAAGGCAAGGTCGTTGCATATTCTGCAGATATAACTAACAGCGAAAAAGTAAACGGCATGATTGATGAAGCTATAAATCAGTTTGGCAGAATGGATATATTGGTAAATAATGCAGGCATCATGGATGACATGAGTGCAGTCGGTGATGTCAAGGATGAAATATTTGATAAAGTATTTGATTTAAATGTAAAATCAGCATTATATGCTATGAGGAAAGCCGTAAAACATTTCGAAGAAGTTGGCGGCGGGATAATAATTAATATAGCTTCTGTGGGAGGACTATACGGGGGCGTTGCAGGAGCAGCTTATACAGCAAGCAAGCACGCGGTAGTGGGCTTAACTAAAAATACGGCATTTATGTATGCTCTGAAAAATATAAGATGTAATGCAATATGCCCCGGAGGTATAATTACAGAGATAGGCAGCACTGAAACCATGAAAAATATTAATATGGATGGTGCAAAAAGAACCGGAATAGGAATGGCACTTAATCCACGAATGGGGGAAGCCACTGAAATTGCAACAGTTGCCGTGTTCCTGGCCAGCGATGATGCATCATTTGTAAATGGTCAATGCATTGCCGTTGACGGAGGATGGAGAGCCTTCTAATACCGGCAAGCAAATAAACTCGTTACTTAAAAAAATCTCCCTGAATTGTCCAAAATACAATTCTGGGAGATTTACTTTATTT
>ERZ795031.3891-NODE-3891-length-12997-cov-4.581595_pt1 | contig 12997 bp, 6 predicted proteins | sample MGYA00375123_ERZ795031 | MGnify/ENA primary metagenome ERZ795031 (study PRJEB30166, sample SAMN05720159) | activated sludge metagenome | isolation source: anaerobic digester from wastewater treatment plant | place: USA | collected 2015-04-21 ... | reverse complement strand
GGTATTCTCTCATAATAATCCCGAGAATTTTTTCATAATCGGCTTCGCAGTGTACAAAATCCACCTTATTCACATCAAGAATCAGGATACGCAGATCGGTCTGCTGTTTGATAAAATCAAAATACCCGCTTTGTATGCGTTCCAGGTAATCGTGCTCAATGTCTTGCTCATATTCTCTGCCCCGCGTTATTATGTTTCGCTTGAGACGTGGAACCTCTACGTAAAGATAAACCAGAAGGTCGGGCTTGGGCAAGGTGCCGTTAATGATGTTAAAAAGGCGCGTGTACAAAGCCAGCTCATCATCCTGCAGCGTTTTTTTTGCAAAAATCAGCGATTTATAAATATAATAATCCGAAATGGTAAATGTTTGAAACAGGTCTTTATGCGTCAACTGTTCTTTGAGTTGCTGGTATCGCGAAGCCAGGAATGTCAGTTCCAAAGGAAAGGCATATTTTTCGGGATCGCGGTAAAATTTTGGAAGAAACGCATTGTCTTCAAATTGTTCCAGAATGAGCCGTGCATCAAACTGTTGGGCTATTTTGGTTGACAAGGAGGTTTTGCCGGCACCGATATTTCCTTCTATGGCTATAAAATCATACATCAATGCAAAAATAAATTTATTTTTGTTTTAACCACAAGAGAATTATCTGTACATTGAGAAAATAGTTCCGCCATGGTTTGCCCGGATACGGGATGAACAAAATGCTCCATAATCTCAGTCAATGGCTGTAGCACAAATCTCCGTGATGCCATCCGGGGATGCGGAATAATCAGGTCGTTTTTGTTAATCACCAGGTCGTTGTAAAACAGAATGTCGATGTCGATGGTACGGGGATCAATTTTTCCGGTTCGTCTTGTACGTCCGAGTTTTTTTTCAATGGAGGAAGTAATCCTGAACACTTTTTCGGGAGAGAGTCCCGTTTCAAAGGCAGCCACCAGATTCAGGTAATCGTCGTGTTTGCTTACACCCCATGGTTCGGTTTCATAAACAGACGAAATTTTGCATGCCCTGCCGAAATTTTCTTCCAACATGATGAGCGAATTTTTCAAATATGCCGCCCTGTCGCCTACATTACTCCCCAGACAAAAACAAACCATTTTAATGTGTATTTGAAAAATCAAAAGTATAAAAATCACAAAAGAAAAAAACCGAATTGTAACAAATGTTCGGTTTATATGTCCAAAAAATGTTTTTTATTAACTAATTTTACAAAAAAATAAACCAAAAACACAATAAGCTATGAAAGAGTTTTTTAAAATGATGTTTGCGTCGATGGCCGGATACCTCCTGTTGTCGCTGATTATGTTTATCATTTTTATTTCCATGATGGTTTCGCTGGCTTCCTTCAGCAAAAAAACCGCGGTGGAAGTAAAACAAAATTCAGTACTGACGCTGAAATTAGACCAGGCCATTCCCGACCGCACTTCCGAAAATCCTCTGGGAGATATGGATTTTTTCTCCATGAAAAGTAATAAGGTCATGGGGCTCGATCATCTTCTTAAAACCATTGACAATGCTGCAAATAACGATAAAATAAAAGGAATTTTTCTGGACCTGACCGATATTCCTTCCGGTATGGCAACCATTGAGGAGGTGAGAAATGCGCTGCTGCAATTCAAAAAATCAGGAAAATTCATCATCAGCTACAGTGATGATTATACTCAAAGGGCATATTACCTGGCCACGGTAGCCGACAAGGTTTATCTAAATCCGCAGGGATGTGTGGGAATAAAAGGCCTGGCCGCCGAGCTGATGTTCTTTAAAGGAACTCTCGAAAAACTTGATATCCAGACACAGATTATCCGTCACGGAAAATTTAAAAGCGCCGTGGAACCTTACATACTGGATAAAATGAGCCAGGCCAACCGCGAACAGTACCAAAAACTGCTCGACGTATTATGGCAGCAAATGGTCGATGGCATTGCTACCCAGCGCAAAATTGCCACAGAAGACCTTAACCTGATGGCCGACAGTCTTAAAATACAGTTGGGGGAGGATGCTGTAAAGAACAAGCTGGTAGACAAGCTGTTGTATCGCGACGAGGTGCTGACCGAGTTACGTGCCAAACTGGGGGTTAACGAAAAAGATGATATTAATTTTATTAGCGCCGCCAAGTTTTTTAAGGTAAAAGGCAAGGAAAAAATTTCTATAGGCAAAAAGAAGATTGCCCTGGTGTACGCTATCGGCCAGATAGGGGTTGGCGAAGGCGATGAAAGAGAAATTGGTTCTGACAAATTATCCGAATCTATAAGGCTTGCCCGCAACGACAGTTCGGTAAAAGCTATTGTATTGCGTATAAATTCTCCGGGAGGCAGTGCTCTGGCCTCAGAAGTCATCTGGCGCGAAGTGGTTTTGGCGCAAAAAGTTAAACCCGTGGTAGTTTCTATGGGTGAAGTGGCCGCATCGGGTGGTTATTACATTGCCTGCGGAGCCGGAAAAATATATGCTCAGCCCAACACCCTTACTGGATCAATAGGTGTTTTCGGCGTGGTACCCAACCTTGAAAAATTCTTTAAAAACAAACTCGGAATCACCTTTGATGTGGTGAAAACCAATGAACATTCCGATTATATTACGGCAACCCGCGCTATGCAGCCATATGAAACAAAAGTGTTGACCAACCAGGTGGAAAATATTTATAAAGTTTTCGTGGGCCATGTTGCCGAAGGCCGTAAAATGAAACCCGAAGATGTGGACTCTATTGGCCAGGGCCGCGTGTGGACAGGGCTTGACGCAAAACGTATCGGCCTGGTGGACGAAATCGGCGGCCTGCAGAATGCTATTGATGACGCTGCAAAAAAGGCAAATCTTACCGATTATAAAGTGGTGGTATATCCGAAATTTAAAGATCCCTTCACACAGATCTTTGAGGACCTTATGGATGAATCATCAGAAACACAACTCCAAAAAACGCTGGGCGAAAACTATATCTATTACGAACACCTGAAAAACATTAAAACCCAGAAAGGCATACAAGCCCGTCTGCCTTTCGATATGGTGATATATTAACCGTAGCGGTTCGCCTAAAAAGGCTCTTACAAAAGGTTTGGCCAGAAATGCATAAACCTGATGTAAGAGCCTTTTTTAATTTTTGATATGAGAGGCAGTTTCAAAAGTACTCTGCATAATGTCTCGTCCTAAAATAAGTTTACAGATTTATACTTAATCCTGAAATAGATTTACAATAGTATGATTTTTTTTGTAATAATTCTTCCATAATTTTTCTGTTAGTCGAAGACTAACATTTACCCGATGTGAAGTTCGGAAACTTCGCACAACCGGATTCGCCAAAACGTGCAGCAAACAATATATGATGCTATATTATACTGATTGGAATCCGAAAGTGTTACTGAATATCTCCTAAAGACCGGATGGGGTAAAAACTAAAATCTCTGCATTTTTTTCAGTGTTTATTTTTATATTTGTCAAAAAGTATGATTCATGAAGAAATTTTTACTACTGACCTTATTATTGACTCCTCTGCAGGCCGCTTTTGCGCAACAATCTGAAAATAATTATCCCTACCGGACGTATTTTGAAGAGGCCTATCAGGCAAACCCTGCGGTTCCTGCCGGAGTACTGGAAGCTGTGGCCTATACCAACACGCGCATACGCCACGTCAACCCGCAGGTGGAAGAACCGGGCTGTACAGGCATTCCGGCCTCATACGGCGTTATGGGCCTGGTGCTTGATGGCAAAAACTATTTTCGCGAAAACTTAAACACGGTATCTGCGCTTTCATCCATTCCGGTTCAGGAGATTATCAACAATCCCCGTAAAAACATTCTTGCCTATGCTTCGGCATTTCAGTATCATATGAGTTTGCCGGATACCAACAGGCAATTGTCACAAAAAATCTATAACACGCTGGTGAGGCTTAGCCAAATTCCTGTTAAAGACAATAAAATAGGAAATGATTTTGCTTTAAACTCCCAGATTTTTGATGTTTTTGTTTTTTTGAATAATCCTGTAAATCAGGCGAAATACCATTTTCCAAAATATTCTTTTGACCTGAGTAATTTATTCGGAGAAAATAATCTTAAAATTTTTAACAGCACGCGTTTGTTTTTTGCCGAGGAATCCATTGAAAACGATAATGGCTGCCGTTATAAGTCATTGGCGACAAAAGCTGTCTGTCCCGATTATAATTTTGCTAATTGTAACTGGGTGGCGTCACCCAATTATAGTTCAAGAAACGGTACAGCCATCTCGGCCCTTGTTATGCACACCGTGCAGGGGAGTTATGCCGGCTGTATAAGCTGGTTCCAAAACACGTCCTCGCAGGTCTCCACACAATATGTGGTAAAATCTTCCAACGGCCAGCTTTGCCAGATGGTTCTTGAGGCAGACAAGGCCTGGCATGCGGGAACTGCAAATCCCTATACAATAGGTTATGAACATGAAGGATATGTGGATGATCCGCAATGGTACACCGAAGCCATGTATCAGAGCTCTGCCGCATTGTCCAGGGATATTTGTGCTGCTTATGGCATTAAGCCGATCAGAACATTTTTCCGCGAAACACTGGATGACGGTACCCAGCTTGATGATGGTCTGCACGATTTGGGTGGCGAAACGGCCTGTACTAAGATAAGGGGACATCAGCATTACCCCAACCAGACACATACCGATCCCGGTGTAAACTGGAACTGGGATTATTATTACAAACTCATGAATAATACTACGCCGGTTATCAACTATACGTCAGCTACGGGTTCTTTTTATGATACCGGCGGAAGTGGCGCCAATTACTCCAATGACGAAAGAAAATTCTGGCTTATTCAGCCGGCAGGAGGGGCTTCCAGCATCACCCTGACATTCTCCTCTTTTAATGTAGAGGCCAATTGGGATTTTCTCTATATTTATGATGGCACCAACGAATTTGCACCCTTAATCGGCAGATACAATACTGTGGCACCCACAACCATCACAACCACCGGAGGAGCCCTGTTTATCGAATGGCGTTCTGATTGCGCAACAACAGCGTCCGGTTGGTCAGCTACCTGGACATCGGTACAACCCGATATTGTTGCCCCGACAACCAGCGCCAGTGTCACGGGGACGTGGCAAACACAGGATTTTACGGCCAACTTCACCGATACGGATAATGCCGGCGGATCCGGTATAGAAAAAAGGTTTTACCAGGTGCTCGAATTTGATGGCAACGAATGGCATGCCAATGCCTCAAGAGGTTTCTTTGGGGATAATTTTGACAGCTATGTGTCTTCCGTGTGGTCGGTTCCGGCAGCGGGCGGCACATGGGTTGTCAATAACGGATACCTTATCCAGACCGACTCTTCGGTGAACAACACCAATATTTATGCAGCATTAAATCAGGGGCTTTCCAACAGGTATTTGTATGATTTCAATGTGAAAATTGATCCGGCGACCAGCGGAACAAACCAACACCGGTTTGGCCTGCATTTTTATTGCGATAACGCAAGTCTTAGCAACAGGGGAAATTCCTACTTTATCTTTTTCAGGCAGGAAACTTCAAAACTAGAGTTTTATCGGGTAGAAAACGATGTGTTTTCCCAGATGTTTGTCATAAATAATGTGGTTACAAATTTTGGACAATGGTATAATATCAAGGTCATTCATGATAGGATAACGGGAAAAATTTCGGTGTATCGCGATAACATTCTTTTGGGGGTATGGACTGACCCCAATCCGCTGACAACGACGGCAAACCACTTTTCGTTCCGTACCGGGCACAGCAAAGTGTACATCGGCGAAATAAAAGTTTACAGGTCGAGATATCCTTCCGTTACAGTTACTGTGGGCGCAGACCCTGCTAAAGACATTCGTTTTCAAAATCCCGACCCCGCTACTTTTTGCGCTAAAGTAAAATCCATTGTTAACGATGCCGCGGGTAATCTCTCTGCGATTGACTACTACAACATCAATGTGGATTGGTCTCCTCCCTTATGTGCTCCTGTAAATGATGGCACAGGCAGCGACATCAGCACCACATCTTCTCTTAACACGCTATCGGCCAACTGGCCGGCATCAACCGATGTCAACTCCGGTATTTCGAAATACTGGTACGCCATAGGAACATCGCAAGGCGCCACCGATATTGTCTCCTGGACCGACAATGCCCTGAACACATCGGTAACCAGATCAGGACTGACTCTTACAGACGGTCAGACCTATTACTTCAGCATAAAGACCGTCAACGGCGCCGGTTTGCAAACCATATGCTCCTCCGACGGAGTAACAGTCAATACAACCACCTCCGTAGCCGAACAGGACAATGACCAGGTTGCCAGGGTATACCCCAACCCCTTTAACGAAAATACAAGCATTTCTTTTTACGTGAGCTGCAAACAAAAGATAAGACTGACTATCACCGACCTGTTGGGCAGAGAAATTCTGATTGCCGATGAAGTTTATGCTGAAGGAGAACATAAAATCAATATAAATTCAAAGAAACTGAATTTGTCTAAAGGGGTTTTTATCCTAAAACTCTTTTACGATAAAAAAACAGATACAAGCCTGTTAATCAAATATTAAAATCATTAGTTAAAGTTCTTTTGGAAAAAAGAGTTTAACCTGCAAAAATTCTACACTATGGAAAATTTTATTATTAACAACCCCACCTGTTTGCATTTTGGAAAGGGTGTCATTGGCGATTTGTCCAAAGTACTCGCGAAATATGGCAACCGAGTGCTCCTGGTTTATGGGAAAAACTCCATCAAGGATAACGGTATTTACCAAAAAATAATAAACCAGATGAACATAGCCAAAGCCAATGTTTTTGAGTATTCCGGTATAAAATCAAACCCGGTAATCAGCGATGTGGATGCCGCGGCGGCGGTGGGCAGAAAAAATCAGGTTGATGTAATTGTGGCTGTGGGCGGAGGCAGCGTTATTGATTCGGCAAAAATTATTGGCCTGGCCATTCCCCTTCAAAATAATGCATGGGATATTATGGAAAACAAAGTAAAACCTACCCGTTCCATTCCCCTGATAGCCGTGTTGACCCTTGCCGCCACGGGTTCCGAAATGAATCCGTTTGCCGTTGTTCAAAATGATCAGACCAAACAAAAACCTGGGTATTTCAGTCCATTCAATTTTCCCAAACATTCTTTTCTCGATCCGGAATACACCTTTTCGGTGCCGGCCGACTACACGGCTTATGGTATTGTGGACCTGGTGGCCCATGCGCTGGAAAGTTTTTTTGGCAAGGGAGAAACTTCGCTGACCGACCGTTTTGTATCTTCTATCATAAAGGAAGCCGTCGAATATGGCCCCTTGCTGCTGAAACACCTTAACAAATATGAATACCGCGAAAAGATAATGTTTGCAGCGACCTGTGCCCTCAATGGCATGACCTCCTATGGGAAGAAAAACGGCGACTGGGGGGTACACGGCCTTGGCCACACCTTGTCGGTGCTTTATGATGTGCCCCACGGAGCTTCCCTGTCGGTGGCCTATCCCGCATGGATGAAGTACTTTAAAAACCAGATTGGTGAAAAACTCTCCTTTTTGGGCAAAGAAATATTTAATACTCCTGATCCGGCGGCCACTATACAAGCTTTCGAAATGTTTTTCAAACAACTGGGAGCTCCTACCCGTTTAGGCGATTTGGGACTCACGGGCCGTCATAAAATTGAAATAATCAATAACATGCTTGCCAACAAGGTTAGCGGCGACAATTTTATTATGGAAAAAGTGGATTTCGAAAATATTTTTGACCTGATGGCAAATTAATTACCAAAACATATAGCTGTGCCGACAAAATTTTCTAATTTTGCAATATTCAAATCAATAGCTAACAATTAACTACAAAAAATGAAAAAAGCACTACTTCCATTAATTTTCCTTTGCCTTGGTTTTACAGGGGTATTTTCACAGGATAACGCAGGCGGAATACCCCGCAGTTTCTTTTATGACAACCTGTCTGCCGACATCGATTACGTATGGGTTCAAGGTCCCGATCTGATGCAATTGGCCGCCGAAGACAATGAACGGGCCGCCAAAAGTGAACCCTATAGGATCGGAGTGGTCATTCCGGTGGATTTCAGCCTGAATAATGCCGGCACCTGGACCGACCTGCCGGGCGAAGATGCCAGTATATGGCGGCTTACCATCAAGGCGGCCGACGCCAGGGCCATTGGCCTGGAGTATCAGTCTTTTTACCTGCCGGAAGGCGCTATGCTGTTTTTGTATAATGCCGGAAAAACACAGACTATTGGCGCTTACACATCCAACAATAATTCGGAGGACAAATTTTTTACCCATGAAAAAATCTATGGCGACGAACTAACCCTGGAGCTATATGTTCCTAATGCAAAAAAACAAGATGTCGCCTTTCATATAACGGATCTTGAGTTTTTTTACCGCCCGGGCGAGAATCAGGGTAGCAAAGGTTCCGAAGCTTGTGAAGTAAATGTAAATTGTCCCGAAGGAGCCAACTGGCAGGATGAAAAAAAGGGGGTTTGTTTGATCGATATCAAGGTGGGGTCAGGACTTTTCAACTGCACAGGGTCTTTGGTGAACAATACCAGCCAGAATTGTACTCCATATGTGCTTTTGGCCGACCACTGCATTTATAACAGCGCCTATCCTTCTGTTGCTGACTGCAATGCCTGGAAATTCTATTTTCATTATGAAGCATCTACTTGCCAGGGGACTACCCCCTCGGGTATTTTTGTCAAAAACGGATGCACCCTCAAGGCTCATGATACCTATGGTTCAAACCACTCTGGTTCGGATTTTTGCCTGGTACAGATTAATACACCTATCCTGAACACGCTAAATCCCTATTATAACGGCTGGGATCATAGCGGCAGCGGCAGCCCTAACGGAGTGAGCATACATCATCCTGCGGGTGATATAATGAAAATATCCACTTATACTTCGGCTCTGGCGTCGGTGACCTATGGTGCACCAAGTTCTCACTGGCAGGTAATCTGGGCGCAAACTGTTACTAATCACGGCGTTACCGAACAGGGGTCTTCCGGATCCCCCTTGTTTAATTCGAGCGGAAAAATTGTCGGAACCCTCACTGGCGGCGGATCGTTTTGCAGCACTCCCACTCAGCCCGATTATTATGGAAAATTCTATAACCATTGGGATAAAAACGGAACCACCAGCGCTAAAAGATTGAAAGACTGGCTTGATCCGCTTAATACCGGTGCGGCAACCATAGCTGGAAAAGCAGGTTCAACCTGTCCTGCAGATGTTGGAGTAACAAAAATCGACAATGCCGAAAAAAAGATCAGTATCTATCCTTCTCCTGCACAAAACAGAATAGTACTTTCCACCTCCTCTGTCGAAAACAAGTTGCATGATGTTATCATTTACAATGTTATGGGGCTTGCCGTCAAAAACTTTCCTGAGTTGAACATTTCCTCTTCAGAAACCATCATCGACATTTCTGATATCCCTGATGGCGTGTATTACCTCACCGCCAAAAGCGGAAAAACTTCCCTTAAAGGAGAATTTGTAAAAATAAAATAACACAGCATGAAAAAACTGTTTTTAATTGCTTTTTTGTTTTTTTTCTTTCCGGCAATTAATTATGCACAGATCAATCGGGGCGGCACACCTGTCAGTTTTTCGGGATCCGTCACCGGAGACTATGTGGAAAAGGTTTTGCCAAAACCCGATATGAAGTTAATCCAGGAAGAAGATGAGGCCGATGCAAAAAACGGTGTTTTAAGAAAAGTCGGACGATCCCTATTGGTTGATATAAACCTCAACAATTCGGGTAGTTGGGAAACTCTTCCCAACGGCGACAGAATCTGGCGGCTGAAAATAAAGGCCGAAGGAGCCTTGGCCCTGGGTGTTTATTATAATCATTTCTGGCTTCCGGCAGGTGCCAGGCTTTACCTGTATAATGAAGATCATAGCAGGGTGCTGGGCGCTTATACGCAGGAAAACAATACCGAAACGGGATTGTTTGCCACCGAACTGATGGCGGGAGATGCTTTTACCATCGAATATTTTGAGCCTTCACGCACTAAAGGTTTTTCCGTAATCAGTATTTCGGAAATTGCTTATGTTTACCGGGATTTTAAACAAAGAAACGGTACTAAGGAATTCGGCGACTCTGAAAGTTGTGAAGTGAATATCAACTGTTCCGAAGGCACCAACTGGCAGGATGAAAAAAAAGGAGTGGCCCGGATTTTTTTGAAAGTAGGAACTTCTTATGGCTGGTGTTCGGGGACGCTGCTGAATAACGAACGGCAGGATTGTACACCTTACATGTTAACCGCCGACCATTGCGGCAACGGCGCCAGTACTGCCGACCTCAACCAGTGGGTGTTTTACTTTAATTATGAAGCCACCGGCTGTCCCGACCCATCCAGCGAACCGACATCAAACTCCATGACAGGATGCACGCTGAAAGCCCATGGCGGCAACGAAGGCAATTCCGGCTCCGACTTTTACCTGGTGCAACTTAGTCAGCCGCCAACCTTTAACCCATATTATAACGGCTGGGACAGAAATAATACACCCAGTTCAAGCGGGGTAAGCATCCATCATCCGGCCGGGGACATTAAAAAAATCTCCACATATACCGCCGCACTGACATCTGCCGGCTGGAATGGCAGCGGATTACAATCGCACTGGCGGGTGGTGTGGGCAGCTACAGCCAACGGCCATGGCGTTACCGAGGGCGGTTCGTCAGGGTCTCCGATTTTCAACGGCAGCGGCCAGGTTGTTGGCGATCTTACCGGCGGCGGGTCCTATTGTTCTACACCTACGCAGCCCGATTATTATGGAAAATTCTCTTACTCATGGGACCAAAACGGTACTACGGCAGCCACCCGGCTGAAAGACTGGCTGGATCCCGACAATACAGGAATAACCACCCTGAACGGATTTTATTGTGGCAGCGGAACACCTGTCAATGCTGATTTTTCGGGTACGCCGACCACTGTTGCTGTGGGAGGAACAGTAAATTTTACCGACCTTTCAACCGGAAACCCAACCTCCTGGTCGTGGACTTTTACGGGTGGTACTCCGGCAACGGCCAATACTCAAAATCCAACCAATATTCAATATAATACCGCCGGAATATACCCCGTATCCTTAACGGCGACCAACGCCTCGGGAAGTGATACCGAAACAAAAAATAACTATATTACCGTGGGCGACAACGCACCAATAGCTGATTTTGTTGCCAACCTTACTACTATTCCTGTTGGCGGTACGGTAAATTTTACCGACCTGTCGGCTGGCGCCCCCACTTCCTGGTCCTGGACTTTTACCGGAGGCACACCGGACACTTCCTCGGTTCAGAATCCAACAGGCATTCAATACCTTGCCGCCGGCACCTATGAGGTTTCCCTGACTGCCACCAACGCACAGGGAAGCGACACAGAAACCAAAACGGCCTATATCAACGTCAGCGGCACCGGCCCGGGAATAAAACCCTGTGATACGCTTCATTTTCCGATACCCGGAAATATGGTCATGTATTCGGTGTACTATGCTTCAGGAGTGTATGGTTATGTGTCAGGAAATAATGGCTATTCCGATAAAGCCAAGGCCGATGTTTTTACAGCGGTAGCTCCTCACACCAAAATGGTGGGTGCTTATTTCAAATTCGGGAAAGCCAAAAACGGCTCCGGACAGGATTATAAAATTGCCGTTCATGCCTGGGATAATTCAGGTACCGGCGGAGCGCCCGGGAACATACTCTTTACAGACTCCCTGTCCTGTGCACAGATCCAGAGCGACATTAACATGAATACCTATACTTTCCTTCCTTTTGCTACACCATACGATGTTACCGGTGTTTTTTACCTTGGCATCATGTTGCCCACAAACCCCGGCGACACCATAGTATTACTCACCAATAAAAATGGTGAATCGATGCCCGGCACAGCATGGGAACTCTGGCAGAATGATAACTGGTTGCCTTATTCAAATATTGCTTCCTGGTCGTATAATCTCTCACATGCCATATTCCCGGTGCTGTGTAACCCGGTAACTTACTCTGTTGAGGAAAACAAGGCGGACGACATCCTTGTGTATCCCAACCCGGCTAACGGAATCATCAATATTGACTTTGGCAGCTATTATCATGAGAATGTTGCAATAAAAGTTTATGACCTGCTGGGCAATGAAGTGAAAAGTTTTAATCACCGTGGCGGTTCCACTAATCACCTGCAGATGGATCTGGGCGGTTTTGCCAATGGTTTTTATGTGCTGCATATAAATACCGGAGAACAGTCACTGGTGAAGAAAATAAGCTTGTTGAAATAGTGTAACCTGGCATAAAATAGCTATCTGATAATCCAAAAACGTCGATAGCTTTTGGTATGGATAAATCCCTTGAATATTATCTTAAGGAGCAAAATATACTTTCTGAAACCGACAGGCAGATTGCCCGCAAGGTGTTGTCTGGCGAAAGAATAACCTTTCAGGAAGGCATACATCTGTTTGAAAATACCGACACCGGCCTTCTTGCGGTTATGGCTGATAATGTGCGTCACAGGCTAAATGGCTCAAAGGTTTATTACAACAAAAATGTCCATCTTGAACCCACCAATATTTGTATTTACGATTGTCAATTTTGCTCTTTTTCCAGGAAAATAGGGGAGGCAGGGTCCTGGAACTATTCTTATGAAGATGTGGAGAAAATTGTCAATAATATGGCGGAGGATATCACCGAAATCCACATCACCGGGGGAACGCATCCCGAAGCCAGCCTGGCCGGCTACGAGCTGCTAATAAAACAGGTACGGCGGTTAAGGCCACAGGTTCATATCAAGGCGTTCTCGGCTGCCGAACTGTTTAATGTTTTCCGAAAAGCAAAAATACACGATGACGAAGGTCTGCAAATTTTGATTGATGCCGGTTTAAACTCCATACCCGGCGGTGGCGCCGAAATTTTTGATGAAGCCATAAGAAAACAAATATGTCCTGAAAAACTATCGGCTGCAGCCTGGCTTGCCCTGCACAAAGCGGCCCACCTGAAGGGCCTTTTTTCCAACGCCACGATGTTGTACGGGCATCAGGAGCTGTATAGCCACC
>ERZ795031.3873-NODE-3873-length-13055-cov-12.808538_pt1 | contig 13055 bp, 13 predicted proteins | sample MGYA00375123_ERZ795031 | MGnify/ENA primary metagenome ERZ795031 (study PRJEB30166, sample SAMN05720159) | activated sludge metagenome | isolation source: anaerobic digester from wastewater treatment plant | place: USA | collected 2015-04-21 ... | reverse complement strand
CCGCCGAAGCGTGTGTTGCGGCCCGATTCAAGCTGTTTGAAACGGTCAAAAATTTCTTCCAGATTTTCTTCAGGAATTCCTGTTCCGTTATCTGCGATTGAAATCCGGCAGAATTCATCATCAATATATTCAACGGATATATCAATTCTGCCTGTTTCTGAATCAACATGTTTTATCGCGTTTGAGATTATATTGCTGACGATTTCATCAAGTTTTTCCTCATCGCTGTAAAAATCGTCTCTGGGTGCATCAGGCATATTTATCGAAATATTTATATTAGTTGCGGATGTGGATTTTGTGTAATATCCGGCAACGTTTTTGATAAATTCATTGATATTAATTTTCGTCACATGCAGTTGCGCTGCGTTTGAATCAAGTTTTGCGAGATCAAGGAGTCTGTCTATGAAGTGCTTCATTCTGTATGCTGAAGCCAGAATCATCTCAAAGTGTTTCTGGCACGGGCTGTCTTCCTTGAACTTTAATTCAATATCAGCAATATTCAGAATGACGGTCAGGGGAGATCGGAAATCGTGTGTTATATTTGCGATAAAATCATTTTTTACCGAATCAAGTTTTTTTAAACGTTCATTTGTTTCACTGATCTGGCTTGTGCGTTCTTGAACCTTGATTTCAAGACTTTTTGAATAGTCATTGATTTGTTTGTGCAGATTTATCTGGCTTATTACAGTGCTGATCTGATTTGCAAGACTGCCGTATATTTCAGCCTGTATTTCGGAACCGATTTCGCCTCTTTCAAAAAGAATGTATCCGCAGAATTCATTTTGTGATAAAAGATCCTTAACAATAAAAGTTGAGCGGTCTTCAAACAAATCAATGAAATCCGGTACTAGATTATAAGAAGGGAAATACCTGCCGTCAGTCATGAATTTCTTTTTTAACCGGGAGTTGTATCCGAAAAGAAGATTTGCTTCAGCGTTGTTATTTTCATTATACAGGCAGATATAACAGCTTATCATTCCGAGTTTCGGCAAATATTCTGAAAGAATTTCAGTAAACTCAGTGAACTCGCGGCACGAAATAAATGATTCAATCATTGAATGCAGTAGAAACTCTTCATTCCGGAGATCCATGAATTTTATCAGGTTTAAGGTTTTTGCTGTTGTTGCGACAATCTGCATTATGCTGTAAAAAAATTTGTAGTGCTGTTCGGCCGAAATGCCGGGGAATGATGTTGCTATCATTCCAAGACGTGAAAGAAGATAATTCCATATGTCATAGTTTCCATGCCGGCGTATATCCTGAATTATAATTGCTTCCAGTGATTGAGTCGGATTTGTTTTATTTTCCGGATGCATTTTTAATAATTCATTTAAAATTAAATTGGTTTTTTCCTTCCAGTTGAAATTATTCTTTCTGGAGAGTTCCGCGAGCTTTCTGTCATTCTCAAGATAGTTGATTGCATGGGTGATTATATTATCATCAGTTTTGTGGTTAATATCCATAACAGAAATTTCATTGGGATGAATGAAGCAGCCGCACGATCTTCTGATTATCAGATTTGTCCTGACCTCTATTGTTTCCGAATAGTTTTCATCATTCAGTTTCCGAAGCAGTATTTTTGCCGCAGTTCGTGCCTGCTCATCTCTGTTTTGATCGATTGTTGTCATGGGAGGAAACATCATGGTGCAAATTTCAGAATTGTCAAATCCTGTAACAGCTATTTCGTTTGGAACTGATATTCCTTTTTTTGTCAGTTCATTGATTACACTGTAAGCCATTTTGTCGCTTGAGCATACAATCGCATCAAGTTCACGCGTGTTTTCTCCTATAATAATATTGAGCGCGCGGATGGTTGAATCTGCGATTGTTTTAAAATCAAAATCGCCTGAAACAACAATGCTTTCATCATATGGAATATCGTATTCGGCCAGTGTGTCCTGATATGCGGCAAATCTTTCGTCAGCCTCATAACTGGTATAGGGACCGCGGATAAAAGCGATTCTTCTGAAGCCGTGATATTCTATTATATGACGCATCAATTTGGTCATTCCCGTCTTGTTGTCTTCTATTACGCATGGATAATTTTTGACTTCATTACCTATTAAAACTACCGGCAGAGGATTAAAGCTTTCGATGAAAGCAAGAACCAGATCCCATGGAAAATAACTGTTTAAAGCGGAAGAAGGTATGATAAGACCGTCAACGCAGTGCTGAGTTATTAATCGGCTTATGTTATTTGTTATTTCTTCGATTGATTCACTGTGACCGGCATATGATGTTAAAAAGACGAGGAAATTGAAATCTTCGGTTTTCGCATAATCATGAATTGCATTTTCAAGTGAAAGGTTATAGTCATCCAGAGAAAAACTTATGAAAGCTAAAGTTGGTTTTTTTTTACTTATATTTTGCTTCATGTTTATCTCAAATCAGTTTTAAATAGTTTTTAGTTTTCAAATGATAGGTTTCCTTCTGATCATGAGATTGAGTATACTTGAAGCGGAAGCTAAAGTCAAATAAGAATATTAGGAACTATTAGTGCGAATGGGGCACTTCGCGGTATCGTGGTGAATGCCGTGAATTCAATCTTTTTTAATTGATGCGGTAATAATATTATAATCCGTGTATTTGAATTAGTTCTTGATTTCATGAAGATGTCTGTAAGTTATAAGATAATGAGTTTATTTTCGTAATTGATTGCTTGATAAAGTGGGAAGTTCTAATGAAAAATGGTTCGAAAATATTTCGGAAGCTCGGTTGATGATTGAAGTTCGGCATGAGTTTTACCTCATGTAGCGGTTTAAATTATGGGGATCGTGTCAATACATTATATTTGGGGAGATAATTAAAATGAAAAATATTAAAGTGTATTTTGGTTTGATTGTGATGATGTTAAATATATTCAGTTGTTTCAGCGGAAGAAATAAGTCTGTTATTATTCTAAGAGAAAATGTGGAAGTATTTAAAAGTTATAACGACAAGACTGTTATTGGAAAAATGTCATTTCCAATGGAAATTATATTGGTTAACGATGAAGTTCGAGATGGTTACATAAATGTAAAACTTGCGGATGGTAAGACAGGATGGCTTGAAGAGAAAAGCACATCGTTTTGTCCGATCCAATGGGAAAAAGTTGGAATAGATAAGAAATCATATTTTTCTATACCGAATAATATCTTTTTTACAAGTGATGAAGGAACATCAAAACATATTGATAAAGTGGTTGGATATTACAAAAAGAAAGTTAGTGAAGATTTCGTTGTCAACGGTGTATGTGATATAATTTCCCCAAGTGAAAAAATAGCTATGCCGGAAGATAATTATCAAAAAATATCATTAAGAGGGAGAACTTATTATTTTTCATTTGGTGAGGATATGGACGGATATTTCGGATATTCATTATCAACCCAGCCAAATGATGATATAGCTTACGGAATTGGAGTTACTCTTATCGGAAAAACTTCTGAAGAATATCATTTGCTCGCAAAAAAAATAATATTTTCTTTAATTGTTGATAAATGATATTTCTGAACTACCAAAACCAAAGCAAAATCAAACTGAGGTGCCAAATTATCCTGACGCGGTGATGAGATAGAATAAGCGTAGGAGTGTTCGTTGTCGGCGCTTCTTTTACGATCTTAAACTTTTCTTCTGTAGTCTAATTCTTCTTTGACATAAAAAAGCCCTTTAATTATCATCTTCCACGAGAAGTTTTTATATCTTATTTTTAACTCGTTTTTTAATTATTTATAAGCGGAATAGAGAGAATAACGTTAATGTAAGAGCTATATATGATACTGCATGTAAATTGCGAACTTTTTTTCTCAAAGAGTAAAAATAGGTGAAAATATATGAATGATAAATTTCGAATTAGTATGACTTTACATGGTGAAATAGATACAGTTTCTGTATTTGGAGATATATTGTTTTCAGATGGGGAAAATACTATAATTGAAAACGATACATTTGTTGATTCGTGGTTAGCAGCCTTTATAGAAAATATTGATAAAATAAAAAAACATGATCAAATTGAAATTGATGTTATTGATGAACCGGATCTTGTGAAAATAAAATCTGTTAATCGTGAATTGAAATTTATTTATAAGAAAAATGAATTAACAATTAATAGCATTGATGAGTTTATTTTTCAATTAAAAGAGGCTTCAAAAAAAATAATGTCTTTTTATGACATAAATCAAGATTTCGGAAAGAATGTTCAATTAAAAATAATCAGAGATTTTTCAATTAATTAATTTGCTATTAATCCCGCAGTTTTTAGCCATGAAAAAGTCATAGCTAAGACAAATTGGAGAGACCAAATATCTTGGTATATAAATGAAACCAAATAACTAAGAAGCTCTCTATGTTAATAAAAAAAGAGAAGATAGAAGACCTTTGATTTCTGGAAGTAGAGTCCAAAGATGAAGAACTGAGATCGATAGTGATGGAAGACGAAGATAAGCCGAAAAAGAATATATTGAAAATGTTAAGATGGTCGGGAAACTGAAACTTGATGTATTACGCGTTAATAATAATTGATATTTTATGAATAATAAGAGAAATAAACCGAATCGAGTTATTGAAATACTTGCTTTAATGAATGCTTTTCTTGGATTGTCTTTTTTTATAACAGAAAGAGGCGGAGGCCGGTATCATTCTTATATCATTGGTGCTGATGCTGTAGTTGCCGGTATTTTTTTAATTGTTGGATCATTAGTTTATTTGATTATATATATCTATTATAATTATAAATACTATAGGAAGGAAAGAATAAGTATTTATAAGAAAATCACAATGTTCCATTGTTTAGAATATATAATTGTTTTAGGAATATCAGCTTCTTTATCTAGTTCACATGGTAAGGAGAGATTTGCAACAATAATTCTTTTGATTGTTTTGTTAATTATAATTTTTAGAGAAGATATTAAATTGCTTAAGGAGAGTGAAACGAATGAATGATTATCTTAACAAGAGACTGGCGAATATGACTGATGATGAACTAATTAAAGAATTATCCTTTGGATCTGAATCTTTTCAGGAAGGAGTGTTCGAGCTACACGAAAGCGAAGCATCAAGAAGAGGAATAACAGGCAATATAATGCATGAGAAAGTAATTCAGAAAAAAAATGACATTATCCAAACGAAAGGTGATAAATTATTTAATCTTGGTTTGGTGCTATTATTTCTCATCGGATTATTGTGGATTCCAACTTTTATGATTGGAATTCATCTTAATAAAAAAGATAAAGAAAAAAATTATGTTTATGATGAAAGGATAAGAAGAAAGTCTAAGATATTATTAATTATCCCTGCGATTCTTTGGTTTATTATGCTCATTTTAATAATGTTTAGTGTTCTTCTTAGTCTAATTTCTTAAGGTGAAGAATTCTAATAGTTCCATCTTTCGTTAGCGGTGCCAGAATCAGTTCGAAATCAAACTGAGTGTCCAAATATCTGGACACTCAGATGAGATAGAAGAATCAGGAGCTCTCTATGTTAATAAAAAAAGAAAAGATAGAAGACCTTGAATTTATGGATTTAGAGCCTGAAGAGAAGAGAGTTGAATGGCACCTTGAAATATTTTTATTGAATCTGATTTTTATAAAAGCTCAGCTGTATTCCTGACAGCTGCATAAATAGAAGAAAGAGAGAACAAGTGATTCACATACCCATCCAATGATTATAATGGGAAATATAAAGGAGAATGAGTTTTATGAAAGCAAATCGAATATTACTGATTATTTTCTTGTTGAGCCATGTGATGATATTTTCAAGTAATTCTCAGAATGATGCTGAATTGTTTTTAAATAAAGACAAGCTTGAAAAATTAGATAGGGTGCCTGATGAAAGTTTATCAATGGCGCAAGAAGTGATCTATATTGAAAGCATGGAAAAAAAAGGAATTAAGCTTTCAATGGAAGATATATTGTCAACAAGAGAGGAGAGATATGTTTATGTTTATAAAAAAACTGAAGTTTTAAAAAAAACAAAGAAAGGAAGAATTGTCAGAGAAGTTGAATACTATGAAAGTGGAAATATAAAGCGTTATTCGGTCGAACATATAATTCGAGTTAATAATAACAAAAGAAGTTATGATGAGACAGTGAAAATGTATTCAATGAGCTATATTGATGATGCTGAACATCAAATTGAAAAAAGATATTTTTCGACTGATACAGAAGGGACACATTCATATTATTCTGTGGAATATATAGATGGTAATATTGTTAAATCCGAATTTTATTCGAAAGATATGTCAATAGTAAACTTCTTCAAAGATGGTAAAATTGAGAAAGTTAATATATCGGGTTTTAATTTAGAAAATCCCATTAGTAGTTTTATTGATAATTAATTTGTACAATGACAGTTTTCATCTGATACGTAATTTTATATGTTGAAAATATATTTGCTGAAATTCTGAAATAGTACTAGTATGTTGTGACATTGGATAATTATAAAATGAACAAAATTTCGCCGATATCACTGAAGTCAAGTTCGTAGCAGCTGCGGGATTTATAGATTAAATTTATAAAATAGTTTTGAAACAGGAGAGTCTAAAACCGGCCTTACATAGATTGAACATAGTAAAGATAAAAGTCCGGAAGAAATTCGAAAAGTCTATATAACAACAATATTTTCAAAGGATTTAAAATGATGAAAAAAATAATAACATTCTGTTTAATTATGTTTGTGCTGTTTGGAAATAGTATCGGAGCAACAGAAGAAAAATTAGATGAAATAATCAAGGCTAAGCATAATACGATTTTAGATAAATTATTCGATGAAATTGTAGCAGTTGAAAATAAAAGAAATAAAATAAGTTTGAAGGAATGTGAACAATTAGTATATAATTATGCCGTTAATTTAATAGTTAATACTGAAAACAGGATGCCCCTTCCAAAAATTTCTGATGATATGAAGATAGCTTTACGGGAATTAAGAAAGAATAAAAGTCAAGTATTGGAAGTGTCATTGGTTATAATTCTTTTGAAAATATACTATAACCATCTTATAACTTGTAATCAAAGTTATGATTTGCGGAATAATCCGGACTTTTATGGCATTAATCCTATTCTCGAACCTATTGTATACGAATTCAATAATATTGCTAAATATTGGAATCCTGATGGTTATATCGAATATATATCATCTGAAAAAATAATGGATTATGTCAAAAACAATAAAAGACTATTATCGAATAAGATTATTAAGGAGTATTATGAAAAAATATTAAACAATGAATCAGAATTTTTACGTAAAGAAGTGTGGTAGTCGTGCCGGAATAAATGCAAAATCAAACTGAGGTGTCCTGATTTGGTGTTTTTAATTTATGAGCAGAAACGGTAACATTAGTCGTGGAATACGTTGTTGATTTTGTTGTAAACATTTTGGATTAAGGATTGTTGCATGAACCAAAGAATTAAATATAATTTAGTCACTATAATATGCCCGATATTGATGGTATTGTTTTCCGAGTTGTCATTTGAAGTAAGTGAAAAATTTATACCCATGATTTACGTTATTCTTATTGTATGTATTTTTATAAGACACATGATAAAATGCCCAAACTGTAATTATAAGACAGGAAAAGGATTGTTTAAATTAGGTAATTTTTCTATAATATGGTGGAAAGTATTTGCTCCAAAGAAATGTATTCGTTGCGGCTATGATTATAACGCAAACACTAAGATAGAATGCTGTAAAAGTGGAAGTTTTAAGATTCCAAAATGCGCGAAATATAATACAGTTTTAGGTATATTTATTTCCAGTTTCTCTTTTGTAGGAATTTTAATTTCTTTTCTTGGTTCAAAATTCTCGGATAATATTATGAGAATCAATATGATATGGATTAAATATATGCCGTTTCTTTTTTTTATAGGTTTGATGTTTTCCATAATGGGATATGTTTTAAAAAATACTAAGAAAACATTGCTGAGTATATTTATTTCTATCGCATTGATTTTTAATTCTATGACTCTAACTTTCTGGTTTATACTGTATGCACTTGATTCAAGAAATACTTTTATTGAAATTATAAACGGAATGAGTATGCTGAAAATTCCTATTAAATCAGAATACGTGTTTATAGTTGTTGTGATAATAATGGCTGTATTTATTGTGATTCCATTTATTTATAATATGTTAAATATATTTAATCAAATCCGCGAAGCGGCGAATAGATGAATGACAGCTTTGCGCGTTAGCGATCGAAGCGGTATCCTTTTGCGGAGCAAAAGATATAAGCGGAGAGCGCGGCGCAAGTATGAGAACAAAAGATGAATGGAATTTTGAATCAATCTGTGTTAAAATTTCTTTCTGAACAAAAGACGAGCGCAACGGAGAAAGAAATCCATAATCTTGGAATGTTAATAAGATAAAAGTGATTCAATTTGTCAGTGGAGTTTAAAAAAGATAAATCTGACTATGAGAAACATAATGCGGTTGTAGTAAGCGTAATTTAATATTTTATACCAAATAATCCAAGCTGGTAAGGTAGAATAAAATGAAAATAATTATTTTTCTAATTTGTTTAAATCCTATTTTCGGGAGTACTTATTTGTTGGCTCAAAATGTGTTTTCTCAAGATTATATAAAAGAGGTTAAAGCAAATGGTCAGCTTTTATTTTTGAAAGAATTAGATAGATATAATTTAAACGACCAAACAAAGATTTTAAGTCATGCTGTTAATCTTAAAAATCAGATATCTCTTCAAGACGGTTATTATGCAGTTATATCCGGTGAAATTGAGCCTATAATAAATCATATATTACTGATTATAGACGGAAAAGTATGGCTGGATTATAAGTATAGTTACTCAGAGAAAAATCGGAAAAAGATTATTGGAATTTCAATAGAATGTGCTAATAGATTACATGCAGCAATTTCAATTTTAGATAATAATGATTATGATATAGCATATTACTGTTTTACCGGATCTAATATTGTTAGAGAAATATTTTATTCTAAAACACAAAATAATCTGACAAAAATAATTGGTTATCGTATGCCGAATCTTAAAAATATTTCATACGAAATTACAATGCAATACGGATTCTATAAACAGGCAATATATTATAATGACAATTATCAAATAATTGGAGATTGGGGCGATACATCAATATCTCCTTTGCCGAACGATTTTTTTATAAATTTAAGTGGATGGTTTTCTAACCCGAATTTTGTTGAAAAATATATAATAACTAAATTCTATCCTATTAAAAGTAATATTTTTCTTCCTGAAGAAATTAAAATATATAAGGAAGGACGAACGGCATATACGGTACATTGTGAATATGATGAAGTTATTCGTGAGAATTTGCCAATAATAAAAAAAATGACTATTAGCTCTGTTGATAGTCTTAAGAGAATCATATTTAATAAAGTAGGGAAATATGACACATATGATGTTTTTTTCTTAGAAATGGAGAAAACGCAGAAAATTAAAGAGATTGCTGATATAAGTTATGATGAAATTAGGACAAGTATATTGAAGCATCTTGAAAAATAATATGCTATGTCAGAGCCAGAATCAAAGCAAAATCAAACTGTGGAGTCCAAATATGCGGGCACGGTGATGAGATAGAATAGGCGTAGGTATGTTCGTTGTCAGTGCTTCTTTTACGATTTTAAACTTTTCTTCTGTAGCGTAATTCTTCTTTAACATAGAAAGCCATTTAATTATTATATTCTAAAAGAAGTTTTTATATCTTCTTTTAGAACTCATTTTGTCCAATTTTTTAAAAGCGGAACAACTGTTTATTCAAGATGATAAAAATCTTCTTGATGGTATAAAAAGAGAAATGGAAGATAAGTACAGGTCTTGGTCTGCTGCTCAAAAAGCATATTCTGAGGAGTGAAGTAATGGAAATATTATATCTGTTCCTAATTTTTACTTTTCTTGTATTGCCTACTACTTTTCTAAGAAGAATTACAGCAGATGGCGAATTGAAAAAGTCTTTATTGTTTATTAAATGGTTTGCTATAGTAGGTTATATTATTTTGATATTATATTCTATTTATACTTGCAATAGTCCAAGTGTACCAGTTGAAGATAATATAAAATTTATAGAATAATTAAAAAATGAGGGTAAATGAAAATACAAAAGATGATCCTACTTGTAGCAATTATTGTTAACTTTTCCTTTTGTGGGAAAGATCCTAATTTGATATTGATTGAAGGTGCTGCATCTGGTAAAATTAAACTAATTGATAAGGCGTTGAAAAATGGTGCAAATGTTAATTATAAATATTATTCGGAAGATATAAAAGGAAGAATAAGTCAGAATGGTTATTCTGCAGCATTTTATGCTGTCAGAAATAAGCATCCTGAATGCTTGAAATATCTAATTTCACAAGATGATTCTTCTTTTATTGATGAATCTAAATATGGAATAGATTTATTTGAAGTTGCGATTAACAACAATGGCGTTGATACCTGTAGAATTTTAATAGAAAATGGTTTTAATGTAAATAAGCATTATGATAAGATTCACGGAATAACACCTCTTCATTCTGCTATTATAAAAAATGATTATAAAATAGTTAAATTATTGATAGAAAATGGTTCGAATATTTATGCACAAACAAATGAAGGATTTGAAGTAACTATAAAGACAAATGATAATATGTCTAAGGAAGTATTTTGTCACATGGGCATTACTCCGTTGGAAATGGCTAAAGCACTAGGATATAAAAATATTGTTGAATTATTAAATTGATCAAATTGGTTAATAGATAAAATAATCAGGAACTCGCTATGTTAATAAAAAAAGAGAAGATAGAAGACCTTTGATTTCTTGAAGTAGAGCCCGAAGATGAAGATCTGAGAGCAATAGTGATGTAAGACGAAGATGATGCAAAGAAGAATGCCGAAGAAAAATATAATAAAAAAGTTAAGAGGGTCGGTAAATGTTATGCTTATAAAAAAGTATATAAAAATAACCGTAATAAATAATGTGATGATATTTATATATATGTTACTTTTTAGCGTTGAATCACCGGCCATTGTAAATAACAGTATATTGGAAAAAGATAATTTGGCAATTCAACTTGTGAATTCTATTTGCAATGGTCGATATGATGATGCGAAACAACTTATAAGCAAAGGTGCAAATATCAATTATCAGGATGAGAAATATGGGTTTAGTCCTTTGTTATATGCAATAAGGGGAGAAAATCTTCAATACGACCGCTTAATGGCAGGAGAACATATTGATTTTGCTATATATTTAATTAATCAAAAAGCTAATATCTCTTTAGTTAACAAATATGGTTATTCAGCCGTTCATTACGCAGCGGGATGTCTTTTTTTAAAAAATGCAATGGATTATAATTATAATGAAAGTAAATTTTATACTCCATATTATGATTCAAAGTACGGGATGCCTCAGAATAATAAAGTATTAGATGAAAAATATTTACATTTATTAAAAATACTCCAAGAGAAAAACGCAAACTTTAACTGCAAAAATAATGTTGGAGTGTTGCCTCTTCATATTGCTGCTCTTTCCGGATCATATGAAGTATTTAAATATGTCGCAAGTCATACACTTGAGTTGAATTCTTCTATCAAAAATGGATCTAACGCTTTGATGATTGCTGTTGAATATCAATCAAAAGATACATATTCTGAAAATATGAAAATGATAAAATTTCTTTTAGAAAGAGGAGTTGATGTTAATGGCAAAATCTCTAATTTCTATTATGAAACTACATATTATTTAAACGAGGCTATTCGTTTAGGTTATCCTGAAACTGTTGAGTTGCTTTTAAAGAAAGGGTCAAATCCAAATTGTCAGAGAATATCGTACCCGCAGGGAAGTTCGGATGAAGTATATAGTGATGTTCCATTAAATAGTATTGCTGGAGTGAATGTTCCAGATAAAATAAAAATAGCTGAATTACTTCTTCGTTATAAGGCAAATATTAACTATGTTGATTCATTCGGCTGGAATGCTTTGGATTATGCGATTGTAAATAATGATTATGAATATGTTAAATATTTATTGAAAAATGGAATTGATATAAAATCAAAAACAGTTGTTGGTCAAAAAAAATACGGGATTTCCGAAGGTAATCTGTCAGCGCTGGAATTAGCTGCGAATGTTTTAGAAATGTTGCTGCAAAAAAAGATTGATCTTGATATTGAATATAAAATGACGGTTTTGGGAAATGTTGATAATATTAAGTCAAAGATATCAATCCAGGAATACAATAATTTAAAAGAATACTTTGATGCAAAAGGATATTGCCGTGATGTCGAAGAAATAAAGGATGAAATAGATAGTGTAGAAAGAAATATTATAAATGCGAAAAAAATACATATAATATTAGAGACAAAAAAATAATCAAATGAAGATGATTTATCATGGTAGCTGTTTTAAATGGTAAGTTCGAAATACAGATATGTCGCAACTGGAATATTTCTTTTTATCTTATTGACATTTGTTTTAATTAGAATAAATGAGAAGGAGTTTTATGCAAAATAAGAATAAAAAAAATCTTTTTAAAAACATGTTAATTGCAGGAATAATAATTAGCATGCTCGATATATTTATGGATATAATCAAATATTCAAAAATCTATTATATTGCAGAGGATAAGTCTCTTATTATGAATACCTTTATTGAGATGTTCAATATGTTTATTCTAATAATGCTTCTTAAATATTATTTTAACAGCTGTAAATTTATAAAATTACTATGGGCAAATATATTATATTCGCCCATAGTAATTGCTTTTATGATAATTTTGAGAAAATATTCACTGAAAATAGATATTGATTTATTTATGATTTTGTATTATTTGAGTTTTGTAATGATAGGAATAATGACACTGATGCAAATTATAATATATATTTATATGACTAAAAAAGATAAAATATTTGTATTTCCTCTTATTTGTTTAGTTGTAAGTATTTGTTTGTATTTTGCGCCGATTCCAAAAATTAAAGAAATAGAATTAATTGTTTATATTATATCATCTGTATTATCAGTTCTAATATATTTGAAATACTTAGTTATAAGTAAAGATGTTTCTTTGAAATCAAATCCGCGAAGCGGCGAATAGATGAATGACAGCTTTGCGCGTTAGCGATC
>ERZ795031.3869-NODE-3869-length-13060-cov-6.756094_pt1 | contig 13060 bp, 8 predicted proteins | sample MGYA00375123_ERZ795031 | MGnify/ENA primary metagenome ERZ795031 (study PRJEB30166, sample SAMN05720159) | activated sludge metagenome | isolation source: anaerobic digester from wastewater treatment plant | place: USA | collected 2015-04-21 ... | reverse complement strand
CCAGCGCGTCCAGCGCCGCCAAGAAAGCGCCGCCGCGCGGATAGGCGTCCCCGAAGGTCTCCGCAAGGTCCCCGACGGCGGCGCGCAGGGCGGCGCGCTCCGAAGCCTGGTCCGCCGCGCCCGAGGCGCACGCGCACAGGAGCGCGAGGCAGCAGAGGGCCATCGCGCCCCCCGTCCCCCTCCTGCCTGTGGCGTGTCTTCGGCTCATGTCGTCGCGGATGTCCTAGTGGTTGGCGGCCAGTGTGGCGTCTTTGGGCGGGCGCACCAGCACGCGGAAGCCCACGTCATACACGGGCTGCCAGGGCTCGTAGGCCAGGCGCGAACCTGCCTGGGCGCGCTTGGGCCGGTCGAACCACGACCCGCCGCGCGCCACGCGCCGGCCTTCGGCGGCGGGGTCGTTGCGACCGTCGTCCGCCGCGTAGGGGTAGGGCTTGTAGAGGGACAGGGTCCATTCGGCCACGTTGCCGTGCATGTCGTGGAGCCCCCAGGGGTTCGGCTGGTACAGCCGGACGGGGGACACGATCCGCTGGCCGTCGTTGAAGCGCGGGTCCTTCGGCAGGAAATCCTCGAAGCGGCTCGGCTTGGGGATGGGCTGGGGATTGACGCCCGACACGGCCAGCAGGCGGATGGAGTGGTCCGCCAGATTGGCGAAGGGCGCGAAGTCCGTGTCAAGGTCGCCGTACCAGAAGGGTTTCGCCGATCCGGCGCGGCAGGCCCATTCCCACTCGGCCTCCGTGGGCAGGGTGCATTCCATCCCCGTCTGTTCGGACAGCCACGCGCAAAATTCCAGGGCGCGCGACCAAGGGACGCGGATGACCGGGTTTTCCGGCGCCTGCGCCGGGTAGCCGGGCGTGGTGTGGTCTTTGTGCTGCTGGTCAATGAACCCGCTGTTGTGGGACGGGTCGAAGCGGGCGTACTGGGCGTTGGTGACCTCGGTCACGCCCATGTAGAAGGGGGCGTCCACGGCGGCCTCGGCCTGGGGGGTCTCATCGGGGAATCCCTCGGGCGCGCCCATGACGAAGCGGCCCGCGGGCACGAGGGCGAGTTCCAGGGCGACACCGTCCCCCAGGTCCACGGTGCGGCGGGCCTCCGCGCCGGCTTCGGCCTGGCGGGCGGCGGCGTCTTTCGCATCAAAGGGCCAACCCTTGGCCTTGACGGCCTTCTGCTTCGCGGGCTTCTCCTTCGGCGGCGCCTGAAACTCCCGGGATCCCAAATCGAGTTCGGGGATCACCTCGGGGTCCTCGGGACGGCCGGCATATTTCGTCCGCATTTCCAGCCGGCGCTGGTGGAAGTTCTCGGGAATCTTGGTGTGCTCGGACCAGGTGCCGTGGTCGGGCACGTTAAGGTCTATCCAGGTATACAGGCGTTCCATGTCCTCCGGGGGCACTTTCACCCCGTGGTGGCCCTTCTCCAGCATCTGGATGAGCTGGCTGGTGTTGGCGCCGAAGTCCATCGGGGGCAGCACATGATAGTCGCTCTCCGGCCCGGGACGGCGTACATAGGGATGCAGGGCGATGTAGGAGGGGGTGAACCCGCTCCAGCCCCGCTTGTCGTTCGCGGCCAGATTCGGCTTGGCGGGGTTCTTCTCGACCGCCGCGTCGTCGTGGCAGCCGACACAGTGGCGGTCGAGCACGGGCTGCACGTCGCGCTTGAAGCTGAAGCCGCGGGCGGGTCCGTTCCACGGCGTGATGTCCATGGGCGCCTGCTGCACGGCGAGGGTGGGCGCGGCGGGCGGGGTCTCGTTCTGCTTCTCGTGGCAGCCGATGCAGGAGACGGCCTCGCCGGGCATGCCGACAAACCAGCTGCGCATAAGCTGCACGGCGCGCCCCTGCGCGTCGAGAGGCTGGAGGGCCACGGGAATGTTGGCGGGGATCTTGAAATAGCAGGATCCGTCCTCAAGCACGGGCACGGTGCCGAGGATGCGGTGGACGTCCCACGGCCCCTCGATGCCGATGTTGATGTGGCCGCCCATCTTGGGGTAGCCGTAGTAGATCTCAAACACGCGCAGGCTCTTGACCACGCCGCGCGGCACGCCGCGCAGTCCCTCGCCCCGGTAGATGTCGGCGATGTAGACCGTGGCCTTGTCGGTGTCCGGCTTCACGCGGTCGGGCACGACGGGGGGGCGCTCAACCCCGCGGAGGGGCACCGGCTCCAGCAGGGCCTGGCCCGGAAGTTCCTTGATGAGCACCAGATTGTCGTAGATGTCCGCCAGATAGAGGCCCCAGGGGGTTTCCGGCGAGGGCTTGCAGGAGACCAGGAAGTATTTCCCGCTGAGGGGGTAGGGATGCAGGAACTTCGGCCACGAGTTGTCCACCAGCTGGTCCACAATGACCGGCTCGACGGGCTGCCCGAACCCGGGGATGCGCTGGATGACGCCGTTGCCCTCCTTGCGCCCCTGGGCTGGGTCGAAGAGCACCAGCTCGCCCATGCGGGCGACGCCGTGGTGCCCGGTGACGATGGCCACGACCTGGGTGGGGTGGCCCGGAATGGGGCGGGCATAGAAAATGGAGTTGGGCCAGTAGGAGTTGCTGCCGTAGTACTCCGCCTGGTTGGTGCCGTCGGGGTTCATGCTGAACAGGATGCGGCTGAAGTAGTGGGGCGTGTCGGAGTACTCCCAGCGGGAGTAGAGCACGCGCCCGTTGGCGAGCATGGTGGGGCACCAGTTGTGGTCCTGGTCGAAGCTGAGCTGGCGCATGTTGCCGCCGTCGGCGTCCATGCGGAAGAGGTTGGCCACCGTGTCGCTGCCGCCGACGCAGGGAACCCCGTGGAAGACGCCGGTGGACCCAAAGACAATCTGGCCGTTTGGCAGGTAGCAGGGGTCATAATTGTCCACGTCGGGATACTCGCCGGAGGTGACCTGGCGCAGCCCGGAGCCGTCGGCGTTGATCTCCCAGATCTGCCAGCGGTTGTGGCTTCCGATCATGGAGAAGAGCATCTTGCCGCCGTCAAAGTGGAGGTCCACATCGGCGACCATGACGTCCTTCTCGGGCTTGTAGAGGGTGGTCAGCGCGCCGTCGGGGTTCACCGGGGACAGCACGGCGATCTCGTTGTCGAAACCCGCGCGGGGAAGGGAGCAGTTGCCCTGCCAGTTCTGGGGGAGCCCCATGCTGCCTTCGGCGCGGCGCACAAGGAGGAGGCGGTCGAAATCCAGCAGCGGGTTGGCCAGGAGCGCCTCGCGCTGCAGGGCCGTGAGCTCGTCGGCGGCGGCCTTGAGATCGTCGCCCTGCGCCGCGGCGATGCGCTTGTCCAGCGCGTCCAGCCGCTGGAGGAACTCCGGCGCCTTGGCGTACTGCGCGGGAAAGGCCGCCGCGAGGTCCTCCACGGCGCGGCGCAGGGCGGCGGCGCGGTGCTGCGGGGCGGCCCACCAGGCCTCCTCTGCGGACGCGGGCGCCGGGGACACGGCCGCGCATCCGGCGAACATGGCCAAACACAGCAGGACAGACAATGAATACCGCGCGCTCATCTCATTACTCCGGTTATGTCCCGAACACCCGTTCCCGGCCAATGCCGGGAACGGGTGCCCAAAAACCAAGCCCCTGGGGGCGGAGGATCACAGTTTGACGTTGGGCAGGGTGAAGCGCAGGCCGTCGCCGTCGTGGAAGGTGGCGTACTCGGTGACGATGGCGCCCTCGGGGGCCTGCATCCAGTGCCACTGCTCGGGGCCGGCGAGTTCGGCGGTCTCGCCGGGCATCAGCTTCTGCTCGGTGCGGGCGACGGCGTCCTTGCGGTGGGACGGCGGGATGCGCTCGTCCACGCCCGGCGTGGGCGTGCCCTCGCCGTAGGTGTATATCCAGCCGTAACGCGGCTGCCAGCCTTCCATTTTCGCGGCGCCCTTCGCGGTCTTCACGTGCTTGTGCTCGGGGATCATCTGGCCGGGCAGGAGGAATATCTCATGCCCGAAATAGCTGTCCTTCTCGTTGTTCAGCCAGAAAATGCCGCCCATGCCGACTTCGGCGAAGTTGCCGAGACCGAAATCGGCGACCCAAAAGTCGGCCGAACGGAGCCGGTCGCAGATGGGATAGCCGTAGGCCTCGAACATCTCGTAGTAGGCCTGCTTCGCCTTTTCCTGGTCGAAGGTGCCGTCGGCCTTGTAGAAATACTCGTTGGGATACTTCTTGATCTTCACAGCCTTTTTCTCCTCCGCGCCCGCGGAACCCAGGACGGTGGCGACGGCCACAGTGACCGCCGCGGCCAGCAGGCCCGCCAGCGCGATGTTCTTGGTGCCCTTCATGACGCGATCTCCTTGGTTGTCGCCGCCCGCGCGGCGGATCACTTGCCCTTCAGGTCGTTGTAGAGTTCAAAGGCCCGCTCGGGGGCCGCCAGCTCGTGGACAACCGCGCCCACGGCCTGGGCCATGGCGACGGGGTTGTCGGCCGCGAAGATGTTGCGGCCCATGTCCACGCCCATGGCGCCCTGGTCTATGGCCTTGTAGGCCATCTTGAGGGCGTCGAGCTCGGGGAGCTTCTTGCCGCCCGCGATGACCACGGGCACGGGGCACCCGGCGACGACCTCCTCGAACCCGGGCTCGCAGTAGTAGGTCTTCACGAAGTGGACGCCCAGCTCGGCGATGACGCGGCAGGCCAGGCCGAGGTAGCGCGCGTCGCGGACCATCTCCTTGCCCACGGCGGTGACGCCGAGGGTGGGCAGGCCGTAGCGGTTGCCCTCGTTGATGAGGTAGGACAGGTTGTCCAGCGTCTCGCGCTCGAACTCCGCGCCGATGCAGGCCTGCGCGGTGACGGCGGCGGCATTGAGGGCCAGGGCCTCCTCCACCGTCACACCGATGACCTCGTTGCTCAGCTCGCGCAGGACCGTCGCACCGGTGCTGCACCGCATGACGACGGGCTTGCGCACCTCCGGGGAGATGCAGGTGCGCAGGCCGCCCCGCGTGCACATGAGGCAGTCCACATGGGGGATGAGGGGCGGCACGACCAGGTCGAGGCGCTCCAGCCCCGTGGTGGGGCCCATGATGTACCCGTGGTCGAAGGCGAGCATGACCGTGCGGCCCGACTTCGGGTTGAAAATCTGGGAGAGGCGGTTCTTCACGCCCCAGTAGAGGTGGGCGGACCCCTTCAGGAAGAAGCCAGGCGTCTCCATGGGAACGCCGATCCCGTAGTCTTTCCGCTCCGCACCGGCCGATTTTTCCGCATCAGGCATGTTGTTCCGCTCCTTTGTGAAATCCCTTGAAAATGAGGGACACCGAGGTGGCCCCCGGGTCCTGGGTTCCTATGCTCTGCTCTTTGATGTTGCGGGCGCGCCCGAAACGCGCCTGCAGGGCCGAGGTGGCCTCGGCGCCCGCGCGGGCGGCCGCAGCGGCGAGGCGCAGCATCTCGGCCGCCTCCGCGCCGCCCTCCGCCGCCGCGCACAGCGCCTCAACGGCGGGCACCAGCGCGTCTATCATCGTCTTGTCGCCGGGCTGCGCCTTGGTCTGGGCGCGCACGGAGGCCAGGCCGGACCGGAACACCGCGGCCAGCAGCGCCGGGTCGAGCCCCTCCTCCTCGCCGAGGGCGTCGGACATGCCCATGAAGAGCATGCCGAACAGCGGCCCCGTGGACCCGCCGTCCGCGCCGAGCACCGCCCAGCCGACGTCGTGCAGCAGGGCCTTCAGCCCGCCGCCCGCCGCGCCGACGGCCTTTTCGACCGCGCCCATGGCGCGGACCATGGTGGTGCCGTGGTCGCCGTCGCCGCCGACGGAGTCCAGGCGCCCCAGCAGCTCGTGGTTCTCCCGGATCTCGGACACCGCCCCGCGGAGCATGTCCGCCATGATTTCAACCGTGATGCGCTCCGCCACGGCCGCCTCCTACCGCGCCGTCCACACGGGGGAGTCGCAGGGGGCGTCCCAGAGGGCCTTCAGCTCGCCGTCGAGGCGGCCGACGCACATCTGGAACCCGCCCATCTCCTGCACCGTGAGGAACTCGCCGACCAACGACCGGGCGAGGGTCATGCCCCTGGCCTCGAGCACCTGGCCGACCCGTCGGAGCACGAGGTACAGCTCCATGAGCGTGGTCGCGCCGGTGCCGTTGAGCATCACGAACAGCTCGTCGCCGGGCTGCGCCTGGATGTCGGCCAGCAGCGTCTCCAGCATGATCTCCGCCGTGGCGTCGGCTGTCTTGAGGGGCTGGGTGCCGCCGCCGGCCTCGCCGTGCTGGCCCATGCCCACGACCATCATGCCGTCGGGGATCTCCGCGATGACGTCGCCCGTGCTGGGATGGGTCGCGCCGGAAAGGGCCACGGCCAGCGTGGCCATGTTGGCCTCCATGCGCTCGGCAAGGGCGGCGCACTCCTCCAGGGGGCGGCCCTGCTCGGCGGCCGCGCCGGCGATCTTGATGACGGGCAGGCAGCCGGCCAGCCCGCGGCGCTCTTCAGGGTTCTCGCGGGGGCCGCCGGAGATGTCCTCGTGCGTGAGGACCTGGCGGACCGTGATGCCCTCGCGCTTGGCCATGTCCATGGCGAGCTTGGCGGACATGACGTCGCCCGCGTGGTTCAGCACGATGAACAGGATGCCCGCCTCGCGGTTGGCGGCGCGCAGAGCCTCCACCACTCGGGGCGGCCCGGGGGCGGCGAAAATCTCGCCGGGCACGCTGATGTCGAGCATGCCCTCGCCCACATAGCCGCTGAGGGCGGGCTCGTGGCCGCTGCCGCCGAGGGTCACCACCGCGACCTTGTCAAGGGGCTTGGGCGTCCGGCGGACCACCAGATTGTTCCCCGCCAGAGCGACCTTGCCGGCATTGGCGAGGACGAACCCCTCCAGCAGCTCCTGCACCAGGTTCGCGGGGTCGTTGATCAGCTTCTTCATGGCCATTGGTTGAACCTTTCTCCCTGTAAGACCAGCGAATTGCCGGTTTGGTGTCCCCTTACTTCCGCTTTTCCATCACCTCGATCACCGCCTCGCCGTCCTTGATGAACGCGCAGCGCAGCTCGTCGGTCGCGTCGAAGGGCGGCAGGATGACCTCGCAGCCCACGAGCGCCTCGTCCAGCGAGTCCACGAGGAACGCCGCGTGGGGGCCGTTGACAATCTCCGGGGGCATGGGCGTGTCCGCCTCAAACCGGAGAAACTCCACATGGAAGGGGTGCTTCTCGGGGTCGCTCACATAGACCTTCGCCCCCTCGATGTAGTTTTCGTGGTCATGCTTCGAGGAAGTGGGCACGCCAAAGTGGTGGAATTGCGCTGCTGCCATGTCACCGTCTCCTTGTGATGTGTTCAGAGGAACGCCAAAAAGGGAACTTTCCGCCCCGCCGGGGGGCGCACAGCATTATAGAGACCGGCCCCGCCAAAATCTAGCCGCCGCCGTCCTGTGGGCAGGGCGGGAAAAGCGGGTCCCAGGCCGGATGAGGGGGGCGTCACTCCCCCCGTTTGGCGCGCCTGGAGGACGGCTTGGAAAGGGGCGCGGTGTATGCCTCGTAGAGGGCAAACAGGTAGGCCATGCGGTCCACGTCGTTGGAAAACGGCTGGGACCGGTAGCACCGGTCCACCGCGCGGTCCAGTTTGGTGTGGGCCTTGTGGAGGTCGCCCGGCATGGCGTGGGGGTCGTACAGGTCGGCCAGGGAGGCGTTCGGATACTGCTTGCGGACCTCCAGAACGTCCTTTGCCGCCGCCTCCACAGCGGCTTTCTGTTTCGGGGAAATGTCCTTCGGCCAGGGAAAATTGTTGTAGACCAACTTTCCGGAGTAACGGTATCTAGATTCAAGCCTTCCCGCCACATGACGCATCCAGGACATGTGCATCGTGGAAGTCAGAACGCCAAAATGGAACATCACCGCCTTCTGGACGATCAGACAGGCATCACCAACCAATGTTCTGGGAGTCAAAAAGGCCATGGGCACATAACGTCGCCGTTCGGAGGATACCTTTGGCACGACCAGAAACTTGCCCTTTGGCATGTTTTCCACATGAAACCGCGTCGGCCTCTCGGCCAGCAGATTTGTCGGCTTGCTTTTGCTTGCAAGCCGGAAAGCGCGGACAGCCTGCACCCGCTCCATGACCAGCGGCATGCGCCGAAGCTGTTCCGGCGGGCAGTCCCCCAGCCACAGGCACCAGCGCATGTAGCCGTTAATGAACTCATCGGCGCCCACCCACGGACGGAAGAACGGCTTCGCGGCGGGCTCCAGCCGCAGGAACTCGGCCTTTTCCTCCGGGGTGAACAGGTAGTTGCCGTCGTCTATGGGCTTGTTGCCGATGCCGATCTCCGGCACGTCGCAGAGGGGTTTGGACCGGTTGACAATCACGGCATTCGGCCCCTCGACAAGATAGGGGCTGATGTTTCGAGCCTTGGTGGCGGTGACCACGTCGTCATGGTAGGAATAGAGCGTGCGTCCGTTGGCGTCGCCATAACCGAACCCGATGATCACGACATGGACATGCGCCTTGCCCCGCGCCTCACTTTCCCAGGGGAAGGTGCGGTGCGCGAAGCGGATGCGAACGCCCCGGCGCAGCAATTCCCCCCAGAGCACCCCCACCTGCTCCCCCTGCGAGATGGAGTTGGTGGACACGAAGGCGGCCCGGATGGGGGTTTCGCGGAGGTAATCCGCCGCCTTGAAATACCACCCAGTCACATAGTCGAGCAGCCCGTAGTTGGGGAGGTCCCTGGCCACGAGGGCCATGTCCTGGCGCTGCTCCGGGGTCTGAAACTTGCCCCCCACAAAGGGGGGATTGCCCAGCACATAGGAACACTCGCCCGGGGGAAGCACCTCCGACCAGTCGCAGCGCAGCGCGTTGGTGATGGCAATATGCGCGCTCCGGCGCAGCGGCAGGCGCACCACATACTCCCCGAAGACCTCCGAAAGCTCCAGGTTCATCTGGTGGTCCATGAGCCACATGGCCACTTCGGCAATCCGGGCGGGCCATTCCATCAGCTCAATGCCGAAGAACTGGTCCACGTCCACAGACGCCATCTGGCGGATGTCCATCTCCTGCTGTCCGCCGCAGAGCGCCTTCAGGGCGCGCAGCTCAAGGCGGCGGAGCTCGCGGTAGGCGATGACCAGGAAGTTTCCGCACCCGCAGGCCGGATCGAGCAGCCGCAGGCTGCGCAGCTTGGCCAGAAAGGCCCGCAGCCGGGCCTTGTTGTCCTTGATGCGCTCCAGCTCGGCGGTCAGGTCGTCCAGGAAAAGGGAGCGCACAATTTTCAGAATGTCGCGCTCGCTGGTGTAGTGGCCGCCCACCTGCCGGCGGTCCGCAGGCTCCATCACGGACTGAAACAGGGACCCGAAAACGGCGGGGGAGATTTTGGACCAGTCGAACCGTGTGGAGGCGAGCAACGCGTCGCGCATGGCGCGGTTGAAGTCGGCAAACCGGAGGTGCTCCGCGAAGAGGGCGCCGTTCACATGCGGGAAGCCCGCCAACGTGTCGTCCAGATGCGCCTGCCTCCCCTCGATGGGCGTGTCCAGCACCTCAAACAGCCGCGCCAGATGCGGCCCGAGGTCGGACCCGTCGGGCTTGGTCCGGTTCTCCAGATACAGGCGGAAGGTTTCGCGCTCGAAAAGCCCCGTGTCCTCCGCGAACAGGCAGAAAAGCACCCGTACCAGGAAGCGCTCCAGATCGTGCCCGCGGTAGCCGCCGTCATAGAGTGTGTCGTGCAGCCGCCCGAGGATTTCCACCGCCTTTAGGTTGATGGGGTCCTGGTCTTCGAATTTGTGCTGTTTGTATCCGGGGATGAACGCGAACAGGTGGATGTTTTTGTGAAAATCGGCGAGGGCGAACTCCTCCCGCGTGAAACGGATGGAGTCGAAGAGCGGAAGGCCCAGTTGCTCGTCCGGCTCCAGATCGTACAGGACAATCTGGGCGAAATCCGAGAGGATGACATAGCGGGGGCACTCCTCCGCCCGCCCCTCACGGGCCAGATCCTGGATGTACCGGAAGGCTTGGGACTCCGCCTTGTCAAGGGAATGCCCCCGGCTTTTGTGCTCCGCAAGGGCCATCTTCGGCCAGAAAAGGTCAATGAACCCGTAGGTGCCCTTGATGCTCCGGACAGGCTCCTCGAAACTGGCGACGGTCCGGCGGCGGATGCCAAAAACGCCAAAAAACTCATCCCAGAAGGTCTTGGCCTCGGCCTCCTCGCGGCGCTCCTCACACCATTCGCGCGAAAAATGAATGGCGTTCTGCCGAATTTCATTCCAACTTATAGGCATGGCGTCGTCCCCCGGGGGTCTCGGAACATATTAGCACAGCGCCCGCCCGGTTTGACCTTTTCCCGGCCGGGGCATACAATGGGGGCAGTCTGAAAACCCGCGCCGCACGGGCGCACAACCAAAGATCAGGAGTGGCTTGTCATGGCGAAGAATACGGTGTATCTGGTGTCGAACGGGGACGCGCGCCCCCCGGCGTGCGTGGCGGGGTGGCCGCTGCAGGAGCAGACGCTGGGCCAGGTGGCGAAGGCGCTGAAAAAGCTGGGGTATTCCACGGTGACCCTTCCGAAGTATGACGCGAAGCGGAAGCACGGGTTCCTGATGAGCCAGCGCGAGGGCACGGCGGCGTTTCGGGGGATGGACCCGGACGCGCCGGTGATCGTGGTGCTGAACATCTGGGCCTTCGCGCACCATGTGGCGGGGCCGCTGCAGACGCACCGGGGTCCGATCCTGCTGCTGGCGAACTTCGACGGGACGTGGCCGGGGCTGGTGGCGCTGCTGAACCATTCGGCGTCGCTGGACCGCCTAAACGTGCGGCATTCGCGGCTGTGGACGGAGTCCTTCACCGCGGACCCGTTCTTCATGGAGAAGCTGAAGGAGTGGTGCGAGAAGGGGAAGGTGGCGCACAGCGCGGCGCACCTGACGGACGGCGCGAAGGTGAGGGTGTCGGCGGCGGCGGAGGCCTTCGGGAAGGACCTGGCGGACACGATCCGGCGGGAGCGGCGGATCATGGGGCAGTTTGACCCCGGCTGCATGGGCATGCTGAACGCGGTGATGGACCCGGCGAAGCTGGGCGCGGCGGGCATGCCGATCGAGTACCTGAACCAGAGCGACCTGATGGCGGAAATGGCGCTGGTCAGCGACGAGGAGGCCCAGAAGTGCCTGGACTTCCTGCTGCGCAAGGGCGCGAACTTCCACTGGGGCCCGAACAAGTTCACGGAGCTGACGTACGACCAGGTGCTCTCGCAGATGAAGATGTACGTGGCGGCGTGCCGCTTTGTGGAGCGCTACGGCCTGAGCAGCGTGGGCATCCCCTACCAGCTCGGGCTGGCGCGCTGCGTGCCCGCCTCGGACCTGGTGGAGGGCATGCTGAACAACGCGGACCGTCCGGCGGTGAAGGGGCCGGAGTCCGGAAAGCCTGTCCACGCCGGGAAGCCGATCCCCCACTTCAACGAGGGCGACATCGGCGCGGGCGTGCCGCAGCTGCTGATGCACGAGATCTACGAGCGGAAGGGCATGGCCTCGGAAACCACGCTGCACGACGTGCGCTGGGGCGGAGAGTACGCGGGCAAGTACGTGTGGGTGTTCCTGATTTCCGGCGGCGCGCCGCCCGCGCACTTCGGCGGGTGGAAGAAGACGCATGTGTACCGGCAGTCGGCGCTGTACTTCCCCATGGGCGGCGGCACCTGCTCGGGCGTTTCCAAGCCGGGCGTGATCACCTGGGCGCGCTGCTGGGAGGCCTACGGCGAGCTGGGCATGGACTGCGGCACGGGCGAGGTGGTGGACCTGCCGGAGGCGGAGCTGCGGGACCGGCTGGACAAGACCACGCCGACGTGGCCCATCGCGAACGTGCACATCCCCGGCTACGGCCGCGACGAGCTCATGGCGACGCACATGTCGAACCACATTGTGATCGGCTACGGCGACATCCTGCAGGAGCTGGTGGCGGTGTGCCGCAACCTCGGCTTCAAGGTGCGGGTCGGCGGCGACGCGGGCAAGGCGCTGAAGAAGTAGTCCCGAAGCAGAACCAGGACGCCGGCGCGGGGAGCCCCCTCCCCGCGCCGGTTTCTTTCACGGAAAGAGGCCGGTCACAGGATGCGCGGGTCCGGCTCGTCGGGCAGGGGCCCCGCATGGTCGAGCACGGCGCGCACGGCGCGGAGCAGGCGCCCCCTCAGGTAGGGCTTGCGGAGGATGACGCCGCTGGCCTCGGGCAGGACGGTGTCGCGGAGCTCGTCGCGGCTGTATCCGCTGGTGAAGAGGAAGGGCACCCCGGGCCGTATGGCGGTGATCTCCGCGTGGAGCCTGCCGCCGGAGAGCCCCGGCATGATGACATCGGAAATCACCAGGGAAATCTCCTCCGCATGGTCCGCAAAAAGGCGCCGGGCGTCCTCGCCGTCGGCCGCCGTGATAACGCGGTAGCCCGCGTCGGCGAGGAAGGTGTTTCCGAGTTTGCGGATGTCGGGGTCGTCCTCGGCGAAAAGGATGGTCTCGACCCCGCCCGGATCCTCGAGGAAGATGTCCTCTATGTCGGTGTGGGGCTTTTCGGGCACCTCCCCGCCCGCGGGCAGAAAGACGCAAAAGACGGTGCCCGCGCCGGGGGCGCTTTCCACGGTGATGACCCCGTTGTGCTGCTTGACGACGCCGTAGACCGTGGCGAGGCCCATGCCCGTGCCCTTGCCCACCTCCTTGGTGGAAAAGAAGGGCTCGAACACGCGCTCGAGGGTTTCGCGGGACATGCCGCAGCCCGTGTCCCGCACGCACAGGCGCACATACTCGCCCGGGGACGCCCAGGGGAAGTCGGCCGGGATCTGCGACAGGGTCTCCCGCGCCGTCTCCAGGGTGATCACGCCGCCGGCGGGCATGGCGTCGCGGGCGTTGATGCACAGGTTCATGATGAGCTGCTCCATCTGCACGGCGCTGCCCACGAAGCGCATGTCGGAGCCGTCGGGCCGGAAAAGGATGCCCACATGCTCGCCGATGTACCGCCGGAGCATCTTGAGCAGCTCCTGGACGCACACGTTGAGGTCGAGGTTCTCCCGCGTCAGGTCCTGGTGCCTGCTGAAAATGAGCAGTTGCCGCACAAGGCGGGCCGCCCGCATGACCGCGTCCCCCGCGTTGCGCAGCTGCTCCGCGACGGCGGCGTTTGCGGACACCTTGTTGAGGGTCAGCTCGATGTGCCCGCTGACCACCTGGAGCAGGTTGTTGAAGTCGTGGGCGACGC